>Ga0222717_10003470_pt1 | contig 11828 bp, 13 predicted proteins | sample C33_18DmetaG_FD_165053 | JGI IMG/M metagenome (GOLD analysis project Ga0222717, IMG submission 165053) | Estuarine water microbial communities from San Francisco Bay, California, United States - C33_18D | ecosystem: Environmental > Aquatic > Marine > Unclassified | place: USA: California...
TCTTGTCATCAGAATAACCACCCAATGAATACTGCCATATCGTCCAGAGTTTTCGCATTAGTGCCACCGATAAAACTTATGCGATCCAATCCTACCAACGGGGACCATGCCTCTGTCGTTGATCCAATTAGGTGTTACGTATGTCGCGTGATAATGTGTAGCACCTTCTGTAATGCCTCTCCAACCGCCACGTAGTGCCATCTCCGCCACGATCTGTGCATCCTCGTATGAATCAGTCTCCATAGGTTCATCACTCAACCCGTCACAGTACCAAGAGAAGTGACACATACCACGAACCGGAACCTCATTACCTTTCCAGTTAGTTCGCATCACGGACTGGTTGACAACCTCACAGATGGTGTTGGGGAACAGATTACTATCAACTCTGTTCATCACTACATCAGCAACAGCAATGCGACCAGCAAAGTTATCGCTCCGAGACTCATGATAGACATTAAGAGCGAGACATTCAAGTTCTTGGACTCTTGCAGTTTCCTCTGCATCTCCTGATCCGCTTTGTACAAAGACTGGTTCTTCTTCAAGTTGTTGAGGTGCCGGTTGATTTGGCGTTGTTTCTTCAATCGGTTTTGGGTTCTCATCGGTTTCTCCTAAAAGTAATATAGCACTGGACACCACAATCCAGAACAATACACAGAATAATAGACCAAAAAGCACTGGGTGATTATGGGGTAGAAAGTTCTTCCAAAAAGTCATCGCGTATGCTCCGTGCTAAAATGTCATTGGGTGATTGTAAAGAATCGTTACAGAATTTATATGCCAGAGTGAATCTCTCACACTCTGTATAACATCCATGCCAACAATGGGCATCCGGTTCATCGTGTCTACCAAAATAATAATGTCTACAACTCCATCCTGCCGTATCTTGTACAGTTACAATCTCTCCCGATGCAGGATTACGGTATCGAAAAAATCCTGCTCCGGTTTCACTCCAAGTCAACAAAACCTGATATGCATTAGCATTCCAATTGGTGTGCCAACCTGTGAGTCCATCTTTCGGATAATAGTTCATTAGAGCACACGTATGTGCCCCAATGTCCCGAGGAAAATTATAGCGCCACTCTTCTTCCAATTTTTCAAAATGAGATCCTCGGCTAATGAAAAGAGAGAGTGGTAGTGCCCGATAATCTTGAGGCATTCCATCATGACTATCCGAATTTTCCAAGTACAGATCTAATGCATCTTTGCTCATGTACCAATCCGTGGGATTCCCTTTTGGTACAAACTCGCTATTGTGCACTAAAGAAGCAATCGGAGCACGGGATCCCATCTCGTTATATTGAAATCTAAAAGTTTCAATTAAACCGTTCAGTCGATTTAAATACTCTTGGTTACGAATAGTTATCTCAGACATTTTATATTCTCAGTTTACTAAATCTTTCGGATGCAATGCGTTGTCCATTCGTACTCTTGTCAAACACAGGACCATCGTCGTTCACAAGTTCTTCACTCTGTTCCTGATCAACATCATATAGTCGCATCTTACTACGATCAACACCGATAATAAACCGCTTGTTAGCATTAGGATCATTGTAACGATTCTTCAACTGTTTAATCATAATCTGATTCAAGGATTCAAGTTCTTCATTAGACACTAAAGCAAACATCAGATCTGCGGTTGCAGGTAAACCAAAACTTTCACTAGTATCTTCGAGTCCGGGATCAGAATTGCTGTACCCAGATCGTGTCGTTTGAGTCGCACTCATGATAGGCACATCAAACTCGACTGCCAAACCACGAATCTCTTCAGCAACAGATTTGATGTAAGTATAGGAATTGATTGCCCCACCCATACTTTTCATTCGTGACGATGCACATATATTTAGGTAGTCGATGAATATAATCTCAGGTTTAAATTGCTTCTTGAGTTTCAATTCATTCAATAGTGCCCGAAAATGACTCGTGTGTGCCTGTCCGGTAGGATATTCTTTAATGATCAATTTACCAGTGGTTTTCTGTTTAATCTTGTTGACGCGATCAGTGAACATAGATTTGGACATATGATCCAATTGATCTATTGGTACATCCAACAGATTAGCATCGATGCGTTCTGCAATGCGTTCTTCTGCCATCTCCATAGTGATATAAAGAACATTACGTCCCTGAGAAAGACAACTGGCAGCTTGATGACACATAAAAAGACTTTTACCCACGCCTGTACCTGCCAGTGCGATGTTCAGAGTCTTATTAGGCAACCCACCCTTAGTTATTTGATTGAAATAATCCAAATCAAATGGGATACGTTCCTCTTGCTCATGATAAAAGTCGAAGCGTTCATTCACATTTTCTAAATAGTCATGTCCAACATTAGTGTCGAAACAAACTGCCAGTGCCTTTGTTAACACATCAGGAATTGCATTCTTCGATAATTCCTGATGTCTACCGTCAAGAATTTGAATCGATTCCATGACCGCAAGATATACCGCACGATCTTGACACCATCTTTCGGTGGTGTCGAGCAACCATTCCAGATCTTCCTCTTTTGAATTGAAGATGTCTGGAAGAATGTCCATAGCGTGGGTATACATTTCATCATTGATCTTAACTTCATCAAGTTCAATTTTGAAACCTTCGTGTGAAGGAAGTTTATTATACTTCCTTATATATTTTTCCATGAGTTTAAATAACTCACGGTAAACCCCTTCGAAATAGTCTGCACTCACAAACGGACTGGCCTTTCTCATAAAGGTGTCGTTTGTTAACAAGTTTCTCAGTATAGTCTTTTCTAATTCGATTGGCGTAGTTGTGACCACATCATTCCCTTTCTTTGGTATCTAGAGTACCGGATTCGATACTCTTCTCTAATATATCTTCAAGTATTGCGCCAGCAACTTGTTGTAAATTAACATCGTCGTTGTCTAGACCAACCGAAGGAGTATACGACACTATAAAATTAAAGTTCAAACAGTCATCATCAGGATTAAAAGATATGTTACCGAACCTCAACATGGTCTCTGTAAAGGGACCATTGGTAATTCGAATTTCCCATGCCTGATCATTTGATGATTCCACGACAGGTACTAAAGTATAATCCTCGTTCTCTGTCATGGTCAACTGCGTTTTAAGCATCTTCTGCTACCTCAACGCCTAAGTCTACTACCTCCGATCCAACTGAGAATGCATTACGTACATAGTCTTGGAATACTTTATCATCTAGTATATCACACCAGAAATCTTTGTCAAGTTCTTTTTCACGATACTTTTTCTCTTCTCCTACTTTCTGATACCACCCATTAGATGGTTTCACTACATAACCCCCTGCCAGAGCAACATCAAGCAGGCCTGACATTTCATTAATACCACCTTCCCAAGTCACGCTGATTGGAATCTTGGACTGTTCTTTAACAAACCTAGACTTCTCAACCTTGATAACAAAATCATAACCCGTCACTTCAGTACCGGTCTTCTGCTGTCTGCGACCAATGATCCAGATGTTGTTTGCCGAGTAGTAGATACCTGTACCACCACCAACGATATCTTTTGGATACAATCCAATCTCTTTATAGGTGTGATTGATAGCAAGCAAAGGAATGTTCTTCATTGCAAGGTAAGGTGTGGTCATACGGAACAAACCTTTCAGTGCCTTTGCTCGTGACATATCACCAACAGACTTTTCGTTCTTGGCATCTTCGAGTTCTTTCTTAGATGCTAGGTTACCAATAGAGTCGATCACAATGATCACATCGTCCGTTTTGTCCATGTCTTCCAACTGAGCAATGAGATCAAACTTCAACTCTTCTACGTCTGTAATAGGAACGTGAAGCACACGAGAGGTGTCGATACCAAACGCATCGAAGTATGACTGAGGTGAACCAAACTCTGAATCATAGAACAACATAACAGCATCAGGTTTTGCATTCAAGTACGCGGCGGCCATCTTCAATGCGAAGGAAGTCTTGAAGTGCTTAGATGGTCCTGCAAGTACCGTCATACCCGCCGTGATTCCTCCATCCAAAGAACCTGTCAATGCCACATTCATCATGGGCACATCAGTAGTTACAATTTCCTGTTCTTGAAAGAACTCCGATTTATCCATCTGTGAGGACAGTTTAATCTTAGAGTTCTTTTTTAGTTTTGCCATTAACGACATAGGGTTTCCTTAAGTTCATTGTATCCCCCAATTGGGACACCATCTAGTTTTATTTGGGGAAAGGTTTTGGCATCCACAAATTCTGCAAATATTTCTTCTTTGGTGAAGTCTATTTTATAAGTCTTATAGGTATAATCCAAGTGCAATTCTTCACAAAGATCAACTGCCGCAGTGCAAAAATTACAATTGTCTTTACCCCAGATCTCTACGTTCATTTTACGTTAGACCAGTTGACTGCTTCTTCAAGTAAGGTCATCTTATCAGTCACACCACAGAATGCTCGAACATCATCATTGAGATACTCACCACCAAATCCTCTTGCCATCTTTAGAGAAATATTCTCATCAGTTTGACTTCGAATAATAGGTGGAATACAATATGAAGGAGACGAAACTAATGCATTGTTTTGAAGCGCTCGTCGAACCCGATTCATCGGAACATCAAAATCGTCTGCCACTTGGGCAAGTTGAGCAAAGAAAGATTGTTTAATTGCAGTGAATCCTGAAAGTGCCATCTTGTATATAACCGCATCTTTAAAGTTCATCGGTACAAATATGCTCGCTGTTCCGTGAAAGTGTACGTCAAGTACATTGACGTGGGTACGCCGTGCCGTTTCGTCACCTCCAATAATTACAGTCGATTCATTCATTTCACTCATAACACCATCGGATTCGCTAGTATAAGGACTATATACAAATCGAGTATTACCCATGGTCTGGAGAATATCGGTGATTCGGTCTGCCGTTTCGGGATTAACAGTAGACTTTAAACACACTCCTGATTTAGTATTATTAAAGATTTTCAAAATAGCATCGAGCAGTTGAGCATCGTCGAGTGTATCATTATTCTTGACGGGAATTCGACCCACAATAAAAGTGATGTTAGGTTCATACTCAACCAAAGCATCGATGTTATCGAATTCTTTTGATTCGGTTCGATCCGTATTTACTGTTGCCCGAATTTGCTCCGCATGAATTCCTTTTCCTAAAACGGCAACTCGAAGTTTTTTACCGCCGCGAGGGATCTCAGGATTCTCACTAGGTGGGGTATTGTTTTCCACAACCTCTATGTTAGTGGATATTGGAACCTCTACAGGTTCAACGAAATTTGTCATTATATACTCCTATATACGAACTCGATGGCTCGGTCTGCTTCTTTGGTTAAAGGTCTATTATCATACCACTTTCCGGTGTCATTGTCAAGTTGCCTACATAATTCTGCAATTTCATTTGCAGTAATAGGATATTCAGACTTTACCGCATTTGCAGCGGTGGCAACCATAATCTGATACATTTTATGATACCAACCGGTACCTGTGATAGATATATATTCATTTGATAGTATTTTCGGAAAAAAAGGACAGTCCAAATAGGATGACCAAGAGATGCCTGTGGGGTTGCTTGCTTGTGCTTTTCGATATTCAACTATCTGTTTCTGCATTCCTTCGGGAAGTCTATCTAGGAATGATTTGTTTCTTTCTTGTCCAGAGTAAGAATGGGCATCCATTAAATGGTTGGGATCAAGCAACTTACCCTCATTGGAAAAGAAGAAGTTAAACGCATCTGGATAATTTGCCGGAACATAATACATACGAGAAAGATCTTTGGTTTGAGCATCTCCGATACCTTTAAGTTTTTCGTTGAGAGCATACCAAAAATGTGGAATTTTGTCTGCACCAACTCGTTCAGTCAAAGGGAAAACGATGCGGAATTTTGGTTGTGTGGGGGTGCTGCTTGCGGTGGAGTAGCACACAAACTGATAGGATCCGACGAGTTCCTGCAATGTGTCTCCAAGATCCCCGATAGGATCAAAATCATCGACATCAACAGCACACCAACGACCCCAATAGTCAACATTAGAATTAGACCTCGTAGTATCCACGGTGTAAACAGCAGGAGAAATAAGAGGAGAAGAATTAGTTCCACCTTTTGATCCTTTTTTTCTTGAAAGATTTAATAACATCTGTTCAAAATCGTGCCAGTCTTCGTAATGAAAGACAGCATCTGTTTTATTATCGAACGTGTTTTTAAATACAGTTAATTCAAACATGGTACTATTATACGATATATTTAATTAAATGTCAAGGACTCAATGCAATATGTTACTGCTCGTTTGACTTCCTGCTTTTTAATTTTTAAGTTACGATCATGATCATAATTGTCTCGGTGATGTGCACAGAATCCTGCTTTATCACCGGCAGTATGGAGGAAGTCAGGTATGTGTCGCGCCATGTGTTTTCGAAGCAAGGGTTTATCTCGTATATTGCTACTGTTCAACTTGTAGGATGACGGTATTTTTAAAACATATTTAACGAGTTTCTGATATGAATAGGGAGAGCGAGACTCCATCCCAAACGCACCTGCAAACCGATCATTGATACTATTGTAATTATGACAGGTCAATAAATGACGAAGGAACAAAACATTATTAATGCCATCCACTGAGAAAGCATTCTGTAAAAAGGACACCCAATTTAAAATGTCCCCATGATATTGTTCTCTCTGCAAAATTTTTCCCAGACCAGCATAACCACCTATATAATCCAAGAGTAAAGGCCTTCCCGAACGTCTGCTATAGTCTTCTTCGCGGATTATATTAGTACCTTGAAAGAAACCATCTCTACCTACACCTGTCACGAGTTCGTCTGCCAAGTCTCCGGTTGCCCAAATTTTCGCACCGTGTGCCGCACTTGTTCTGGCACTTACATAACGGGGACTTAATCTTGATCCCATACTGTACCATCCTCCCAACGCACTTACCATTGGTTCGAACATATCTTTCGTGTCTATAGGATGATTGGCAATGTGAAGGGGGAGGTTTATTCTTTGGGCAATTTCCATAGCGCGTTTATGCTCATTAATCAATGCAGCACCGCGTATGGGATCTATGTTGTGGATATCATACTCATAGGATACACTCACCGCAAACAAGTTGTCTTCCTTCTTCGCACATCCAGCAACCAGAGCAGAATCTACTCCTCCACTTAAAGACACTGCTTTGGGTATGTCGGGTGCATGCATAGTCGATTTGAGTGCATTGAAACAAATATCCTCATACTCTTCTGCATCCCATCTCTGATTGGGCCACAGATCAAAATCATCCCACATAGATCCGGAGCGGGATAACTTTTTGGTTTTCATATCCCAAACCATAATTGCTCCGGGAGCAACCGAACGAATTGTTGAATATAATGAGTAGGGAGGATATATCCATCCATCAGAATTCACAAAAGAATGGAGTCTATTATTGCTTTGGGGATTCTTTTGTTTGGCATTCAACACTGCAATGAGTGGTTTCTCAGTAGAAGACCAAAAGAAATCTCCATTCAACTCCATATAGTATAATGGTTTAACCCCCAGATGATCTCGAATTAACGTGATAGTTTTTTTATTGGGGTTATAATAAGAAATGGCAAACATACCATTGACTTCATGTTTCAGAACGTCAAGTTTATTGGAACACATGACATCCGAAATGAATGAAGTGTCAAATGTATCGAGATCATATATCTCACCATTGTAAGAAAGAACTCCGCCCCAATGATCGACTAAAGGCTGGGCAATGTTATTTCCGAGGTGCTGAATAGATAATAAATTGTGCCCAATAGATACATGTTGATCTTCCCATGAGTTAAATCCATCCGGACCACGATCAGAATTGAATTTGCTGAACTGAGAAATATCAAACTCAGAATGTTTGCCCGTAAACCCTTCGATGCTACACAAAGAATTCTTCCAAAGTATTTGTAGGTTCGTGATTCCAACCAACGGCAGATAGAATCGGGTCTAACGGATCGAGAAAAGATTTAAGAAACATCTTATCATAATCAATCACAGGATGAACACCAAATTCTTTGGGTAATGTCATGGGGAATGCCACAACGTTCTCTCTTAGTCGATTGGGGACTTTTAGATATACGTATTTGATTTTCTCTCCTGCCTGAATAGTTTCATACTTATCAACCAAACTGTTTGTAATAAGATGATGATTATACAACAACGAACCTCGAACATGAATCGGAGTACCTTTACTGTAAATCATCGTGCGATCTTGGTGCTTGTCAAGATTAGTGACACCTCGGGGGAAAGCAATTTCTTCGGGAGGTAGTGATTTAAATTCTCTTCGAAAGTCAGCAATAAATTTTTGAGTCTCTTGCTCAGTACCGTTGATGATAACGTGAAACACTTCTTTGAACTTATCTCGCACAACCTGTGGGGTGCTTGACTTGACTGCTTCGATACCCATCATCTTCAACTTGGGTTCGGCAAAGCGAACACCCTCACTGTCGTGAACGTTTAGTATGTAGCGTTTCTTTGCCATCCAGATACCACGGTCGGCAATCACTTCTCGTGCCATAACCATACGATCAACATAAGCATTTGTCTCTAGTGCCAGAGTCGCATATGCCGCAGCAATTCTTTTCTCGAAATGTCCACATACTTTGTTAAGGAAATTTACGGGATTGACAGGAGCATGCTGTTTCACCAAAGGTGCCATGTTAAGATACACGGAATCTGTGTCAATCGCAATTACATAGTCTTCTTTAGTTCCGAGGATTTCCTGTAACTCATTGTTCACTGCGCGTTCTGCGGTCTTGATTGCAGTCTGACCAGTGGTGGTAATTGCTTCAGCAATTTTCTGATCGAAATAACGAAAATATTTATTTGCCATTGCACCGTAAAGAGAGTTCATAAGAATTTTAATTCCCATCTGCTCAGTATCTAGAATATCAATCTCTGTGGCAAGGCGCTTTGTTGGGGTCTGTTCATATTCTTGTTGAGCATCAAGCATTCGTCTCTTAATACCTACACGACGATCATAGAATCGACGAATGACTTTGGGAATGATTCCTTCCGTAGTCTTAAGAAACCGTGCGCCGTTTGCGGCAAGGCAAGTATCCTTCATACTATGTGTCAGAGTTTCGGGAGACATATTATACTGAACAATGATGTTGGGATAGAGACTGTTCAAGTCGAACGAACATACCCAATCGTGGGAACCGACTTGGGGTTCTTTCACATACCCGCCTACAATCTTTGTGGTCACTTCAGGTATCGAAGGTTTAGGAGGAATTACTGTACCTTCCCCAAGTAGTTGATTATATATGATAGAATCCCAGATTGCAGTTGTACCCAAAGCATCATTTAGATTGGTCTTCGCACCATATGACATCGAACAAACGAGAGTGATGATACCTAACTTGGCTTCGAGTTGTTCGACGAGTTCTACGTCCTTAATATTGTAGTCGATGAACTTCTGGAAATCAGATTTATATAAAGCATGAAGAGAACCGTGTTCTTCATAAGATAATTTGCGTTCTCCCAGAACTACGTTGGCAATGTGATCTAATTTATACGACTCTTGTTGACCATATGTATTCAGCGTAAACTTTTTAAATAAATCATAGTAATCTAATTGAACAATACCTTCGAGATCATATGCTACTTGCTCTCGACCTCCCAGAGTAGGAATCATTCTTTCTTTAATCAACCCCCATGGGGACATTTTCTTCGCAAAATCTTTATCAAGTTGTGAAGATATTCTTCGTACCAAATACGGAATGTCGAAGAATTTGGTGTTCCATCCTGTCACAATGTCAGGACAACTGGGTCCATTCCACCAACCAAGGAAAGATTTTAATAATGCGCGTTCATCCTCGCAACGAAAATACTTTACGTTCTGTTCACTTGCAGATGCATCATAGTCATATAGTCCGAAAACATAATACTCATCTTCTGTGCTGTTCTTAACGGTGATTGATATGACAGGATGAATTGCTTCTTCTGGTTTTGGGAAACCAGCATCACTTGCTACTTCTATGTCGATAGTACATACTTTAATCAGGTCTCGCTGATAAGGCACATTGATAGGAAACCGACTAGAAATATATTGAGTAACGAAGTTGGTTTGCCCGTGAACAGGGAAATTAGAGACATGTTTATAACGAGCAACAAACTCACTCGCATCTCGCATGGTTGGAAACTCTACGGGGGCAACCGGAGTACCATCTAATGCCCTGAAGTTCCCAGTATCACCACGTGCCGTAGACGGGTCATAGTTAACATACAACGTAGGAGCAAACGGGATTTTATCCATTACGGGAATTCCGTCCTTGTAACCACGGTACAATATAAAATTTCCCTTACGGGCAACTGAGGTATAGAAGTTTTTAGTCATGATCTAATTATACTCGATAGATCAAGTTTTGTCAATGGTAAAATAATGATAATGGGGTTCTTCTTTGATTCTATCGCGACCCGAGTACTTACTCTTGACTGCCGAAGGGTTGGTACCATCCCATTCTACGTTATAACATTGCGTTACGGGTTGCTTAAACTCTTCATCACAAAACCCTCCATCAACTTCTGAGATATACTTACCAATTCCCACCTTTCCCGACTGTCTGCCAACGGGCCATAGACAGGGTGACCAATTATATTCCGGTCTGCTATGTAAATAGTATGCCAGTCCCATGGGACCTATTGCAGAATAATTAAATTCAATCTCTCGTGCCATATGCATAGCAAACCGAGGCGAATATAGGTTACATTCCATTGAGGTTCCGGGATTGAATACCTCAAATTCATTTCGACGATTAAAGAGTTCACGAAACAGTACTGGATTAAGCAGGTACGAATCATGTTCTAATACCATGAATTCCTGAAAGGACATTCTAAGAAACAAAGAATGAAAAGTTGCAAGGATTGCAAGTTCGGTTTCGCTCTTAGATCGCTTCGGATTATTCATCCAAGAGAAGTGGTTTTTATGTATTGTTTTAGGAGTAACACATTGGTAAGGAACAATCTGTATTATATCAGAAACAGGTTCCCATGATTTGGTTGCATATTTTGCATACGAGCATGATATAGGGTTGTTTAAGTCCGTTATCATATATGCAATCATAATGCGAGTATTCCCTAAGAATTGGTCCGACATTTTTAAACGACTCATTCCGTAGAGCCCAAGAACGTCGGCAAACTTGTATACTATTACTTAGACATATAGTACCGGCGACATTCCTGATGAGACTCAGCAACACCGTCTAATACTTCTTGTGCACATTTTTCATTTAGTTTTCGGTTGCTGTCATTTACTAGAACAGTTCCGATTAACATCATTGCGATTACAATTCCTGGCATAATATATCCTTAATAAAGATTGGGTCGGGGGAGATGCGTCTCCCCCAGTTTATGCCGTCTTGCGCTTAAGGGGCACCCAAAGGTTTTACAAATATGGCGCTGGCATATACAAACTTGAACCCGCTGTGTACACACCGTAGTTAGGTGTGAAGAGAGGTGCTAATAGACCTCCCAGTACAAGCGAAGCAAAGAATACAATGCCTAACCAACTTTTCATTTTTCTGATCATGCGAACCAACTTACAGCAATCATGATCGGTGCGACTAAAAGCACACCAAGTAGTTGCGCGATGGCAACCATTTGTTCTTTTTTAGAGGAAAGAAGAACCTCACTTGTTACAAACTTTTCCATTGTTACGTCCTTATTGAGAATTAATTTCTATTTTTCTCGGACGCTGTTCTTCGGGTAGTTCCACTTTGAGTTTAATCACTAGTAGTCCATTGACGAATTCAGCTCCATCAACGACAACATGATCTGCAAGTCGGAATGTTTCCACGAATTTCTTCGTAGTAATCCCTTTGTGAAGATACTCGGTGGTATCCTCTTCAGGGTTGCCCCGAATGACCAGAACACCAGGCTTT
>Ga0222717_10003472_pt1 | contig 11827 bp, 13 predicted proteins | sample C33_18DmetaG_FD_165053 | JGI IMG/M metagenome (GOLD analysis project Ga0222717, IMG submission 165053) | Estuarine water microbial communities from San Francisco Bay, California, United States - C33_18D | ecosystem: Environmental > Aquatic > Marine > Unclassified | place: USA: California...
TTGGATGGATACTCCTATTGAAGTTTGCTTGCATAGATTTTATGAAAGAGATGCAGACAAAGATGGTAAGCCTACTCTTGAAGCATTCAATCATTTCATGGATAAAGATGAAGAGTTGGGATTAAAAGAAGTAGAAAAATATATAACATTAAACAATTTTAAGAAGAACAAAATATGATAAGAAAAACAGAATTCGGTTACATTGCTCCAGTGGAGTACTTACACCTTATACCAGACAATGCTAGATTTCATTTGATACTAGCTCATTTATTAAAAGACGAAAAGTATGCTAACTTCTACAAGAAGAAATCAGATCGAGGTGATGTTATCATTTGCGATAATGGTGCTTTCGAGTTTAAAAGATCTTTGGATCCAATTCCATTAATGAAGTTGGTGAAAGAAAGTGGTGTTAATCCTACTTATGTGGTTGCTCCTGATTATCCTTTTGAGCCTTGGAGTGTGACTTATGATTCAACGGTAAACTTTATCGAGATGTCTAAAGATGAGAACTATAGAATTATGGCTGTACCTCAATCAGAGAAAGGAAACTACAAAGGATGGTTAGAGTGTTACAAAAGACTTTCAAGATTAGAGCATGTTGATGTTATTGGAATGTCTATACTTGGAATTCCTAATGCTTTCTGTGGATTAACTGGAACAGATGATATTGCTACAAACAGAATCTTTGCTACAGCTTATATGTTGGAGAATGGATTGGTGAGCAATGACGTATCACACCACTACTTGGGATTAGGTGATGGACCAAGAGAAATAATGGTTCAAAGAGCATTGGGTGTTATGGATACCAACGATAGCTCATCTCCTTTTTGGCATGGTATTCAAGGTATATCTTTGGATGGTAGTGCTACCGGATTAGCTAATGGTAAGTCAGATATTGAAGTTGACTTTCACATTGAAAAGCAACAGAATAGATTCAGTGTTGATAACAAAAAGAAAGATGTAGATTTCATTATCAAAGAAAATATTAATTGGATGGAAAAAATAATAGGGAACTAATATGGAACAACCAGACGCAAGAAAACACCAATTGGTCAGCTTTATTAAGTCGGGAATTCGTATTGCTGGATATTTATTATTGTTCGTTGATGTTCCTACAGCAGCGGGCATATTAGTAATATCGGAAGTAGTTGGAATTTGGGAAGAGTTAGTGTAGCATATTCGGATTATTTTTCGTATATTATAGTTATAAATTAAAAAGTAAAAGGTTATGAGTTTCAAATTATCTAGAATTACATCTAAGTTTTCAAGAGGTTATTGGGATATCCATATGTTTGGATATGAAGATGGCAAGTTTGTAAAACGAACAGAAAAGTATTATGATTACTTTTTCTATAGTGCTGAACACATAAAAGATTGTGCAGACAATCCTGCGTTTGATACAAGCAAGGCTGATCTGTATGATAGTTTGTATGGTGAGCAAGTACAGAAAGTGTATTATACTTCTATCAAAGAAAGAAACAAACTTTCTAAAACTCATCCGAATAGAATATATCAGGCAGACATTAAACCAGAATTCAAATACATATTGGATAACAATCTGGAATGGAGTGACGAACGACATATAGTTTATTATGATATTGAGACTTGGTATGATCCAAACGACTCATCTCAAAACTCTCCTGCGAAAGCCAATATGCCTATAACTTCATTGGTTGGATATTCAACTATGAACAAGAAGTACTTTGTATTCTCTTGGCATCCAGAACACACAAAGGATTATGATGAGCCTAAGGTTGTGAATGAAGTTAGAGATGGTGATGATATTACTATTGTATATACTAAGACTGAAGAAGAGATGATGCAATTGTTTCTTAGGTTTGTTGTATCAAGCAATGCTGACATTCTTTCTGGATGGTATTCAGATGGATTTGATATGCCGTACATTCTTAATAGATGTAAAAGACTTGGTATAGATTCAGATATACTTTCTCCTATCAATGACATTTGGTTCACAAGACGAGGAGAGTTTTGGAGACACCAGATCAGAGGATTGGATTCAATCGATATGATGGCTGGATTACAAGACATGGGATACAATCTTCCTAATTGGAAACTTGATACAGCAGCAAAGGTTATTCTTGACAATCCAGATATTGAAAAGCTAACAACATTCACTTGGAAAGATTGGTTAGATAACTATCAAGGTTTCATTGACTACGGTATTATGGATGTTAAGATCTTGAAGGAGATCAACGAAAAGATTCAAATGTTTGATTTGTTTATAGCTGTACAAAAGACTGCGAACTTGGAAGGACTTGGTATGTGCTTCTTCAAGTCTATGATTGTGGACAACTATATCATCAAACTTAATCACAATAAAATTATAATGCCGATCAGAATAAAACGAGAGAAGAAAAAGTATCAAGGAGCTCTTGTTATTGATCCGGTACAACCAGGGAATAGTCATGATGTAACTGTAATGGATTACACTTCACTTTATCCTACAACAATGATGGCGTTCAACATATCACCGGAAACGTTTATTGCTTCGAAAGAAGGTTGTGAGAAGATTGGTGTGGATATTCAAGACATAGCTGACAAGTTGAAAGCTGATGGAGTTGGATTTGTTGACACTGGAGATCAACCAGAACTATTCGGTGGAAGATACTTGTTTTATAGTCACAGTGAAAAGATTGGTGTTCTACCAAGAATGCTTAAAGATATATTCTTACGAAGAGTTGAGATCAATAGAAAGCTGAAGGCTGGTGAGTATCCAGAGTTCGAAATAAGTGCTATGGAGAAAAGGCAATGGGTATTCAAGATCATTCTTAACTCTGCTTATGGTGCTATGGGTTTCAACTTCTTTAGATTATACAAACCAGAATGCGCTGATGCCATTACATTCTTTGCAAGACAATCACTAAAGTTTGCTTCAGTTAACTTCCACAAAAGAGGACATAAACTTATATATGGAGATACTGATTCGATATTTGTATTGGCTGGTAAGTCTTCAGCTGATGAGATGATTGAGAAGTTGGTCGACTTCAATGTGGAGTTGGATAGAGATTTTGTGAGACATTACAATCCTGGTGTGGATAAAGATTACCAACATATGGATCTTAAATTCGAATATGATCTTGAGTATTGTTATTTCGGTGAGTCCAAGAAACGATACTATGGTATCATGAGAGATAGTGGTAAGAAAGTTATTAGAGGTCTAAATATTATCAGAAAGGACACTCCAAACTTCTTGAAGGGTGAGTTGAATGAAATGGCTGAGAAGGCTGTTAGAGGAGAACTCGATATTGATTGGTTAGTAGATTTGAGAGAACAACTATCAACTATCCAACCAAAGGAATTGGGTATCGCAAAAGCATTTGGTAAACCTTTTGAGAAATATGTCAAGACTATGCCACAGCATGTTAAAGCAGCTAAGTGGGCTAATGAGAAGCTTGGCACAGAAATAACCAACAAAGATAATCCTTATTTGTTTTATATAAAATCAAACTGCGAAGATGATTTGAAGAAGAAAGATAAACAAAAAGCTATATGTTTGCTTGAGGAAGATTTAGGATTGATTGATACCAAGAAAGATATATTTGAAATAGACTTCGATGTATATTTTGACAAGCAAGTTGTACAACAATTGGAAGGGTTTGATCTTATTCCAGAGGTTGCTTCAATACTAGAAAATTATAAACAAGTTAAGGAATTAGCATAATGAATAGTTGTGTAATCGATAAAAATTCCTTATATTTAACTAAATAAAAAGAAGAGAGATGAATATGTTTTTACCAATAGAGGACCAAGTGGTCATACAAACTATCAGCGAAGCAGGAACTACAGCTGGTGGAATTATCATACCTGACACTACTCAAGAAGCAACTCTACAAGGAACGGTTATAGCAACTGGACCAGGAAGAAATCTTGAGAACGGTGACAGAACAATAATGCAATGCAAAGAGAATGATGTTGTAGTGTATCCAAAGTATGGTGCAAAAGAAATAGAAATCGATGGAGAGGATTACCTTATCATCAGAGAACGTGAATTATTAACAATTTTAGAAAGATAAGAATACTATGGCAAAAGAATTAAATTTCGGAACAGAAGCTAGAGAGAATTTACTTGACGGAGTAAACCAATTAGCAGATGCAGTGAAAGCTACATTAGGTCCTAAAGGTCGTAATGTTATATTAGAAAGAAACGGAGAATACTTCTCAACTAAAGATGGTGTATCAGTTGCAAAAGAAATTGAACTGGAAGATCCAATCAAGAACGCAGGAGCTCAGATGGTGAAAGAAGTAGCCAATCAAGCTAATGAAGTAACTGGTGATGGAACAACTACCGCAACTGTGTTGGCTCAAGCAATACTTGAAGAAGGATACAGAAAGATTTCTAATGGTGCTAATCCAGTGGAATTGAAAAGAGGTATTGATTTAGCTACCAAAGAAGTGGTAGATCAACTAGACAATTTGTCTCAAGGAGTAACAACTTCAGAAGAGATAACTCAAGTTGGAACTATATCAGCGAACAACGATTCCCACATTGGAAAATTAATTTCTTCTGCTATGGACAAAGTGGGACACGAAGGTGTTATTACTGTTGAAGAATCTAAGACTGCAACAGATGAACTTGAAGTGGTAGAAGGAATGCAATTGGATAAGGGTTATTCATCTCCTTATTTCATTAACAACCAATCTGCTATGCAAGTAGAAATGCAAGATCCACACATCATGATATATGAAGCAAGACTAAACAATTTAAAGAATTTAGTTAAGCCTTTAGAGTATTGTGTTGCTCAAGATAAGCCTTTGTTTATTATTGCAGACGATATCGAAGGAGAAGCATTAGCTGGTCTTATCGTTAACAATGCAAGAGGTACATTGAAGGTGGCTTGTATCAAAGCTCCTGGTTACGGAGATCGTAAAGGTGAAATCCTTGGAGACATTGCTGCATTAACTGGTGCAACTGTAATATCACCAACCAAAGGAATGAAGTTAGATAAGTTTGATCCGGCTTGGTTTGGTTCAACTAAAACTTTGACTTGTGATAATAAAACTACTGTTATAGTTGATGGAGCAGGAACAGCCGAAGATATCAACGGAAGAATTGAAAAGATCAAAACTCAAATTGATACAACTGAATCAGCTTATGAGATTGAAGGACTTCAAACAAGACTTGGTAAATTGGCTGGTGGAGTTGCATTAATGAAGATTGGTGCTGAGTCTGAATTAGCTCTTAACGAAAAGAAAGATAGAGTGGAGGATGCTTTGGCAGCTACTCGTGCGGCAGTAGATGAGGGAATTGTATCAGGTGGTGGAGTTACTTTGATGAGACTATCCAATACAATGGAATTCAATTCTCACGAGATATCAGATCAAAATGAAGGAGTTGATATACTCAAGAAAGCTATACAAGCTCCGTTCAGAGCTATTATGGAAAACGCAGGACTGAATGCAGATGTTGTATGGCATCAGATATTGGGAGCTCATAAAGAGCATGGAGATCGAGTTGGATTTGATGCAAGAAATGAAAAGATTACTGATATGTTTGAAGCTGGTATTATTGACCCCGTGAAGGTAACTAGAGTTGCTTTGGAAAAGGCTGCTTCTGTAGCGGGTACAATGTTGATAACTGAATGTACGGTAACTAATATTCCAAAGGATGATGCAGCACCTGCACACAATCCAATGGCTGGAATGGGAATGTAATATGACTGAGAAACTAGACGACAATACAATTGAATTGGTAACAAAGTATGTATGGAAAAACTACAAGTCCATGAAGGATAAGCCATTGGTAATTAAAGAGAAGGGAAAATGTTTTCATGTAGCAATACATGAGGACGCTTCTCCTTTAATTCTCGGAAAGGGAATTCTAGATGCAAAAGATAATTGATTGGATAATAAAAGGAGTTATGTATTCATACGAGATGGATTCATTAGCTTATAAAATAAAAAGAGAAAAAAATGAAAAACATTAGTAGAAGTAATGGATATTTGATAGTGGCTGCTTTTTGGTTGGTGTTGTGTTTGTTATGGTCAACAAAGTCACAAGCACAAATTACATTGTGTGATTCTAACATGACTTACACAACGGGATCACAATATCAATTAGAAATAGCATTTCCAGTTACCGGAAACAGTTTGCCATTCATGGCTCCATTGTATGCTGTAACATATGGTGGTCAAACAACACTAGGTGAAGATAGTTGCTTTAGTCAACCATGTAATCATATAGTGTACAATTACAATCCAACCACAGGAATGCCTTATGATACAATAACAACTTGTTTGTCTTATACTTTAACAGATTCGTTAGGTTATGTTGACACAATGAGCTGTTGTTTCAATCAGGTATGGGATGGTCAGGCTTGGTTGAGAATGTCTAACATGGGAACACCAACTGGACTTCCTGGATTTGTGATTGAAGAGGAAGAAGTAAGATGGTGGAACAATGTTATGTATGATATGATGGGAAGAGAAATAACCGAAGCACCTATTGGTACAATGTATATCAGAGGTGGTAAATTATATATGAGGAAAAAGTAATGGGCAAAGAAATAGAATTAAATCCAAACCAAGGACAAGCACAAGTACAAATCAAACCAAGTGATTTGACAGATGTTGTTTGTGAGAAATGTGGGTGTCAAACATTTAATGCTGCATTCATGTTCAAAGAATTATCAGCAATATTATCACCTACCGGAAAAGCTTCACTTATACCACTTCAAGTTTATGCATGCACAGATTGTGGACACATAAACGAAGGATTTCTACCAAAAGAAAATCCAGGCGCAACCGCGTAAAACAACAGAACCACCCTCTTAATTGGGGGTGGTTTTTTCCTTTAAAATAGTTGCTAAATCGAAATAAAAAGCTTATATTTATACTATGAATACAAAAGTATTAAAGACACCATTGGATTATGCTATCAAAGCAAAGAAGATGGGGAAGAAAACGATATCTTATTCACAGATATCAACATTCAATAATTGTCCGTTAAGATGGAAGTTGGAAAAGATAGATAGACTGGGAGTAGTTAAACCTGGTATTGCTCTTATCTTTGGAACAGCTATGCATGAAACAATACAATCCTATTTGAATGTAATGTATGCTGAAACAATAGCGGAAGCAAACAGAATGGATCTTAGAAAGTTACTTCAAGACAATATGATGGACGCATTCAATTCGTTCAAGAAAAGATCTGAAGGTGATATGTCTCAGTACACCAATAAAGACGAGATGAGAGACTTCTATGAAGATGGAGTAGCGATACTTGAATTCTTTCAAAAGAAAAGAGGACAATACTTCTCGAAGAAGCACTCAGAACTTGTTGGTATTGAAATGCCGATATTCCATGAAGTTGAATACAACTCGAAAGTTATGTTTATGGGCTTTATGGATCTGGTTATCAAAGAAGGGGACAAGATCAAGATCATAGATATCAAGACTTCTTATATGGGATGGAGACCTAAAAAGAAAAAGACTGAAGGTAATCAATTGAGATTGTACAAGAAGTTTTTCGCTGAGCAGTATGATGTGGACATCAAGAACATTGAGGTAGAATATTTTATTATCAAAAGAAGATTGTATGAGAATATGGACTTCCCACAAAGTAGAATACAAATATACAAACCAGCATCTGGTAAACCTTCTATCAATAAGTCGGACAAGATAATGAAGGAGTTTGTGGATCATTGTTTTACTGAAGATGGCAAGTACAATACTGAAGTAGAGTATCTTCCTTACAAGACAGACTGCAAGTATTGTCAGTTCAAGAACAATCATACACTTTGTCCACCTAAAGAAAGATTGACAAGATGCGCATAGGATTAGTTGGAAGCAAGTTTTATTCTAATGGTAGAAAGATAAAGGATACCATATTTCAACTTAGTAGAAAGTTTCAAGGATCTGATCTGACTATAGTGAGTGGAGGAAACAAAAACGGAGCAGAGAAGTTTGTAAAGAAATATGCATTGGAGTTGGAGTGTGAATATGTTGAATACAATGCAGCTCACACAAACAAGAATTTGTATAGTGCTCTCAATGAAAAGTTTTATGGAAAGCCTTATCATGTAAAGAACTTCCATCATCAAAACAAACTATTGTCTCAAGGAGTAGATTATTTGATTGCGTTTATACCAGAAGGAATAGAGTGTAAAGAAATGATAAATTTAATTAAACAAGCCAAAAAATTTGGTCGTAATGTGGTTATAATCCATTAAAAAATATATTTATATTAGAAAACAAGTTATAAAATAAAGAGGAAAGGTTATATGAAAAAGAAAAAGATCCTACTGCTATCTGATGATATCAGACTTCCAAGCGGTGTAGGCACAATGGCAAATTCAATAGTGATTGGTACAGCAGATAAGTTTGATTGGGTACAGATGGGTGGTGCAATTGATCATCCAAATGCAGGTGCAAGAGTAGATCACTCAGAACAAATCAAAACAGAAAGTGGAGTTCAAGATGCATCATGTATCATATATCCAGTTTCTGGTTATGGAGATCAAGACATATTAAGAAAGGTGTTGAAGGAAGAAAAACCTGATATGATTGTTCATTTCACAGATCCAAGATTTTGGGAATATTTGTATGCAATGGAACACGAGATCAGACAACATACTCCAATCGGATACATAAACATTTGGGACGACTTACCTTATCCTCATTGGAACGAAAATGCTTATGAGTCTTGTGATGTACTTATGGCGATATCAAAACAAACATACAATATCAACAACCAAGTCTGTCAAAGAAAACCAAGAGTAGAGGGTGTAGATTTGTTTTACACTCCACACGGAATAGACGAAAGAATATATTATCCTCTCGACTCGAATGATGAAGAATATAAAAAGTTTGCTAATAGAGCGACCGGTGGTAAGGATTTTGAATTCATAGCATTCTACAACTCAAGAAACATTAGAAGAAAAGGTACTTCAGATCTACTTGCAGGATTCAAGAACTTCAGAAGTCAATTACCAAAAGACAAACAAGACAAAGTTGCTTTGCTTCTTCACACTGATCCGGTTGACAAGAATGGTACAGATCTACCTGCGGTTGCAAATGCACTAGACCCAACCATGCATGTGATCTTTAGCAATCATAAACTTCCTCATCATGCACTAAACTATATGTACAACTTAGCAGATGTAACCTGCAATCCATCTTCAGCAGAAGGGTTCGGTTTATCTCATATGGAATCAATGATGGCAGGAACTCCAACAATCGCAACTGTATGTGGTGGACTACAAGATCAGATGGGATTCAGAAACAAAGATGGTAAATTCTTAGAACTAAAAGATTTCTGTTTGGAAACGCCAAGTAACTCAACCGGACTAATGGGTGAACAACATGGACCATGGACATATCCGTTATGGCCAAATCCAAGCCTACAAGGTTCTCCATTAACTCCATACATATATGACTCAAGACCAACGATAGAAGATATCGCAACAGCACTTAAATTCTGGTACAATGCAGGAAGAGAGGAAAGAAAGAGATGTGGTAGTATCGGAAGAGATTGGGCAATTGAAAATGGATTCACTGCAAAGAATATGGCTGACTCAACAGCGATTGCAATTGATTCCGGTATCAACAATTTCAAACCAAGACAGAAGTACTCTGTAATAGACACAAGTGCACCAAAACCAAAATACCCATCAGGAGATTTAATATAATGACAAATTTAGTTATAAGTTGCCCTGCATCAAGCAGAAGTGGTTACGGAGACCACTCAAGAGATTTAATAAGAAGTTTAATTGCAATGAACAAGTATGATATCAAGATACTGGATACGAAGTGGGGAGCGTGTGGACGTGATGCACTTGGTGAATTGGACAAAGATATATCGTCTCGTTTTATTGACAAACTAACTTCAAAGCCAGATGTATGGATCCAAGTAACCATTCCAAATGAATTCCAAGCGGTAGGTAATTACAATATTGGAATCACAGCTGGAATAGAAACAGACATATGTTCTGCTCCTTGGGTTCAAGGAATGAACAGAATGGACTATTGTTTAGTGCCTTCCGAACACTCCAAAAAAGTATTAGAAGATTCTATATACAACGAGAATGATGCACAAGGGAATGTGATTGGAAAATTGAAACTTGAAACCAAGACTGATGTTTTGTTTGAAGGATTAGATATAACCAAATACAGAAAGACCAATGATGACAAGTTCGACTTGAGCTCAATCAAAGAAAGCTTTTGCTTCTTGTCTGTTGGACATTGGTTGAATGGAGACTTTACTCATGATCGTAAAGATATGGGTGGCATGATCAGAACATTCATGGAAACATTCAAGAACACAAAAGCATCTAATCAACCAGCTCTTATCTTGAAAACATCAGCAGCCAACTTTAGTGTTAGAGATAGAGAAGCAATACTCAAAAAGATAGAACAAATCAAAGCAACTGTGGATACTTCTAATGTACCCAACGTTTATTTGGTACACGGACAATTGACACAGAAAGAATTGAATGGTTTATATAATCATCCAAAAGTTAAAGCAATGGTATCATTTACTCACGGAGAAGGATTTGGAAGACCGCTACTTGAGTTTAGTGTAACTGGTAAACCAACCATTGCTCCATCATGGAGTGGTCATGTTGATTTCTTGTCTCAGTATGGTATCCCGTTAGCAGGGAAGCTTGAGACGGTTCACAAGTCTGTTGTATGGAAAGACATTATTGTGGATGATGCAAGATGGTTTTATGTTGATTATGGTCATGCAAATGCAACATTGAAAAAAGTGTGGAAAGATTACAAGAAAGTAATGGAGACCACAAGAAAACAAACTCAGTATGTTAAGGACAATTTCACTATGGAAATCATGGACAAGAAGTTTCAAGAATTCGTAGATGCAAATGTTCCTTCATTCGAAATAAAAATCCCAACATTAGATGATGTAAAAGTTGCTAGTGTGAAATAAAAGTCGTATATTTATAGAAATAAAAAGAGAAAAAATTATGAGCGAAATTAAACAACCAGAATGGGTTAAGTCTCCTATCACGGGAAGACAAACCGTTCTTCAAGAATTCTCAGAGAAATCTGGAGTATCTAAAATGGATCTAAGTTCTGGATTCTACACAAACGAATTCCCACTAAACTACAAGAAGCATCCTGATTTCGATATCAACGAGTTCGAAAGAGGAATGCCTGAAAACATTAAGAAGTTAAAGTATGATGATGGTGAGTCTTATTGGTATATGGCTCCACTTCAAACAGCTACACAGATTGTGTTTCCATTAGGAGATACTTTGGATGAGTTAAGATGGTGCTATGCTCCAATCAAAGAACTAACAGAAGAAGAAAAGAACTCAGATGATTTTGAATCTAAGATTGATTTGGCAGATGCAGAATACTATGAGTCATACATAGAAGCTATCAAGAACATTGATGGTTACAGTTTAGGTGATCTTGTTGATACCGAAGAAGAGTAATGCCAAAAAGAAATTATTATACTCAGCATCTTAGAAGCAAAGAGTCCTCTATACTAATATCCAAAAGAATGTTAGAAAAGGGAATGATTGTTCAAGCAAGATACAAAAACCTTGACAAGAAAACAAAAGAATATATGTTCGTGGTACTCAATAGAGGCTATCAAGGCAAGGTTCATTTGTTATCGTTGAATGATATGTCACCAGCACAATTAAACAATTTGGCTAGAATGACTGGAGTTAGATGGATACCCAAGTTTGATAAAAGAGGATTAGATTTTGAAAAGTTGGTTATAAATGAATCGTCAAACAGATTCTACCACAGAAAGCTAGCCAAGGGGATGGACAAGGATTATAATAATAGTTATAGAACATTCTTTGAAAAACAATTAACCGGTCTCAAGTTGATCGATTAT
>Ga0222717_10003490_pt1 | contig 11806 bp, 11 predicted proteins | sample C33_18DmetaG_FD_165053 | JGI IMG/M metagenome (GOLD analysis project Ga0222717, IMG submission 165053) | Estuarine water microbial communities from San Francisco Bay, California, United States - C33_18D | ecosystem: Environmental > Aquatic > Marine > Unclassified | place: USA: California...
GCTTTTCGATCATCACGTTGAGGCCACGATTGGCTGCAGAGACGGCGAGAAAGGCGCCAATCCGGTTGTCCGTGAAGATATACGCGATGTCAGCTTCCGTCATTTCTAACAGCTCGTTGTAGTTTGCATAGGTCGGGCAATTGAAGCGCTCTCTCGCTTGGTTTAGCAGTGGAAGATTCGGGTCTGCTACCCCAACCAGTTCAGCCGTTTGTGATCTCCGAATATCTTGAAGGTGAGACCAAACGTGGTCGTGGTGCAGTCCGAGGATGACTATTTTGAAATTGGTCTTCTTCATAAAGTGAGGCGAGAGACGATTCGTGGCACACGGGTGTGTCGTTACGAGGACGCAGATTTGTTAGTCTTGCTAATAAGGTGAACAGCCTTGTAATTGGCTTTGGTATTTCCGCGGCATATTTCGTGAGAGAGCCGAACAGAGATTCCGTGTTTGTGGGCAGGGACCAACCTTATGATGACACCTTTTAGTTGCTCTGTCTAATGGGCTCCCCCCAACATGAGGTGATGATTCGCGTATGTATCTTTGTCTTGGTCGTGCAAATACCACTGTTTGGTGAAGGGCCGAATCTGGACCATGAATTCGGGAGGCGATTGAAGCGGGAAGTCTCCATGATGCAACGAGAGTTGGTCGAAGAACGCATCTGTTTGTCCCATGAGGTGATTGTGGGGTTCCATGGCGAGATTGGCTATCGTCATTCGGAGGAGTCGACGGTGGAGGGAGATCGGCCGATCGCAAAGGAGACCCTTTTTCCGATTTGGTCGATGTCCAAGCCGGTGACGTCAGTCGCCGCGATGCTCTTGTATGAGCAAGGTGCCTTTGCGCTGGATGACTCGGTGCACGGTGTTCTTCCCAAACTCTCGCGGTTCCGAGTTCAAAGAGAGGGCGGGGCCACAGAGCCTTTACGTCGAGAGATCACCTACCGGGATCTACTTTGTCACACCGCGGGGATCGATGGCTATGATGGTTCGTTCGATCAACAAGGGACGTGGAAGCAGATCATGGAGTTGAATGATCTGGACGAAGTCATGACGCTGCTAGTCAGTCAGGCACTGAAGCATCAGCCAGGGGAAGGCTACACTTACGGGATGAATACCGCAGTCCTTGGTCGCGCTGTGGAAGTGCTCTCGGGGATGCCTTTCGCTGATTTTTTAAGGAAAAAGATCTTCTCGCCACTCGGTATGACACAGACCCGGTTCTCTTTAACTAAAGAAGACCGCGCCCATTTTCAGCCGTTGTTCGTGAAAGAGGGGAATCAGTATCGTCCCGGAACGGTGGCGGAAGACGAACTCTACTATCGACCAGGCAGCGCGCTTAGTTTGGGTGGTGAGGGACTCGTTTCGAGCATGACAGACTACGCGAAGTTTTGCCAAATGCTAGTTGATCAGGGGCGGCCGATTCTCAAGAAGAAAACCTTGTCACTGATGCTAGACGATCATCTCAAAAAGAATCCTCACTATGGCGGCAAAGCGCGGGGACTTCACCACGGTCTAGGCTTCTGGGTGCTGGAAGATTCTGCGAAGGAAGGCTCAAACTCTCCTAACGGGATCTTTGGTTGGAGCGGCTACCACACCACCCACTTCTGGGTGGATCCTCAGAACAAGCTCTACGGCATCTTCATGACGCGGCGCTACCCTTCTACGGATGTTCCGCAAAGGCGATTGCGAGACGCGGTCTATCGGGCGCTGAAACCCTAGAGGTTGGCAGACTGCGCATCGACCAGCTCTCCTTGGATTTGCCGGACTTTGCGCTGGAGTTGCTTCAGAAACTCTGTGATTTCTTGGCGGTCTTGGCGTTCTTGCTTGAGCTGCTGCAGGAGGTCTTCCTCGCGAAGCGCGGCGGCAGAAGCGACTGTGTTGTCTTGCTGCACAGGCTGAGCTTGATCAATGACCTTTTTGAACTCGGTGAGCGCCACCTGACTTTTTGTGAGTGAAGATTTCAGCTGCGTGTTCTGACGATCAAGGGCGCTGACTTCTTCCTTTGCGGCTTCTTCGGTCTCATTGGCCTTCTCCGCTTCAGCCTCTTTTTCCTCAAGGGCCTTTTGAAGTTCATCGATCTTCTTTTGGAGATCTGACTTAGACTTCTCGGATTGATCGAGATGAGACTTTAGCTTGGAAGCTTCTTCCCGTGCTTTTTGAAGAGCGTCGATGCTGGACTTGAGTTCTTTTTCTACCTCTGACTTCGCTTTAGTGAGGTCACCAATGTCGTTCGTAAGTTTCGCAATTTCTTGTTTGCGTGTTTCTAAATCCTTTTTCGCGGCATTGATTGTTGCGGTCAATTCTTTCTCCTTGGCAGCACCTGCCGCGGAGACTTGCTTGAGGTTCTCTTCGACTGCAATCTTGGCGTCGTCGGCAGCCTTGGTGGCTTTCTCGAGATTTGCGATCTGCGTCTTGAGGGAGTTCTCGATGCCATGCTTGGCTTTTGTTAGGGCATCTACTTGTCCAGTGAGTTGGACTTGAGTCTCGGCACTTGCCACGGCTTTCGTCCTCAGCTCGTTCACTTCGTCCAGGAGCGCCTGCCGATCTTTCTTCGTTGTCGCGAGATCGGTATTCGCGGCAGTCAGTTTGGCCCCGAGATCGGCCGCGTCATTCCTGCTACCTAAAAAGCCGAGGAGCAGTGCGATGATTAGCAGGAGGCCGATGAGCTGAATGAGGCCGAAGGATTTCATAATGTTAGCGAGACGAGATGGTTGATGGGGGGAAGTTGAGAAAGGAGAAGCTGTCGTGTTAGAAGTGCTTGTCTTTTTGGGCGCCGACAGATACGGCTGAGTCCAGAGGGTGTGGGATTTGCCGGGTAGGCGAACGGACTCGGTGTCTCGTCCTGGGTGACACCATTTTGAGAATCCGTTTCCTGGCAGCGAGATACCACTAGGAGAATCTGCGACTTTACTTGCCGTACTGAGAGTTGAGGTCTCTGCCAGCTTGAGGGGTGATGAGACCAGTTGATCAGCTTTCCACAAGCTATGTCCTTCACCTGGTAGCTTCACGGCATTGCAAGGGGCCTTCACGGGGGACGACTTACTGGCAGCAGGCGACGTCGGTGCCGATGCCTGCGGAAACGAGTCGTCTATCCAAACGCTGCAACCACTCCCAGGCAATGTGACCGATGGTTTTGCAAGGACAACAGGATTGGCTTGTGCTGATGAGGCGGGCCAGATAGAGAATCCGCTGCCAGGCAAACTCACGGCTGGCGAAGCCTGGGCAGAACCTGCGTCTATCCACAAGCTGTGGCCGAGTCCGGGCAACTGAAGAGAGGGAAGGGAATCCATGGGAGGCTATCTAATATTGGGCATTATGGTGTTTACAAAATCCGGGTGTAGCAGGGATCCGTTGAAATCAAGCGAGGACCCTCCGATCAGGGAGATCTTCAAGGCGAGGAAGCATCATTTCATGAGTCCTTGGATCTGCAAGCGAGATCGCGCAGAGACCGTGATCTCACTGGTGTTGAGTGGCGAGAAATACGGTGAAAGAAGCGCCATGCTCAAATTCCTAAATATTATAAATAATGTGGATAATCTCTTCAAATCTCACTTCTTTCTTGTTTTTTGTAGTCAAGCATGCGATATCCTCTCACTCGCAAGAGACGTTCCAACACTGCCCCTCCAGTGTTGGTTCTCCTTTATCCCATATCCCGCTAGTGAATCCCTTTGTCGATGATGTCTTCTCTGGAAGTCTGAGAACTGAGCAAACGCTCCCCGCGCTTTATGAGCGAGAGATGAATCTTCTCTCGCGCCTGATAGAGGATCTTCGGCCCCGTGTTGGGCATCTGGGGCCGCAAGTGGGAACGGCAGCACTGCTCATTTCAAAAAGGGCCGGTGCCGGCAAGACGCACCTCTTGGCTAGATTAGTGTCCGAGCGGAACGAGGTAGCTCATTTCTGCCCTCTTGCCATGCATGATCCCGAAGAAATCTGCTGGGAGGGGTGGTTTCGCCAGTTGGTGGAACGTTTACACTCCACAAAAGATTCTCATGGTGACCACACCGCTCTCACTGGGGCGGCGGCTTATCTCTTGGCTAGTGCGACTGGGGCGCTTGTTTCTGAAGGACGCATCCCGTGCGATTCGCCGGCGACGGCATCGCAGTGGCTTCTAGAGAACAGTGTGAAACTCTTTGATTACAATGAGAGTGATAATGATAGTGTTTCCTGGTTCCAAAATGAATTTCCTCGGCTGCTTCCTGAAATTGCAGACAGGTATGCGCGTGAACTGGATTTGGATCGTGGCCTCTTGGCGGCGCGCCTTGAGTGGCTCTTTGATTATGCCATGCTCTCAGCTACAGAGCGATCGTTCTCGGAACGGCGTGACGAGCAGCGTGAACTGCTCCACGATGCTGCAATGTTAGATATTCAAGGCGAGGGTGCTGCTCGGCGTGAATGGCGGTGGCTGGGACGAGCGATTAGTCAGCAGCGCCCCCTTGCGCTCGTGATTGATGATCTGGATTGGGCCTATCGCGACGAAGCGACAGCGCTACGATTAGCTAGAATGCTCGCAGAGTATAGTCGCATGGTGCCAAACAGTTTGGCCTTGCTGAGCGTGAATGAAGATACCTGGAGGGAAACTTTCGAGAAAGGCCTGCCTGAAGCAGTGGTCGATCGTCTAACCACGTCCACTTTCTATTTGAAAGGTGTTCCCCGCGTTTTATGGGCAGATTTTATTTCGGTTCGGGTCAATGATAGCGGAGAGGCCGAACGGCTAAAGCGCGTTCACGAGCTTCTGGAAGAGGAGTTTTCAGAAGATCATGCGGTGATGCCTCGAAGATTGCTTCGCAATGCTGCGACGCTTTGGGACGAGACTGAGGACACTGTTACTGAAATAGCTCCTGCCAGAATCTTTGCCAAACCCAAAGTGGACGAGTCTTCTCAATTGGAACCTTCACCAAACGAGGAGCTGTCACCAAACGAGGAGCCGTCTCCAAACGGGGAATCTACGTCAACCAAGAAGCAGCCTTGGTCTCATGCGATTGGTGATCTCCGAACATTCATCCAAGCCCGAGAGAACACGCCTTCATCGCCGAACACGATAGGTCGCCCGATCACGCCATTTATTGATGTGTCAGCCAGTGAACCTAGAAATCTGGAGCCTGTCGCGAAGCCGGAGCTTACGCCAGAGTTTTGCTCATTTTTATCAAGCCTCCGTGCCCGAGCAGAAGACAAAGAAGGATATCTGCCTCAGGACCAACCTGCGACTGCTGAAGAGCGTGCTCGTGAACGAAGTCAACTGATCCTCCGCGGACGGGAAAGTGATTCGGCGGTAACTGATAAGGCTGAGGAGCTTAGGCCAATTGATGAAGACACTCAGAAAGTAAGCGTGGTGGCCAATGGTTCAGCTGGAACGACGAGCCATGAGGTACGCTTGCGCGAACTCAAACTGCACTTCGCTGAAGCTGGGGGACAGTTTGCCATTCAATTGCCGCGTTTGCGACGCCTCATCAAGCAAGCTGGAAGCCTCTTTCCAGCGATCACTCAAGAAGTAGCGGGTGGCTCAACGGAGATTGTTGGAGAGATTCGTTGGTCTTTCCAGCAGAGTGAAGTCAGCTTTGGATTTGAGCCCTTTGAGGAAGCCGTTTACTGGAAAGATTTGGTTCAGTCCGTTGCTGACAGGGTGCGTGTCTTGCGAGAGAAGGACATGACCCGCGGGAAGTTGGCTGTCTTTGGCCGGACGCGTGAGGAAAGTCGCTTCCCGTCATGGGATTTGGATGAGGAGGCTAGCCGTAATCTTCAGTACTGTGACGTTATCTTACTGACAGATCACCAACTGATGGCGATCTACGCCGTGGATGAGTTAATTTGTGAAGAGGTCGGTAAAGAAGAACGTGAAGCGGTATTCGCCCAAGTTTCAGGTGAGCTGGATTTCTTCTGGAAGATGATTACCCGACCGGTCTGGACTCTCGTGTCTCCGATCTCGAGTCCAGCTCTTATCGACTGACTAGTAAGCGACACATTTCCGCTTGGCATTTCGGATCCACCCGCTTTCTTCCCAGCATCATGCCAAGCACAGAAATCTCGCTCATCCTTCTAAAACCAGACACCGTTTCCAAGGGACGCTGTGGTGAAATCCTTAAACGTTTTGAAGCTCAGGGCTTCAAGGTGCGGGGAATGAAGATGATGCGTCTTTCCAGCGAGATCCTTGCGGAACACTACTCGCATCTTGCCGACAAGCCATTCTTTCCTACGATTGTCGAGTTCATGCAGTCAGCGCCTGTGGTCGCAGTTGCGTTGAGTGGCGAGAACGCAATCAGTCGCGTCCGGGATCTGCTCGGGCCTACAGACTCGACAAAAGCGGACAAGGGCACGATCCGAGGCGATCTAGGCGAAGACATGATGGTGAATTGCGCGCATGCTTCGGATTCTCCCGAAAGTGCTGCGGCAGAGCTAAAGCGCTTCTTTGCCGAGGGCGAAGTTCTCGATCATTAATGCTCTTCGCCGTGACCACTTGGCAAAACTTAGCCTTGTGCTGTTTCGCAGCAAGTCTGTTAGTAAATACTGAAACGGTATATTCGCAGACACTCGTTGAGGCTGGCATAGATACCCGGCGGGATCGTGCGTATGTGAAAGTCGAAGCTGAGTCTGCTCGCGTCATCGACCGTTCGAACAAGGCCCACCCGGCTTTTGACGCGGGCAATACCGAAGGGCCGGGCCTTCACTATAAAGTCCTTGGCCCCAAAGTGGCGGCACCTAGAAAGATGCCTGCTGGAGCATCTGGGGACAAGGCGTTGTTTAATGTTGGTACTGGCGAACAGACAGAAGTTGAGGGGCAAAGGAACAGTGTTTACAAGCCTCATGAGGCACCGCCGCTGGGGACCATTGCAGAGTATCGTGTACGCTTTCGTCAGGCAGGCGTTTACGAGCTATTCCTTCGCCTCGCCTACTGGTCGGAATCTGAAACGAAGCCGGATCTTGGACTCCATTGGGCCGCTCATAGCAACGCTAACGGTATTGGAGCCATCCATGTGAAGGATTATGCTAGCGGTCGTTTATTGAATTCGGATTGGTGGCGTCGCCACAACAACTCGGCTTGGAATTTGAAAGAGGACGCCTGGACCGTGGTTGACTTTGGGCCTGCGTTAGAAGTGAGACCAGAAGACTTGAGTGTGGAAGGCTACGTCGACGTTGTTTGGCAGATATCTGCAAGTCATCCAGGCTTGATCATCGATAGCTTTGTCATGTATCAGAACTACTCGATCGATCCCAGTGCTTCGAAGTATGAACAGTCCAAAGCCTACGCAGACCTTCCTATGAGCAGCGTTGCAAAGCCGTAATCGTAATCTTGCGGTGGTGCCAGAGGGGAGATTTGAACTCCCGACCAAAGGCTTATGAGTCATGGGCAATAGGAAATTCTTCGGGACGGATTTCCCACATATGCCTTGTTTTAGGCTATATTTTAAGGGGTTTGAGAAATCACTGGGGCGAGCTTATCATATGCTGGAAAAGAAAAGTGGGCCAGAAATGGGCCGGAATTCGACTAGCATGTATTCTAAAGAAGATTCGAGATCTTGGATCTCACGGCTGACGAAACGGTCTGGTGATTATTGGTTCAAGCCGCAGTTCCGAGGCGAGAGGCGTTGGGTTAATCTTGGTAGCGTCCATAAGAGCGAGGCGGCCCGTCGCGCCAGCCAGTTCTGGCAGGAAATTCGTAGCAACGGGTGGGGGATGACTGCCGTGAGTGACGAAGAATCATCGTCCTCACAGGAGCCTAATCGTCAATCTGACGTGACCGTTGGTGATTACATTGCCGCGTTCCGTGACTCGGTGATGATCAATCCCAGAACCTTCGAGATCTACCTGAGCAAATTCAGGACGATCGTTTCGGAGAGTATGAACATAGAGGGCGGAGCCGATAAGCATGGCACGGAAGGCCGACTCATGTGGCGGAAGAAGGTAGATGGCGTCTCTCTATCCAAGATCACCCCCAAATGGGTGAACCAGTGGAAAGTGATGAGATTGAAGTCAGTCCCACGCCCATCGTATGAGAAAGCTCTGCGAACGGTGAACAACTACATGCGGAATGCGCGGAATCTGTTTCTTCCGCCGAATATAAAGCTCATCGATCTGGTGCTTCCTGATCCCTTGCCGTTTGAGGGATTAGAAATCGCTCCCCACCGGCCCACTCGATATCAAGGATAGATCGATGTGAATGCGATTATTGAAGCTGGAAGGGAGGAGCTATTGCCAGAGCCCTTCAAGATCCTCCTTCTTAGCGATTGTGCTGGCGTGCGCAGAGACGAGATCGACAAGTTGCAGTGGAAACAATTTCTGCCTGATGAGCCACTCATTAGCGTTGAGCCGACGGACTGCTTCTTCCCCAAGACTCTCAGTAGCATTCGAAAAGTCCATCTTGATCCGGCAGTTAGTCAGATCATTGAGGAATGGAAGACTTTGTCTGACTCGCGTTTTGTCGTGAACGGGGTGGAGCCGAGAATCGACGTTCGTTACCACCACTACCGTTGCTCCAAAGCGGAGAAAGTGCTGGTTGCCTGGCTTCGATCGAAAGGAATAGATGATCACCATCCCATCCACATGCTGAGGAAAGAATTTGGAAGCCTGATCAATCAGCAGGGTGGCATCGAAGCGGCAAGGGCTGCATTAGGGTATTCTAACATAGGAATCACCTCGTCCACGTATGTCGAGAATCGAGCCATCATCACCGTCCGAATCGATCTGAAGAGTCAATAAGTCTCGCAGATAGCTGAACACAAGCTGGCTAGCTTCCTCCGGTCCTTCGCCTTGCGAGCGGCATCGCCGACAATGATCTCCACGGTCCTGAAGATGTAGCCGCATTCGCGGCTTGAGCAGATCCGCCTTCTTTCGACGACACCTTCTCGTGAACTTGGGTCAGTGACCATAGACCGACAACCACATTCAGGACATTTCATAGAGCCACTTTCTGTGCGGGTTGATTCGTCGCCTGGAGTCTCGGAGCCTGCCTACTTGCAGAGCGGTTCATCTCCCGAGCGAACTGTGCGATCTCGCCCAGCGGCTTGGCTCCTGGTTCGTTCTTGAGTGCTTGTGAGAGTTCGAAGTTGAGCAATATCCTTGGTGCCGGTTGGATCTTGTTTGCTTCCAGCAAGTCGAGCCCATGTTCTCGGGCCTTCTGAGGATCCATCCCGCGACGGACCATTTCTTGGAGTTCCTCTAGGTGCCGGACCAAATCTGACTCGACTGATTCAGAGGCTTCGGACGACTTGGCCCGGCCTAGAGAATCTCGCTCGCTAGCTGCATGTCCTGCACTTGTGCTAGCTTGATGTTCGCTGTCTCCGGAATCTCCGGTTTCGGCGCTCCCTTCAAGTTGAAGTCCAGAATCGCCTGAGTGACAGTGTCGCAGGCTTCGATCTGCTCCCAGGTGAACTGCTCAAAGCCCTTGGAGACGTCGATGTTCATTTCTGAAATAGTCGCGTATTTCTGTTCGAGTGTCTTCATGGATCGCTCTTTCTATGTAGTTAGCCTTGTGTTTCAAGCGGCCTGCAAGTACGGCTTCGATCTCGCTTCCCATCTCAGGTTTGCCTAACTTACTGGTGATTCGGTTGATATCACGGGGAGATACTTTGCGCATCTCCGATTGTCCTAATGATGCGACAGTAGTTGCTTTCAATCCTCGTTGCTCTAGCAGCTCGCGAAGCGCATCGGCGGTTTCGCCGGTGGTGACAACATCATCGACCAGTACAACTGGTGGAGCCTTTGGGAATCTTCGCCAGTCGATCATCAATGGCAGCAAATCGCGCGGGATTGCGCATCTTACCGAGTCCGCCTTTGAGTGAGGCTTTCTCGCGAACCAATGGTGTGGCCCAACCTGGGATCACTTGGCCACCGAACTCTGACTGCAACCGTTGTGCGAAGTAGTAGGGGAGTTTGTTAGCACCTGTTGTTGATGGCGCCACCATGAACACTGGGTTCTTTCCTGCTAGATGGGCGTAGGCCGGACGGCGTAAGTAGTGATCAACAAGGTCATGTACTTGAGGCTTCGGCATCTACCGCTGATTGAGTTCGTCCTTCCGGCGGCGCAAGTCTCTCACGCGATCTGTGGAGGTCGCATACTCATGTTTCCTGACGACAAGGGTAGCCACACCCTTTAAAACGAAATTTAGGAATGGGTATCCGCGCGGAGTCGTGACCTAACGCTGTAACTGAGTGGAAGCAAAGTGCGCGACCTTGGGAAGTTCGCAATTGGCAAGCAGATCAACTGGAATGAGATCTAGAAGGTTGCAGTCAAGTAATTCCAAGGCAGAGCGATCCCGACTATCTTTGCTGAAGTTGAGAAACAACTTCAGCTCGTTGAGCAATTCCCGCTCACTGATTTTTCCTGCACAGGCGGATTCAACTTGCTAACGCACAAGTTCGACATTGACGCGATGATAGGATTACGCCGCAGTTAGTCTGTTGAGATAGTCCATTGGAGAAGCGTATTCAAGGAGTTTGCGAGGCCGGTCGTTAATCTGCTCTTCGACTTGGGCTATTGATCTTTCGTTGATCGTTTCGAAGCTGCTTCCCTTTGGATAATATTGACGCAAGAGACCGTTGTGATTCTCTACAAGCCCTTTCTCCCATGAGTGATAGGGCGCACAGAAATAGCCCTTCGCTCCCAGTTCTCTGCCCACTTCAAGATGCCCTGCAAACTCAAGGCCGTTATCGTAGGTCAATGAGCGAGTCTTGAACGGCCAAAGTCGTCTTATCATGGCATCGGACACGGTGGCTGCCTTCTTGTTCCCAAGCTTTTCGAAGATGCTGTAGCGACTCTTACGTTCGACCATGCTCAGGATGAATCCTGTTCCCTTGCTTCCTTCCACAAGGTCTATCTCCCAGTCGCCGAAGTAACGGCGGGACTCAATCGAGAACGGTCTCTGGGTGATGTCCACCCGCCCTGGGATCTTATTCCGAGGGCCCTTCACACGGCGCCGGTAACGTCTCGTTCCATTGATCCTCAAGTAGGCGAAGAGGGCTCCTCCTGCCTTCTTATCCAGGACAATGTAGCGATAGATCGTCTCGTGGCTTTGTGCGACGAGGCCTTCCTTGGCCATGGCCCCGCTGATCTGTTCTGGGCTATGGAGTTCGCGCAATCGTGACTCCACTTCCTGAGCCACATCACCAGTGATCTTGCGCCTCCTGCGTTGCGTCACTTTCCGCGCTGTAGCCAAGTGGCCAGCTTGCTTGGAGCGATATCCACGCTGGCCTGTATTACGCCTAAGCTCCCTGCTGACCGTGCTTGGGTGAACTCCGATTGCCTCTGCAATCTCGCTTTGATTGAGACCTCGCTTGAGAAGGTCTTGGATAGTAGAACGGTCGCTTTGGCAGAGGTGTCGATGGATGATTGGCATTGTTTGGTTTAGAAGTTGAACGGTGCTCACCCCCATCATCGCGCCTCTGCCGACCCTATCTGTGCGCTAGCAGTTTGAATCCGCCAGCGACAGAAGCCCACAGCGTTCAAGGCAAAGTGCTGCGTGATGACGAGATCATCTTGAAGGCCCCGAAGAGTAGAAGTGCCTACCCGAAACGGCTTCGGCGGGTCGAAGCACGAGTGATCGTTCGCTCGCCAATGGGCTCGGAAATCGCCGTCCGAGGCTGCTACTTGGGCACAAGATTTGCCCGCCGGTGATTTAAGATCTCACGCTCTAGCGGAAGTCGTAAGAGCTTGGACGCCGCGAGATGCCGCGAGATGCCGAAGCTACTATACCAAGTGCCATCATAAATTTCTATTCGTTGAGATCCAGTGGCTGGGACTTTTAGTCACCGCGGAATGCTTGGGTTCGATACTGTGGCGACTAAAAGTCACCACCACCAACCAGTCAACGCGACTACGTTAGTA
>Ga0222717_10003492_pt1 | contig 11801 bp, 10 predicted proteins | sample C33_18DmetaG_FD_165053 | JGI IMG/M metagenome (GOLD analysis project Ga0222717, IMG submission 165053) | Estuarine water microbial communities from San Francisco Bay, California, United States - C33_18D | ecosystem: Environmental > Aquatic > Marine > Unclassified | place: USA: California...
GCGCGGTTGACTTGATCTGCATTAAACTGAGCATTAGCAAGCATCATCTTATTCTGCTCTTGCTTGTTCTTCATGCTCTGGCCCCATATAGACATTACTCCCCCCAACACTGTTGAGAAGAGCATACTCAGTAATTCTAGGGGTAATCCAAACATTAGTTAGATGCTACTCTTGTGTCGGGTCTAGCAGAAGGACGAACACTAAATTGCCCAAATTGTTTCTTTAAACCTTCTACTTTATTCCACCTTCGATTTGCTTCTGCTTGCCCTCCAGCGTGTCCTACAACACGAGCCAAACCTGCTGCACTATTTACATCACTAAAACCTTTAAAATCAAAATAGGCTTTTACAGCCCTTAGTCCAATATCTTTATTTGTGAGAACAAGGTCAGGGTTTTTAACTAAGTCTACCCCTATAGCCTCACCAATCCGTTTGTAATTATCCTTACCTGTTAGCTGTATAGGCCCTCGCCCTCTGTATTTAAAACCATCACCTTCTTGGTCATTACCTAAGTCAGAGCGATTACCATAAACAACGTTAAATATTTGTTCACCTAACTTTTCATTGCCCTCAGACTGGTCTAGTGCTTCTAATGCAGCTTTTCTTTTTGCTGCAAATTTCTTTAGCGTACCATCCGTATTTTTGTATGGTGTAGCAAACTTAGCTATTGCTCTATCTACAGTGTAGTTATCTTCTACTCTATTGTCATAGCCTGTCTCTGCCTCTACAGTAGCCACAAAAGCAGCACGTAAAGTATCATTATCGAATGCGTTTGCAGCAAAATTCATCGCGTCTGTTTTATTAAAAGTAAAAGGGTCTCTGTTTGTAACTGGACCAGCAGCTATAGCATCTTCTCTCGCAGATCCTCTATCTTCTACTACTGGAGTAGTATCTTCTGCAGTTTCTACCTCTTCCTCTGCTACTGCCTTGGGAGACATAATACCTTGAGGTGCACCTTTAGATTGTGTGATACCTTTCTTAGCTCTCTCCCTTGCTGCCTCTACAGCGCTCTTCTTAGCTTCTTCTTCCATGTCAACCACAGGTAAGCCCATCTCAGCAGCTTCTTTTCTCATGGTTTGACCTGCCAGCATTCTAGCTAAATCCATATCCTCTACAGATAAAGACCCTGCACTAGCCATCTGTACACCTTCACCTACAAAAGACGAACCTTTGTTAGCACGGTTACGTAGGTATGACCCTAAGCCAGAAGACAATTCATCTACCATAACATCTGGTTGCTTAGGTACAGTGATTCCATCGGATGCATCTTTAATAGTCATTGAGTTATCATCAGATGGCGTACCGGGATTATACATGCCTGTAGCTTCAAGTAAGGCATCTTCAATACCGCTAGAGCCTTTAACCTTGTCAACGTAGGATCGTAGCTCAGAGATATCAGGCTTAGGGCGATCCTTAGACAAAAACGTTTCTTTAAACTTTTCATCAGACTCAAAAGATTTACGCAAGTTTTGGTAGAACGTCTTTAGAAAAGCCTCTCCTGTATCAGAAATAGATGTATCCGTTTTCCTATTACGAGACATGATAGAAGAGTTTGTAGCCTCTTTAAATGTAGTATCCTGTTCATCATCTTCAAAGACACTAAAGTCGGGTAGAAAGCTGTATGTTTTTGCCATTATATTGTCCTTATCCCCAAGCACTTGCGGCCCAAGAACCAGCAGCAGCCCAAAAACTAGAGGTTTTATCACCTGAAGCTTTTGATGCTGCAGACTGTGCCGCTTTATCTGCGCCATATTTAGCTGCATCCGCTGATATTTTTGTTGTCATAATTGATGTAGCACGATCCGCATCATTGTTTGCTGTATTATTAGCAAAGCTCATTAAATCACGATATGTTTGGATTGTAGCATTATATGCATTCAAGGTCATCTGCCCCTGACGTTGGGCATCTAAGCGGTTTGCTTCATTGATAGCTGCATTGTCTGCTGTTGTGTATGCTTGCGCCCAAGCAGCATTAGCCTGTGCTACCACTAAACGGTTTGTAGCGTTAAACTGCTCACGCTGATTAGCCTGTGCTGTATTAAACTGCTCTAATGCGTTAGCTTCACCAGCGTTAAATCTTTCCATAGCATTTGCCTGATCTGCATTAGCAAGCTGTACACGAGATCCAAGATCTGCAAAGAATTGATTTACTTGGTTTTCACTAGATGAATTAAACTGTTTAGCTGCATTCTCTGCTGCTTGGTCAGAAAGTATGGCATTTACTTGAGACTGTACACTAAACATTGTAGCCTGTTGCTCATTTGATAGATTAGCCATGTCTGTCTGTAGAAACGCATTAGCCGCTTGTATGTTAGCTTGCTGACGATTATTAAGGTTAGCCATATCCACCTGTGACATAGCTGCAGCATCAGCCATAACCTTAGCATTCTTAGCATTGAGATTTGTTAGGTCTACTGTTTGGGCCATACGAGCATTCTCTAATGCAACCTGTTGCTCTGCACTAAAATTCATATTAGCTATGTCAGAGACCTTAGCTGCGTTAGTTACACGAGCCTGAAACTCTTGATTAAACTCTAAGCCAAGAAACTGAGCGCGCTGCTGTGCAGCGAACATAGCAGTTTGCTGCCTGTTTGACAGGTTCTGCATCTCAAAACTTGCAACAGTCTTAGCATCTTGAGAGGCGATAGGGATAGCGCTCTCCATTGCAGCCTGTACAATAGCCTGTCCTGCCATAGATGAAGATGACAGTCCACGACTAGCCATACGTGCAGCCGCCGCCCTCATAGCACCTGCAGCCCAAGCAGGGGGTTCTTTTCCCTCAAAGTCTTCCATTAAGCCAGTTAGCTGGCCCTGTACGGTAGCATCTGTTGATGGTGCACCTGTAGCGGCTTCAAAGTTTACTTCTTTCTTAACTCGCGCCATATCAACAGCAGAGCCACTAATCATCTCATCAGCTTCTGCTTTACGGGTAGGGGCATCCTCTACGCGCCTAGCTTGGTCAATCTGTTCTACTGTAAGGCCTAGGCTCTTTAGATCCTCTGGTGACATATTAGCAGCATCTGCTAAAGCTTCTTCGCTAGGTTTTCCTGTAGCCGCCTCTAACTTACTTAGTGTATCAGCCACTTCTGCAGATACAGTTTCTGGAAGAAAAGTAGCTACTGGTGGTTTTGCAGGGGCTGTAACCGCACTAGCTGGTGTAGCAACTGCAGCAGAAGCAGCATCTACAGTACCTGCCACACCTGTACCTTCAGCAATCTCACCAGCCGCCTTTTGTACATCTGTAAATTTAGCTACATCTATATCTTTAACTAACTTTTCAGGTGTCTTTAGGGCTATATTAGTTAATTCACCAACGGAAGAACCCGGATTAGGAGGCTTCTCAGGCACTGCTACTTCAGGCGGTACAGGGAGCGTAGATATTGGCCCATTTGTGGGCTCAAGTAAAGGCCCCTCAAACTCAGGTAGATCCATCGGCCCTTTCATATAAGGTTGCTCAAGCTCAAGTCCATCAAACGCTGCTGCAGGTAATTTGGCCTTCTTCGCCATTTCCTGTGCTTTCTTTGTTTGTTGGGCAATATCTGCTCTCTCATTACTGCTTAGATTTGCAGAATCTTTTAAAAGCTGCCCACTTATAAGCTTTAACTCTCTTTCTTTATTTCTTTCTGCATCCACTAAGTCGCTCGAATCTAATTTAAAAACCTTACCATATGCGTCAACAAAGTTTCCTTGCTGTCCGTACTGATCAAGACCAACAGACCCACCCGCTGCAAACCCTACACGTTTCTGTGCTATTCGTGCCATCTTACCTACACGGGCAGCTAATGCAGGGTTGGCTGCAATAATCTTCTCCTGCTCATCAGACTGCATACCCTTTAGGCTAGAATCTATCCTACCTAGCTGCTCTGGTGTAAATCCTGCAAAACGTTTTGCCATCTACTTATCCTTACTTTTATCTTTTGCCATAAACTCTACAGAGGATCTAATAGCCTTTATATTTTCATCAATTCTTGCTAATGAGATGGCTTGGTTTTGCACAGAGGTTTCTATTCTTCCCATACGCATATTTAACTCATTTATCTCTTCTGCATTATCTTCAATATCAGACATCATCATTGATACTGTCCATACGATAGCAGCACCTTGGACAATAAGACCAAATATTAAAGTTATAGGTACAGACTTGTTTAAGTGCCAGTTATCGTTGTTCATTAGTGTATAGTTCCTAATAAGTGTGTAGTTTGTAGATTTAACAAACACCCATTTGCAAGCATAGACAACCTAAGCCTAGACCAAGTTGTAGGGGCTGAAGTAGTATTATACCAAAGTAGTATTCCCGGTATACTAGACCCATTTGCTATTGTTCCTTTTATGTTCATACCAGTAAAACCTGAACCTAGATTAGCGCCTATAACTGGCATCATCACTAAGGGCATAGTTTGACCTGCTGACCAGTGCTGAAAGGGTAATCCTTTTATTTCTATCTGATTACCACTAGACGCTTGGGCGTCCTTAGAGCTTATTCTAATCATAATATGTAAATGTACAAAATCCCCTACCCTTTGATAAAAACCGTCCTGCCACTGGTATGCATTAGCTATATCCCCACTTTCGGTATCACCATACAAATAAGGTGTGAAAGTGCCTTGCTCAAACTTAGAAAACTTTTCTGTGTGTACATTAGTACCTGTTTGACTTGTTGTATCTGAATTAGCAGAAAAGTCTAAACTTTTAGAAGCATTAAGAACTACGTCACCATCTTTAAGAGTAACACCATCAATACTCACACCATTAGCAGAAGTCTTTTCATTGATAGTATCAGTGGATACTGCAGTAAAAGAAGGGCTACTTGTAGTTGTTAGCTGCTGATTTATTGCTTTTACTGATGCTTCACTAGCAAGCTCACTGTCCATAACAGCACCTGCATCAGTAACATTAGTTGTTGTTACTGTCTGAGCATTAGCATCTATACTAGCTAATTTAGTTTTCTCTGCATCAGTGAAGGCATTTGTGTTTGATTCACCCTCATAAGCTGTTTTAATTTGAGCGCCCGTCTGATCCGCTGTAGCGTTTGTCTCTATGCCGTTTAACTTTGTGTGGTCTGAGTCAGTAAAGACATTACTATTTGTTGCTGCTTCTACCGCCGCTCTGATTTCAGCATCTGTTTGATCACCAGTTGCACCCGCTTCGATTGCATTCAGCTTGGTATGATCCGCATCTGTGAAAACATTGCTGTCGCCTGCAGCCTCAACAAGAGTACGTATCTCAGAGGCTGTTTGATCCGCTGTGGCGTTGGCCTCTATCCCATCCAGCTTAGTATGATCTGCGTCAGTAAAGACGTTACTATTTGTTGCTGCTTCTACAAGAGTACGTATCTCTGCAGCAGTTTGATCTGCTGTTGCACCTGTTTCTACTCCGTTTAACTTAGTTTTATCTGTTGAAGACATAAGACCAGAAACACTGGTAGTAACATCTGCTATGTTAAGAGTAGTATTAGAAATAGATATTGCTGTACCTAAGCTTAACCAATTAAACGTGCTGCCACTGTCATCCCAGAAAGCAATACGATCCGCACTAGGATCAGTTAAACTCTGTAAGCCCAAGTGACTGAGAGACACAGTACCTGTACCTGCAGTATCATTATAGGCTACTGCAATGCCTGTACCTGCAGTGAGGTTGCCCCCTGTAATATCTTCAATGTACTCTTCTAACGAAACAGAACCTATATTTACTGTACCCGTAAGAGTTGTTGAAGTATTAACTGTCAAGTTGTTAGTGTTAGTCGTAGTAAAGAAAGTATTATCAAATCTAAGACCTGTTGTTCCTAAGTCTAAACTGGTTTGACCTGACTTAGGTTGCATAGCATTTGCATTAAACTCGTATGCTAGACTTGGGCCTACCGCTGTAATAGCAGGGCCGTTCCCTGCAGTACCATCATGAGTATGACCACTCGTACCAAAAGCTACCTCAATAGCGTCATACTCTGAGTTAAAGTCTGCTGCATTAATAGTAAGACCATCAGCAATATTATCTTCTACGCCAACGCTTGTTCTTATATATCCTGCCATCTTTTTATTTCCTGTCTCTATTTGCAAACTCTAGTAAAGCGGTATCAAGAGTGTATGTTGGATTAGTTGAATTGTCCTCAATACGTATTGATATGGTTGTTCCAGACCCTTGTACGTTTAAAGGAAACTCTTTTTTTAAGTTTGTACCATAATTAGCTACACCAAATGTGGCACTACCGCCACCAAACAAGAAACTACTAACATTAGCTTCATTATTTATAGAATAGCTAGATGGTTCTAATACAGAAGCGTCTCCCGAATGAGAAAAGTTATACCTTAACTTTACGTTAAAACTCATGTTAGAAGTAGGTGCTGCAAAAACAGTAAGTTTATAAAAGGTCTTTCTTAACTCTGGATCTGTTAAGGGCATAAAAGGAGATTCATATATAGAGTTTATAGATGCACCATCAAAGTTATTACCATCCTCTATCTTATAGACGTACCCACTATCATTGCCTATAACACTAAGCTCATCTGATCCCACAACTTTACTATCTGCAACCTTTGCTTTTATACCACGAATAGTAGAAAAAGCTATGTTACTCGCACCTTGAGCTATAAACTTTGTAGCAATCAGACCTCTAGATGAACCTGCCTTTTGAGAAGCTTGGTAATTAAAAATCCTATACTGGGCTTTACTCTGTAGAACGACTGAACAATAAGAAGTGGAGTTTATTAAGAAATCTTTAAAGTCTTTTGGTATTTTATCTGAGGGTACATCTAATCCAAAATCACCAATTCTATCTGTGGCACTTAAAAGTCTAACACCATCAGGAGCTAAGTATATAACGTCACCGCCAAACTCTTGAATAGTATCTGCATCAATACAACCAATACGCTCTGTAATTGGCTCTAATCTAAAATCTGCAGTTGTGTTACCTACTAACTTTTTAATTGTCTTCTCTGTAAAAATAATCAACTGCTCACGAAAAACTATAAGGCCAGTTACATCATCAATAACATTTATAACACCAGCACCATTAGCTGAACTAAAATCATCCACAGTAAAAGGGGCCGTGAAGTTTAACTTATTACCTTTACTATAAAATGCAGTACCTTTAAACACAACAACATGGTTAGAACCCTGTATGTCGGAAGGCGAGGTTAAGTGCGTTAAAGAAGAATTACTAGTGTTGTATATACATGGATAATTTACACCATCAACAAAAACAATCTTATTTGTACCATCTATATTAAAATCAGCAGACCTTACCTTATTTCCCTCAGTACTGTTGGTATTTTCAGTTAATGCTGTCCAGCTAGAACCTGTACTTTTAAAAAACTGTGTTCTGTTGTTACTATTCTTTCTAGCAGCTATAACTGTTGTTGCATTAACAACCTTAACACCTTTTAACTCGCCACTACCTGTAACTTGGGCTGAAGAAAACTTAGAAAAACCTTTTACCTTAGTATAACCACCCTCTTTATTGGGTTCAAAGTTTTGTAAAATAGTGGCAGAACCAATAGCATTAGTACCCTGCTGTAACGGGCTAAGGTTACTGATAAGACCACCTTTAAACTCAATAGGGAATGTTTGCCAAGGTATAGCCATTAATAATGCACTCTTGTATCTCGAATATACTCTGTTCTATTTATAAACATACTTCTTAAATTTTTTATACCTTGTTGAAATCTCTCAAAAGATAAACCCGCAGAAGCATTATCATTTTGAAATTGGTATACAAAGTACATAGCACCTTCAACTATAACGTACCTATACTCTTCTGGCATAGCAGGTACATCATTTTGCAGTACTAGATCAAAGCCTTTAGTGTAGTATTCATACACTACCTCATAGGCCTTGTCGGCAGCAGGAACGAAAATAATTTCATTACTAGGCGCACGTACTACATACTTGGGGAGTGTTCTATTTGATGTATTAGAGTTATACTCATAATCTACATATTTGTCAAGATATTCTTCATAATTTAACACTTTAAGTTTAGTTGTACTCACGTTTAAAGTGCTATCACCTTTTATCCTAAAGCTATTCATGTTTAGCGTTTTTGCATCATATGGTATTGAATACCTAACTTCACCAGGAGATAGTACTTCTTCTTCTTCCCTATGGTTAAAAGGCCACTCAAACTCTTCTTGATTTATGTGACGTATTGAAGCATTAACGGCATCTTTTGCTAGGCTATAATAACCTGTAGTTGTAGCAAAGTTACCTGCAGTAAGCTCAACTTCATTAAGCCTACGGTTTATATCATTAACTAATCCCAAAAAATCATATGCCATTTACTTTTCCTTAATTCTTAGAAAGATAGCTCTCTCGTAAGTAAGACCTTCTGCAGTGGTGATCTGACAGTAGATTTTATACCTATTATTATTAGTACCTAAACCTAGTCTAATAGTAGAAACTGTACTTGTATTGGTTTTAGATGCAACCAAAAGACCGTGTATAGTTTGCGGCAAGGAGTTAAAATTAACTTCTGTTTTAACTTCGCTGGCGTTATCAATAAACCATTTTACAGATGTTATTGTATCATCGCCTAAAAATCTAGACCAATCTACATTGTAGTCTAGTTGTTCGTCTTTATCTTTGTCGGGCCACTTTAAAGCCATAACATTCTCCTATACATACACAGTATTAAACCTGTTTGTTTTTGGTACATAGACAGTTGTATTAGTTTCAATAACATGATTTGTTGTAACCCTGTTTATTTGAGGTACGTATACCGTCTTATTGTCTTGCATAATATAAACCGTATTATTATCTGCTGCTTTAAGTACATAAACTACACGATCTCTGTCGTAACTATTTGAAAAAGGTACATAATCAAAAGTTACACCGCTTGCTGTTGTACCTAATAACTGACCAAACGTTAAATTATTACTTGCCAGTGTAGTAGAAGCTTTACCAAAAGCTGTTATTGAATTTTCTTGTATGTCTAAAACAAGATCAGATAAAATACTGTTTGCTTCTGCTGAGAAACCTAAATCGTTTACAGAAACTACAGCACTATCTGCTACAATAATTAAGTTTGCTTCACCTGAAGCTGTGGGTGCTGTATTAGAAAATAAAGCACTATTGCTAGGTAGGGTTAAGTTAGCTAAACCGTTAGCACTAATATCATCAGCAACAACTAAAGCAAAGTTTGTACTTAATGTAGTGTTAGCGTCTGCTGAAGGTATTACATCAGAGCTATTTACAGTAACTGTTACTGTACCTGTAACAATATTAGCAATACCTGTACCTGCTAAAGACCCTGCAATAAAAGACCCATTTGCTGAAGGTATTACAGGATTAGCTTTACCAAAAACATTAGCTAGATTATTAAGGCTAACCGTTAAGGAAACAGAAGATATGTCTTTATTAGCTTTTGCAGAAAAACCTAAAGCACTTGTATTAGTTTGTATAGTTACTGCTGGCGATATAGTATTAGCTAAACCCGTAGAGCTTAAAGAACCTGCAGTTAAAGAGGTTAAAACTGTACTAATAAAAGCATTAGCTAATACACTACCTGTATTACTAAAAGGACTTTCAGAAAAAGATGTAAACCCTAACACGGCTTAGCCCCCTGTTAGTGGGTTAGCTGTAGCGTACTCTTTAGCTTTAGATATTATAGTAGCTAAGTCAGATAGTGTTATATTATCAATCACATCTTCTTGGTTATCTTCTTGACCGTCATACCAAGAGCTAGGAGTAATGTAACCCCCACTTGTATTTAACAAACAACACTCACACTTATTGGGAGAGGCAGAGGCTTGTTTAATGCCGCTATCTCCAGGCAAGTTTTGAGCTATAATAAGTACATAGTCGTTGCCTACATTAAATTTTAATCGTGATATATTTAACATTTTATAACCTTTTAACCACTACTATCCCAATCAAATGTTTGAGATGGATTTGGTGCAGATGAACCAGATTTCCTAAATACATAAGCGCCGATTCCTGTTGAATGAGTCATACCACCTGAAGTTTTTGTGCCCCCACCCGTAAACGCACTGTTATTTACAGCATTGGTTGCGTTCGTAGTTAGTGAGGAGAGGGCAGTGTCATATAGCTTAAAGTTTATGTTGGTATCACTCCAAGAGGGGTCATTAGAAAACTTTAAAGCAGAGGTGTCAGAATCTATGTTGTTATCGACTAAAAACAACTTAGCCGTATTTGAATAAACTGCACCTGAATCTCTAAATCTATTTGACGCCCAAAGTATTTTTTTGTTTGTGCTGCCATCGTTGTCATAGTTAGACACAACTAAACGCCCATTTATATCAGTCGCCGTATCTGGGGCTTGATAATCATTCGATGGAGAATGACCCGCCTGAACCTCTGGAACAATATAAGTACCGTTGCTGTCAGTAGCTGTAGTAGGGTTATTTATTTTAATTTTAAGCATGATTGCTGCGTCATCTTCACCAGATCCAGAATGCCCAAAATCAGTAATGTGATCTGCGTTGTTTATAACTAACTGCAACCACATGTGATCACCATTAATAACTCCTAAACTACCTAGTTGTAATTTAGGTTGTGTAGAAGAGATGTAATTTTCTAGTGGATAAAATAAACTACGATACCACTTTTGTGGAACTAAGCTAGAATTAAGTTTTAAAATACTTAATACCCCAGAGTAAAATGTAGTACCTGAATTAGTAGTGTTGGAGTACCCAGAGTTGCTATGCTCTAAAAAAGCAACCCATATATTATCACTACTATCACACATTATTGTTGGCCCAGCAGTAGACATACTGCCGGGGTTATTGCCTGTACCTGAAAATATAGGTGTACCAGTGCTAACAATACGTCCTGCTGTATTTACTAAACCATTAGAAGAGGCGTTCCAATCTAAACCACTAAACTTACAAAAGTGCATACCCCCACTATATGTACCCGCTATAATGGTACTTGAAATAACTATCTCGTTATTATTGTTTATAATAGGCTTTTTACAAAGTCTGGTACTTACGCTCTGTGGGTTACACGAATGTACATAAGGGGTTCCAGTACCCGAAGGATCAAATTTTGTTATTAAGTAATTCACATAAGATGCGTGACTGCTCTCCATAGGCTGAGTAAGTGCAACAGGGGTGCCATTATCACTACATACTCCGCCAAAACACGCTACGCTAAAGTCGTAAGGTGAGCCATCGCCTAATGTTACTCTCCAATTCCAATCCACTGCACCTCTTGTAGTAGACGTACCCTCTAGGTTTGTTTCAATCTGCATGGCCCCCAGATGGTAGTCGTAATAATTACTTAAATACTGGTAAAATACTATAGCTTTACCGCCGTAACTGCTTGTATTTCTGTTAGGTATGTAGTCGGCAGGATATGTGATTCCTCCACCAGATGTATACCTATTGCCCCAAGTGGGGTTGTGCCGCCAGCCATAACTTACAGCTTGACTACCATATAAACTAGAGGCGGGTGTTAGGGCCATGTGAGTGTCTACATCCCAAGTAGCCCCATTAATATAGTGACGGTATCCATAATTTTCAGATTTATGTATAACCGAAACCTTGTCGCCGTTTTGACTTGCCGCTACTTTAGGCCAACTTAAATATTGGCTATTCTGATTACTTGTACCATCCCAATACGCAAACTGAAAATTACTTACGCTGCTACTAGCACCATACCACTCTGAAAAAGACATCTGAGCGCCACTAGATTTGCTAATCAGTCCACGAATATCTGTATCGTTGGTAGAGGCTTGAGTACCTGTAGTACCCCCTGCCTCTACGTGAATATCGTTTAAACTAATAGCTCCAGATGTTTGTAAGGCCATTGATTAGCTCCAAGGCATGTCAGGTTCTTGAACGGTTTGTGAGT
>Ga0222717_10003495_pt1 | contig 11790 bp, 17 predicted proteins | sample C33_18DmetaG_FD_165053 | JGI IMG/M metagenome (GOLD analysis project Ga0222717, IMG submission 165053) | Estuarine water microbial communities from San Francisco Bay, California, United States - C33_18D | ecosystem: Environmental > Aquatic > Marine > Unclassified | place: USA: California...
AATCCAGAAGAAGCATTAGGAGCTGCAGCCGCAGCAGATACTTCTGCAGAGAATATACAAACATTAGGAGAACAAACTGGTTCTACTGGTGCTGTAATTAGAGCTTATGTTGTCTCAGATGAAATGACTAGTCAGCAAGAGGCTGATGCCAAAATAAATGATTTAGCAAGATTGTAATATGAAAAAAATAGTAGAATTATTAATAGATTGGGATAACCTAGAGTTTGATGACCTAGGTGTAGAAGTAATGTCAATTGTAGACTCTCCAGCAATAGGTATAGACTTCTTAGCATTTAGTGAAGAGGACTTTGATTTAGACGAAGCTTGTCAACCAGGTTATGAAGCTATTGGCTTAAAACCTAAAGGTGGTAGAATGGTACCTAACTGTGTACCTGTAGAAATGGTACATGAATTCGCTAGTTACAATGATTATCCTGAAGCTGCAAAGAACAACGCACAAAGAGCTTTAGATTGGGCTGAAGAGAATGGTTGGGGTGACTGTGGCACAGCAGTTGGTAAAGCACGAGCAAACCAATTGGCAAAAGGTGAAAACATCACAGAAGACACGATAGCACGTATGGCATCATTTGCTAGACAAAAGCAAAACTCAGAAACACCATATTCAGAAGGATGTGGTAAACTTATGTGGGATGCATGGGGTGGAACAGCAGGTATAGAATGGGCACAGACCAAACTAAAAACTATTAGACAAGAACAAAGAGAAGAGCTAATTCTACAAATGGCTGAAATGTATGGAGAAACAGTTGACTATGAAAATGCAGTCTATGTAGATGGTACTAAAGCTAACTTCGAAAACATTGGCGACTATGTTAAAGGCATTGGCGCATTAGATATACTTAGTAAACAAGATATAACAAAAGAACCAGAAATCAAATACAGATATACAGGACCTATCTCAAGCAACTCTCGTAACTTCTGTAAAGCTATGGTTAGATTGAATAAATTGTATACTAGACAAGAAATAAGAGACATGGATCGTTCCATCAACACTGGGTTTAGACATGACAGATCACCTTATAGTATTTTTGACTTTAAGGGCGGTGTTAACTGCAAACATTATTGGGAAGAAGTAGAAGTTTACAAAGAAGGTAGACGAACTGTAGTAATGTCTAAAGGTAGAGCAGATGGTAGAGCAGGTCAAATAGCAACAGCAAGTAATGATTATTGGAGGTATCCAGGTTCATTTGCATTCTCTGATGACGATCAAATGATCATCTCAGGTCCAGCAATGACACCAGATTCTCTAATCTTAAGAAAAGATGAGCAGGGTAATCCATTTCATGTTTTCTTTAGTAAAGACACAATAAAGAAGATCGCAGAGAAATTCTTTGAGTATAATAAGATGAATAATACTGATGTCAACCATGATGATAACATTACTACTGATAATACTCTTCTTGAGAGTTGGATCGTTGATGATCCTGAAATGGATAAAGCTAAAGCAATGGGATTCAAAGTCCCAACAGGGACATGGATGGTCTCGTATAAAATCAATGATAAAGAAACTTGGAAACAAATTAAAGAAGGGAACCTAGCAGGTTTTTCTGTAGCAGGTCAATTTATCGAAAAAGCAACTAAATTCTAATGGAAGACATCAAAGACTCTGTAGCTAACGTAACCACAATAGCAGCCACTGGCGCTGTAATCATAGACTGGTCAATGGTCCTTACTATGGGACTTCTAGTAACTGGTATTATCCTCAATGTGGTTAGAATCATAGAAATACGTAAAAGGTCTAAGCGAGATTAAGTTTTTGTCAATATAGATGGTTTCTATATTTCTTTATATCTGGCACAATGTCAGACATTAACTAAAAAAACTTAACAAGTATGACAGTCAATGACGCAATTACAAAACTTAAGGTGATGCTGGGTGCATCAACTGAAGAAGTTACTGTTGTTGAAAACAAGTTTGCAGAGGCAACTCTAGTGGATGGTACTGAAGTTTACACTGAAGGTGAATTACAAGATGGAGCAATCCTTTTTGTAAGAGCTGGAGAAGGTGCTTCAGAAGATCCATTTGCGCCTGCAGGCAAGCATGAGACAACTGATGGACTAATCATAACTGTTGGTGAAAATGGTGAAATCTCTTCTATTGAAGAAGGTGGCGCTGAAGTTGAAGCTTCTGAAGAAGAAAAGAAAGAAGAAGTTGAAATGGAAGAAGTTATCGAAGAGGAAGAGAAAGTAGAGTTTGACGCTGAAGGCATGTTAGCTGGAATCGCTGAAATGTTACTACCTTACACTGACGAGTTAACAAAGATTAAAGAGGAGCTTTCTACCTTAAAAGAAAGATTTAACACTGTCGCTGATGAACCTGCGGCAAAACCTGTTAGAAATACGTTTAGCGAAAACAAAGTTATCGCTGACCAAAAATTAGCAGAAAGAATGGATGCTCTTAGAGCTATTCGCAAATCGTAAACTAATAACTAAAAAAAATTAATTAAAAATTATGGCATTTGGATTTGACATTTCAGCTCTTCCAGCATATACGGACCAATTATCATTGGACCTTATCTCGAAGGCTGTATTAAAAACGGATTTACTTGATTATGTAGATCTAAGAAGCGGGTTCACAAGTGGAACAGTCGCTATTAATTTAGTTGATGCAGACTTACCTGTATCAGCATTGTCTTGTGGTTGGACTTCTGACGGTGAAGTAACTTACACACAAGTAAACGTAACTATCGAGTCTTTACAATCTAAGACTGAGATGTGTGTTGAAGATTTAAGATCAGTATACCAATCAGCATTTATGAACGCTGGTACTGGTAACGATTTCATTCCTTTCGAGGAAGTAATCTCTGAGTCTTACGCTGACAAATTGAGAAAGTACAACGAAGGTTTCTTGATCAATGGTTTCGGTTCGACTACTGGTTTAAAAGCACAGATTACATCTGCAAACGGAGCACAGTTACAAGCTGGTACTCCAGCTGCATGGACTGCAACTAACGCAGTTGAGCAAGCATTAGACTTATATGATGCAATTGACGAAGCAGTTAAAGATAGAGATGACTTGATTATGGTTGTTTCTCCTGACGCTTATAGAGCATTAGTAAGAGGTTTAGTTGCTTCTAACTTATACCACTATGATTCAGTAGCAGGTAACGATGTAGTTATCCTTCCTGGTACTAATGTAACTGTAGTTAAGTCTTCAGGTTTAGTTGGTTCTGACTACAAATTTGCTGGTCCTGGTAAGATGATTCTTGCTGCAACTGGTTTAACTGATGAGTTAGATAACTTTAGATTCTTCTATGACGAAGCATCTGACGTAATGAAGTTTAGAGCTGCTTGGAGATTAGGAGTTGGAGTAGGTGAAGTAAACCTATTCGCTACTAACGATATGGCGTAAATTTATATAACCAGGATCATTTAGGTGATCCTGGTTTAATTAACTAAAAAAAACAATAAGATACTATGGCATGTGATATAACATCAGGATTTACACTAGACTGTAACGACTCTAATGGTGGTATTGATAAAATCTTTATCGCTAACGGACCAGTTGAGTCTATCACTGAATCTAATGGAACAATTTCAGCTATTACAGTTGGAGGTTCGGCATTAACACCTAGTGATTTCTTTGCGTTTGAAGTTCCAAGACAAACTAGTTCTTTCACAGAAACTATCAATGTTTCTAACGAAAATGGAACAGTATTTTACGACCAAGCATTAACTATGATTCTAAATAAGATGGAAGCTGCTAAGCGCGACCAAATCTTATTATTATCTCAGAACAATGAAATGGTAGTTGTATTTAAAGATAACAACAACAAATACTTTTCAGTAGGTATCCAAAGAGGAGCTTATATGACAGCAGGTACATCTGTATCTGGCGTTGCATACGGTGATAGAAACGGATATGAACTAACTTTCTCTGGTATGGAAGAACAACCAGCATTTGAAGTTACAGGATCAATTGTAGAGGCGTAAGCTAAAACAGAATTTTTCATAATTAAGGGTAGCAGAAATGTTACCCTTTTTTTTATATCAATCTTAAAGGTGAGTAGGGTGCTGACTTAGTCATTGGCCAATGTCTTTCAGTTAACCATAAACCATCGACTAGTGTACCATATTTATATGTAGTACCATTAATCCATATTTCTGGTTGGTAGTGTGCTTCGATATTACATTGAGATTTACCAGTAGCCCAGTCATATAGTTCACCTTCTACTAGGTATTTAGTATCTGTTTGGATATTACGTTCATAACCTAGTCTAACACATCCTTCTAATAACTCAGAGATCCTCTGGTTATCTCGTGGTCCTATTATAGTAAAATCTATATCATTGGCTGGTGCTGTACCCAGAATGCTTCCATGTGTCCAGAGCTGATAGTCTGTCCAATCTAATTGTTTAATGGCATCGAGTAGATCTTGAGTTAATTCATCTTGTAAACCTTTCAATGGTTGACTCATGCACTCATATGCACCATATTTTATATGTTTTATCATATAGTATTTATCTCCTTACAACTCGAAGCTTTTTTATATTTCTTATTAGATAAACATAATTACTAAGTATGACTGCACACGTAACATCTATTGGAGCTACACCAAGTATCGAAATGTACTGGAATGGTCCTATTGAAACCTATGAAGCAACAGGTGGCATGTGGACCTGGTTTAGATCTTTAAACACACAGGAATGGTTAGGGCCATTTCCGTTAGTTCCTGGAGCAACATTCATTTCTAATGATAGGTACACTAAATGGTTTGCAGAAACAACCTCAATTCCTAATTTTGGTGAGCAGCATAGAAATGGATTCTATCAATTTTGTACAACACCACCATTTGGACCTACAGATAAACCAACTATAGGTATAGGTAAACAAGGTCTAATTAGATTAATATTCCAACCAGGTGGTGAAACAGGTGCTGAATCATATATCTCTAACAACGAACAAAGAGAGGCAGATACATACTTTAGACCAAATTATTAATATAAAATATGAGAAATACAAATCCAGAGAGCTTATACTCAATTAAGGGCCAAGCTTTTACAGCACTAGAATTACCAGTTATCTCTGAAGTAAGAGGTAAAGAATACATGAGATTCGGTGGTGATAACCTATTTCCACAAACTATTATCGATTTATATGATACATCTGCTATTAATGCAACTTGTATTAATGCAATTAAAGATGGTATTGTTGGTGAAGGTATTATAGACTATGGTACAGAGTACATCAACACAGATGGTGAAACTATTGATGAAGTCTTTAACAAGATAGCATTAGACTTTACACTATTTGGTGGATATGCAATGAATGTTATTTGGAATAAAGAAGGTACACGTATTGCTGAAATGTATCATTTACCATTTGCAAATGTAAGATCTGCTATTCCAGACGATGAAGATCAAATAACTTCATATTTTTACTCATCTGATTGGTCTGCTATTAGAAAATACAAACCAGTAGAGTATGCAGCATTTGATGTAACTAATAATAAAGGTGATAACGCATCACAAATATACTACTGTAAATCATATCAACCAGGTCAAGATGTTTATCCTTTACCTCCTTATGTGTCAGCAATGAACGACATTCAACTAGATGCTCGTATTGCTAGATTCCATAACGCTAATATTTCTAATGGTCTTTCACCATCAATGTTTATTCAATTTAGAAATGGTATACCAAATCCAGAAGAGCGTGCAGACATCTACAGAGAAATAGAGAACACATTTACTGGCGAAGAGAATGCTGGTAGATTCTTCTTAGGTTTCTCTAGACCTGGTGAAGAAATGGAAGTAACACCAATTGAGTCTGCAAATGATGACTATTACTTATTAGTTGATGCTAGAACAGTTAGTAGAATCTTAACTGCACATAGAATTACATCACCAAAACTATTAGGTGTTGTAGATGCATCTGGTTTCTCATCTAATGCAGATGAAATTATTACAGCGTACTCACACTTTATGAACACTGTAGTAAGACCAAAACAAACTAAAGTAATCAACACATTTGGTTACTTGTTAAACTTATATGGCTTGAACGTTAGATTAGCTGTCGAACCAGTTCCAATGATTATTGGTACTGATGCTGATGACATCGCTGTAGAAGAAGACATTACAAATATAGCAAACGAATAACATGGCAAACCAAGTACTTTTAGTATCAGAACAAAGACTAAAGCAATGGACTCAGTTAGATGACAATGTTAGACTAAATGAGATTACACCACATATTTTGCAAGCGCAAGATATTTACATACAAAACCTAATAGGTACTAAATTGTATACTAGGTTAAAAGCAGGTGTAATAGCTAATGATCTAACTGCGGATGAAGAGTTATTGCTAAATGATTATGTTGGTAAAACACTAATGCAATACGCATTGTATATGATCTTACCATCAATCAAATATAAAGTAGCTAATCAAGGTATTTTAAATGGTACGTCAGAAGAGACATCACCAACTACCTTAGAAGAACTGAGATACCTCAGACAGACTGTATTAGACACAGCAGAGTTTTATGCTACAAGACTAATAGAGTTCTTTAGAGATAACCCAAATATGTTCCCAGACTATAAGAATCCAGGAACAGATGGTATGATGCCTGATAAATCTGATCAATATTTTAGCGGATTACAAACAAACGTACCATATTTAAGAAATCAAAACAACCTTTGGATATATGCAGATTGCGGTACCGACTGTGACCCAGACTGTTCCTCGTGCAACTAAGCCGACGAAGTCTAACATCACAAAATTAAAAATATTCCTTAACAAAAATGGGAAGAGTGGACAAAATACTAAATAGTTGGGTAAGTAAGAAACTGTTTGTATTCGTTACAGCAACAGCTCTCGCGATCTTTGGTGATCTAACGTCATCAGATTGGGTAGTTATTGCAACAGTTTACATTGGTACACAAGGTGCTATCGATGCAGTTAGTAAATTAAAATCTAACAACTCATAATAAAATTATATTTCTAACTAGATGGATATACAATTAGCAACAAGAGACTACGCACTGTGTATTAGTAATAACACAATAACAGAACCAACTGGTGGAACATGGGTTTCAGCTGCGGCTATTTATTTAGGTGCAACTGAACCTTTAAATGGTAGTTGGATTGCTGCACTTTGTAATCAATTAGGTGTAACTCAACCATTATATGGTTCATATGTTATTGCCTTAGCAAATCATTATGGTATTTCACAACCAGTAAATGGTTCTTGGTGGTTTGCTATCGCTGATGAAGCTTGTAACGGAGGTATATTACCAGTTGCTAACTTTACATCAGATGTAATTACAATTCAACAAGGTGGCACAGTACAATTTACAGATACATCAACTGTAGGTGCTGGTGGACCTGCAATCACACAATGGTCATGGGTATTCCAAAATGGTACACCTTTAACTAGTACAGCACAAAATCCACAAGTACAATACAATACTGTTGGTAATTTTGATGTTAGCTTAACAGTTACTAATGCAGATGGAAGTAATACTAAAACTGTATTACAATACATGACTGTTACAGTTGTACCTGTAGATGCTGACTTTAGTGCAGATAATGTAGCACCAACTGAAGGAGATACAGTTAACTTTACTGATTTATCTACTGGTACACCAACGCAATGGTCTTGGACCTTAACAGGAGCTACACCGAACACATCTAGTTTACAGAATCCTGCAGTTGTATATAATACTGCTGGAACATATAGTGTGTCTCTAACAGCATCTAAAACAGGCAGTACAGATACAGAAACTAAAACAAACTATATAACAGTTGCATTACCAGCTGCGCCTGTAACCATTAATACATTTGCTTTAGAACCATTAGGATTTGGTGGAACACAAACAGGTAATGCTGTAGAAACATTTAGATTAGGAAACTTAGGTTATATAAAATAATAATACATTATGACAATAGAAGAATATAAAGAATTGCATACATTTTACCCAGATTATATTGTTGGGCCAGATGAATTTGTAATTTGGAAAGAAACAATCGATGATGGCGAAACAGCTTGGCCTATCATTTACAATCAAGACGGTCAGTGGATAAACTATTTCACTGTACCTATACCTGCACTGCAAGAAGCGGTTGATGCTCCAGTTGTAGCTGAATACGAAAATATAGAAAAACAATAACACATGGCATATTACTGTATAGATTATATAAATGGATCAGACGTCACAGGTGATGGTACTGCATCTGCACCATGGGCATCAATAGCTCATGCTGAAACACAAATTAATGCTGGTGCTGGTTATGTTACTGGTGATGAAATGAGAATAGCTAGCTCACCTATAAGCGCTACATTAGGACAAGTTACAGGATATAGCTTTGCCTCATCCGATATGGTTAGACTAGATGTAAATACTGATTTAACAGGAGTCTTATCAGTGTATGATAGTGTTTGGATTGATGGAACAACCTCAGCTACTTCTGCTGGTGGTAATAACATGTTATGGCAGGTAGAAGCTATATCAGCAACAAGAATTGATTTATGGAATGGTGGCGCTAATTATCAGGGTAGACAAATGTTTAATGATAGTGGATCATTTTCTTTAGATATAAAGAAAGTAACTTCAACTGAAGTTGAAGTAAATGGTTTTAGTGGTTATCAAGCAGATACTCTTAATTCAGTTGATACTGTATTTACTTCATTTAATGATGATGTTGTAATTTCTGGTGGTTGGAATTCTACAAACTTTACTGCTAAAGCAGCATATCCTTTTACTTCATTTTCTAGAGTTGGTACATATCAAACCACTAGTGGTAATGTATATGCAACAGCTTTTACCTGGGCAAATAATAGTAATGGTTTTAAACTTAAAGACTTTAACGCTGCTAGACTGAGTCTTACACAAGACTTAAACTACAGTGACTGTACATTTGGTCATAACTTAGAAAATATTCCCATAATATATCACACCAATGCTGGTACTAGTACTCCTAGTCCAATACCAGTGGGTGCAAGAGAATATACAAATTGTCAACTAGCAGCTCTTGTTAATACTGCATTTCCAACATCTGATTCAGACTTATATTATGCTAAGTTTACAGACTGTTACCATTGGGCAGTCCAATCTAACAATATAATTGGAGGAACATCGAGTTTTGCTAGTAAACAACAGGTAGAACTACTTGGTAATAATATACACGTAAAAGGAGGCTCATCTAGTCAATATAATCTTTCTGGTTATGTGTCTAATGGAACAGGTGCAAATACAGCGAATCAACCATTTAGATCTAAACCTTTAGTTACTGATTTTAGTAAGCTTACTGTAATTCCTAAATCATCTTTAGGAATAGGTTTGGTTGCACCTCAGTCAGCGCCTAGGTTTGCATATACTATTTCAGTACCTTCTGGTTTAATGAATAAAAATGGTTCCGATGGTGTAGAACACTTGGTATATGGTACTCAAGCTAGTGCTTATACTTTTGATTTTGCAAATATAACAGATGCAGTAAACCTAGATCAACTAATTCCTGTAGGTAAGAATAATGCAGGTGCGAATCCTATTAAGGTTACTGGTGGAGGTAATACTTATCATGTTTTGGGTACAAAATTATTTGGTAAACTTAATACAGTTGATCATAATTTAGGAGATAATTGTATTGAATTAATACCTACAAACCAAGCAGACAATCCTATTTTAGAAGGACCATGGATGCCAATAAGATTTGCTAAAGGTGATAATATAACAGTTACAATAATTGGTAAAATTAAAGGTACAGCTACCAGTTTTAGTCCAGCTGTAAGATTAGCAGGTACAGATGCACAAGGACCTGAAACACCATATGATGGTTTCGAAGGTTTAGCTAACTTTAATCAAACTAGTGGATCTGGTTACAATAACACCACATGGTCAACCAACGTATACAGTATAACTAATGCATTTTCTAATGAAACTCAGGCAACTTATGTTGGTCAATTAGCATTATACAATGACCAGTTAGATCAAGGTGATTCATGGTTAATTGATTCAGTGACTATAGAAATAACATAGATATATAAAAGGTAGACTAATAGCTGCGCTGCTATAAAGTTTATTTAGGTCGAAGCCCTGCATTTAAGCCATTTTATGCAGGGCTTTTTTATGCAAAAAAAAGAGGGTCAACAGAACGTCAACCCTCTTCAAACAAAAATAAAACCATAAAAATGGACAATTACTGAAAGTCCTCACAAGCAGTAATCATAGATTATATATCCAACTTCTCTACTGTTTCATGCACACATGACTTTTTTCTAAAAACACAATGATATATAAACTATGAAACAAAGACCACTTGGTCTATATAACAGATGTAACAACGAAGTTACAAACAAACAAAAATATAAATTATGTACACAATCGGAGACAAAATCGAAGTAAGAAAACAAGGAGAAACTTACAGAGCAACAGTAACTAAGGGACCATTTAAAGTTCCAGGAGAAAAGCTACCTCACTACCATGCAAAATGGAACCATGAAGAGTATGAAACAATAGAAACATTCTTCTCAACCAAATACAAATACAAATTAATCTAAAACAAACGGAGAGGGCGAAAGCTCTCTCCTTTAATAAATAACTATGGAATATCAACCACGCAAACTAAGCTTTCATCAAGCTGAAAAAATCAGAGAGCTATATGACAAGGGAGCTACCCAGAATCAGCTAGCAAGATACTACGATGTATCTAAACCAACTATTAAATCAATCGTACAGGGAAAGTCCTATGTGCGCGAGTACACTAAATATAACAAATAAACACAAACAATTATGAAAATTAATGAACAACCAAAGGGAAAGACATTCCTTACAAACAAAGAACGTCAAACAATCTTACAACTAAGATTACAGAAGTACAGTATCAAACAGATTGCAGAAGCAACTGGTCGTGCAACTACAACAGTTAAAAGAGTAATATACAACTGGTAATATGAAGAGCAAACAAGGATATTATATGGTAATCCCAGCAAAGGTCTGGGATGCCAACTTTGATGCTAATACTATATTACTATATGGTCATATCTCTACTTTAGCTAGTAAAAATGGATATGCACATGCTAGTAATGGATATTTTGAGAAAGTACTCAATGTATCTACTACTACAGTTGGTCGTAAACTAAATGATTTAGAGAAAGCTGGAGTTATCAAACGTACACTGATCTATGCTGAAGATGGTAAGACAGTTAAAGAACGTAGAATATATTTGAACACAGCTATATCTACTGATGAACATAGCCCTGTAATCACGGATGAACAGAGCCCTATATTCACCAGTGAACAGGATAATACTATAAATAATAATACTACAAGTAATAATATTATAGATGATGATATTCTCGGTAAGATATTCTTTAAAATAGTAGAACTGTATCCTAAGAATAGAATAGGTAATCGTCAGCATGGATTAAGGAAGTTTAAACAACTGGATATTAAACAAGCTAAACTCGCGTTAACAAATCTAAATAGATACCTAAAGATAGCAGGACAATACGTTAAATCTTTACAGAACTATATAGATCAAGAATGTTATTCAGAAGCGTGGTTAAAAGCAGAAGAAAAAACAAAAACTAAACAAAAGAGTATAACTGATATTAATCATAACTTTAGCGGCGACTACTCATAAATAAAAATAAAAACAATGATAAAATCAAAAGAAGGTATTCCAATAGTAAATCGTAAAGAATTAAATCTGATATTGGATAGAATAGAAGAAAGCAATTCAAAAAAAGGTGTAGTATTACTTGGTAAACCAGGTACAGGCAAAACTACTATTATGAATGAACGTGTAAAATATGGTATATCGTCAAACCAATTAG
>Ga0222717_10003497_pt1 | contig 11787 bp, 8 predicted proteins | sample C33_18DmetaG_FD_165053 | JGI IMG/M metagenome (GOLD analysis project Ga0222717, IMG submission 165053) | Estuarine water microbial communities from San Francisco Bay, California, United States - C33_18D | ecosystem: Environmental > Aquatic > Marine > Unclassified | place: USA: California...
GCCTCCACCGCCTTGCGGTTGACCCCCAGTTCCGCCTCCAGCCACAGGGCTCCAGGCATCTGTCCGCCCCACTTCCCGGCAAGCAGTTCCGAGCGCAGGCGATTCGCCACCTGCTCAGCCGGGGAAATAATTGTTAATTGGCCCATGACCCAACCTGGTAACATAAGGGATGGTTAGCAAGGTTTAAAAAAATCGACAAATTCGTCTGGGGGGGGGCAAGATGCGAGCCAAGTCGCGATTAATTCCGGTTTATCCACGTTTGGATCGATCCGGTGAGTCGCGAAGAACCAAAACTAATACTACTAACAACCAATTATTACATCATGAAAATGAAAACTACTAGTACAACACTGGCAGCACTCGCCAGCCTCGGACTTGCAGCCACTTCAGCCAATGCGGCGATCACCGTCACGGCGGACCACATTCAAGGAACACCAACGCACACGGTGCAAAGCACTTTGTTAGCGATCGATGTCCCAACAGGAACTCAAACTGGGCCGGCTGGCCCCAATTGGGCGGATGATGCAGATGATGGTTTTTCGCTTCCCTCTGGTTCATCAAGCACCGATCTCGGCAGAGTTGGCTGGGAACCTGATGGCACGTCCATTTCCCCGAGTGGACAAGGGTTTTTGCAAAAGGACATGTCCGCGACGTATACCTTTGACCTAGCGGACGGCACCGTGGTTCATAATGTGTATTCCACCTGGGGCTTTCAAGGCAACTCGGGGTCGGGGCATACATACACCGATGATGAAGGGTCAAGCACGTATACCAGAGTAGCAGCAGCATCGACTAACAACTTGATATTGCAGTGGACTGACTCTGCGTCAGACACACATGATGCGAACTTCGAAAGGATCTTCGCTGGCGACATCACGGTTACCGGCGGCAACGGATACGTGGTGACTTTTACCGCGGCAGATACAACTTCATTTCCGTTTGTCGACGCTGTGGTCATCGACTACACGCCCGTCCCCGAGCCCACCACCACCGCCCTGCTCGGCCTCGGCGGACTAGCGCTCATCCTCCGTCGCCGTAAGTAAGTTGGCTCGGCAACCACACGCCAAATTTTCCAACCCCACTCCCCGTCACCGGGGAGTGGGGTTTTTTTATTTGGAGTGCGGGGAGCGCAACCGAACAAGGAACACGAGTTCTACTCGCCTACTAGCCGCTTAACTTCTATAGAGCACAGCAAATTTAAATGAGGACTTCCCCCGAAGTAATTAACGATTAACCTCGTATCAATCCTCATGAATAAAGCAATAAAGGGACATAAAGCAATAAAGGGACAGACCTTTTATAGAGAAATAACTTTTAAAGTCTCTGTTTCCTGCTTTCATCCTCCTGTCATGCGTCAGCCACGCTTCCTCTCCCCCTCTGCTGAGTCGACTTCGTCTCTCTATCACTGCATTTCCCGTGTTGTAGATCGGCAGTTTGTGCTCGGTCGCGAGGAAAAGGACGTTTTTGTGCGTATGATGCGGGAATACGAGGCGTTTTGTGGAGTGCGGGTGCTTTCCTACTGCGTGATGAGCAACCATTTCCACTTGCTGGTGGAGGTGCCGCCGAAGGAAAAGGGAGCAGCGGTCGATATCACCGATGAGGATTTCCTGGCGCGGCTCAAGCCGATGTATTCGAAGGTTTATTATCGCGGCATCGAGCAGATGCTGGAAAGATTCCGTGCCGATGGGGCGGATGCTGCAGCCAGCGAGCTTAAGGAGAAGTTCAGCTGCCGGATGCACGATCTTTCCGAGTTCATGAAGGGTCTTAAACAGAGGTTTACCCAGTGGTATAACGGCGCTCACGGTCGGCGCGGAACTCTGTGGGAAGGGCGATTCAAGAGTGTGCTGGTGGAGGATGGATATGCGGCGCGGGTGATGTCGGCCTATATTGATTTGAACCCCGTGCGCGCTGGAATGGTGGATCGGCCGGAAGATTATCGATGGTGCTCCTACGGCGTGGCGATGCAGCCGAAGGCTAGTCGGGGAAGGAAGCTTGCGCGTGAGGGTTATTGTAGAATGCTTGCGAAGAACACAGAGCTAGGAAACCAGAGCCCGAAAATGCTTGAGTGGGGTGATGGGGTTGCAGAGTGTTACCGGATGATGATTTTTGCAGACGGCGAGGAGGTGTTTGTGGCCCCCTTCGCTGAAGCTATGGAGGCCAGGGATGATATCCATTCCGGTGTGGCGCCGGAGGCGAGGAAACCTAAACGTGTTAGGAAAGGCTTCAAGCGTAAGGACGTGGAGAAGGTGCTCGCGAAGGGAGGTAAGCTCAGTATGGGTGAGGCATTGCGTTGCAAGGTCAGGTATTTCAGCGATGGAATGACGTTTGGTAGTCGGGATTTTGTCAACAATGTATTCAAACACGCGAGGGAGAGGTTTGGGGAAAAACGCAATAGCGGAGCAAGACCGTTGAAGGGTGTGGGTTGGCAGAAAACACAGACGCGCCTCTACTCGATGCGGCAGTTGGTGAAGGAGCCTCTTGAGTAAGCCGGCATCGGAAAATCTTCATCGACCTCGACGCTCGCCTAGCTACCCTGTTCATCCAGCCATCCCACGATGGTGGATCCCTAGCCACAGTGCAGCCAAACCCAATCACCATGACCCGCTCATTCCTTCTTCTTGCATTTTCTGCCTTGTATCTTGCATCTTCCGCATCTGGCGAGTTGATCCAGCTCTGGCCCGACAAAGTTCCTGGTTTCCCCGCCGACTATGAGCATAAGCCATTCGTCCAAAAGGACCCGGAAAGGATCGCCGAAACAAGCCAGGCGTTCATGCGTGTTTTTCCAGCCGACGAAAAAACAGCCACTGGGCACGGCCTGCTCATTTTCCCTGGTGGCGGCTACAGCATCCTTGCGGATAAAAAAGAAGGTGATCGTGTCGCCCGGTTTTTTGCCAGCAAGGGCATCACCAGTTTTGTGGTTTGCTACCGCGTCTCACGCCAAGGCGAACAAAAAGGCTATCAATTCCCTGGGCCATTGTTAGACGCGCGACAAGCGATCCGGCACGTCAGAAAAAATGCCGAGAAGTATAAAATCGACCGTAAAAAAGTCGGCGTCTTAGGCTTTTCCGCAGGTGGACACCTCGCGAGCATGGTAGGCACGCGCTTCGGCGATCAATTAAAAGGCGATCCGGTTTCCGACATCAGTGTGAAGCCCGCTTTCACCGCGATGATCTACCCTGTCGTCAGTGCCATCGAACCCTACTCACACGGCTGCACTCGCAAGATTCTTGGTAAAAACCCAACAGATCAGGAAAAGATCGCCATCTCCGCCGAACGCCTGATCACCAAGGACACGCCGCCGATGTTCCTGATCCACAACCAGTTCGACGGCGTAAGCTCACACAACAGCACGGTGCTCGCCCAAGCCGCCACCAAAATGAAAGTTCCCTGCGAACTCCACATCTACCCAGAAGGAGGCCACGGGTTCGGCATGGGCGTCAAAAGCAAACACCTCGCCGCTAACTGGCCCAACCTGCTCGAACAATTCATCAAACGCATCCCAACCAAAAAATAGCATCTCAACATGAAACGCTACATCCTCGCTCTTGTATCTCTTGTCTTCTATCTTCCATCTGCGGTGGCTACGCCAGCGGTCGACCACAAGGGAGTAAAAGCCTCTGTAAAACCGAATATAATAATAGTCATCACCGACGACCAAGGCTACGGCGACCTCAGCTGCCACGGCAACCCCATTCTCAAGACCCCCAATCTCGATAAGCTTCACAGCGAGTCGATCCGCCTAGCAGACTACCACGTTGCCCCCACATGCTCGCCCACACGCGCCGCCTTACTCACCGGCCACTGGACCAACCGCACCGGCGTCTGGCACACCATCATGGGACGCTCAATGCTGCGTGAAAATGAAGTCACCATCGGAAAAATCTTCCGAGATGCCGGCTACGCCACCGGCATGTTCGGCAAATGGCACCTCGGTGATAATTACCCTTACCGACCCGAAGACCGGGGTTTCACCGAAGTCTTACGCCACGGCGGTGGCGGTGTCGGCCAGACGCCGGACTACTGGGACAACGCCTACTTCGACGGCTCATACTGGCACAATGGCAAACCCACACCCGTCAAAGGATTCTGCACCGATGTCTTCTTTGACTACGCCACCCGCTTCATCAAGGCCCAGAAAAAAGCCGGCAAACCATTCCTCGCCTACATCTCCACCAATGCACCTCACGGCCCAATGCACGCGCCACTCAAATACGCGAAACCGTATATTGGATTAAAAGAAGTCAAAAAAGGCAGAAGCTCACTCGCCCGCGCCCACTTCTACGGCATGATCGCCAATATCGATGACAACGTCGGCAAAATGCGCACATTTCTCGACCATGAAGGGCTCACCGACAATACCATCTTCATTTTCACCACCGACAACGGCACCGCCGCCGGCGCCCAGGTCTTCAACTCCCGCATGCGCGGCCAAAAAGGTAGCGAATACGACGGTGGCCACCGAGTTCCCTTCTTCGCCCACTGGCCCCATGGCAAACTAACCGGAGGACGCGACGTTAAACCAATCACCGCCCACGTCGACCTCGTCCCCACACTGATGGACTTCTGCGGCATCGCCACACCCAAGGACATCAAGTTCGATGGCCGAAGCATCCGACCACTCCTCGAAAACACCGCGAAAGACTGGCCCGACCGTATTCTCGTCACAGATTCCCAACGCGTCAAAGACCCCATCAAATGGCGCAAAAGCGCCGTTATGACCAGCCAGTGGCGATTCAACAACGGCAAGGAACTCTACGACATCAAAAAAGACCCGAGCCAAAAAACCAACGTCGCCGCCGAGCACCCGGAAGTCGTTGCCCGACTCACCGAGTTCTACGACGCATGGTGGGACGAGCTGCTACCAACCTTCAAGCAAGACACCGCCATCTATCTCGGTCACCCAGCCGAAAATCCAGCCCGTCTTACATCACACGACTGGATCACAACCAAATCCACCCCATGGAACCAACGCCACGTCCGCACCGCTACCACAGGGGATGGCATGGTCGGATTCTGGAACGTCAAAGTCGTCGATGACGGCACCTACGAATTTCGACTGCGCCGCTGGCCAGAAGAAACCAACCAAGCGATCAATGCCTCCCTACCCGCTGGCAAGGACGTCCCCGGAAACCAAGCATTCCGCGCTGTGCCCGGACAAAAAATCGAACCCACCAAAGCCAGCCTCCAAATCGGCAACCAAAAAACAGAAACCAAAATCGCAGCAGGCGACAAGGAAGCCGTGTTCACCCTGAAACTCAAAGCAGGCAAAACCCGCCTCACCACCCTCTTCCACACCGCCGACAACAAAGTCTTCGGCGCCTACTACGTCTACGTCCTGAAAAAATAACCACTCACCATGAAATTCAAACACGCCTGTCTTGTATTTTGCATCTTTTATCTTCCATCTGCGGCGGCTGCGCCGGCGGACGATCGCAAGGGATTACAAGCCTCTATAAAACCTAATATCGTCTTCATCCTCGCCGATGACATGAGCTTCGATTCCGTTTCCGCCAACAACGCGAAAATCGGAAATATGAAGACCCCGCACATCGATAAGCTCATCTCCCAAGGGATAAATTTCACCGATGCCCACTCGGGATCCTCAGTCTGCACCCCGACGCGTTACGGGCTCCTAACAGGACAATATTGCTGGCGCACTAAACTCAAAAAAGAAGTTCTCTGGTCATGGGGAGCTCCACTCATCAAAAAAGAACGCCTCACCGTCGCTGAACTCCTGCAACAGAACGGTTACACCACTGGCATGGTCGGCAAGTGGCACCTCGGCATGGATTGGCGCGATCAAGACGGCAAGATCGTTAACGACATTCTCGAAATCACCGACGCCCATTTTAAATCCAAAGAAGCCGCAAAACGTATTGAAGCTGTAGAAAAGAAAATCGATTTCACCCAGCCGATCACCGGTGGCCCGACCGATCACGGATTCGATTACTACTGGGGCGTCGATGTCCCCAATTTCCCACCCTACCTGTGGATCAAAAATAACCGCCTCCAAGGCATCCCAACCATTCCCAAACCCAAAGACATGTTTGGCTCCCCCGGCCCCATGCTCCCTGGCTGGAAACTTGAAGAAATTCTCCCCACACTCTCCAAAAAATCCTGCGAATGGATCACCCAGCAGAGCAAAACCAAGAAACCCTTCTTCCTCTACGTGCCTCTGACGTCTCCCCACACACCCATTGCGACCAGCGAAAAATTCCGCGGTAAAAGCGGCATCAGCAACTACGCCGACTTCGTCATCGAAACCGACACCGTGGTAGGCAACATCATGACCACTCTGGAACAATCTGGAGCCGCCAAAAATACGCTCGTCATTTTCAGCACCGACAACGGCACAGCCTCAGCCGCCAACTTCAAGGAGCTGGAAAAACACGGCGTTGACCTGCACAACCACTTCAAAGGCCACAAAGCGCAGATCCACGAAGGCGGCCACCGAGTTCCATTCGTCGTCCGCTGGCCTGGTAAAACTCCCGCAGGCAGCCGCTGTGATGAAGTCGTGGGACTCAACGACTTCATGGCAACCGTAGCCGATATGCTCGATACTAAAATTCCTGCAAACAACGCCGAAGACAGCACCAGCATCCTACCGCTGATCACAGGAGAGAAAAAATTCCTGCCTAACCGCCCCTGTGTCATCAATCACGACTACCGCGGCAAATTCGCCATCCGCAAAGGACCATGGAAACTCGTTGAAGGCGGAAAACTCTACAATCTTAAGTCCGATCCAAAAGAAACCACCGACGTCGCAACCAATCATCCGGAACGCGTCGCCGAGCTTAAAAAAACTCTAAAAACATACCAACAACAATAGATTTGCCACATCCTCAGAAAGAATTCACCCTCTCCCACCTTATTAGGTTAATCCAATCAATCATTCCCATCATGAACACCATTAAACCATCCCTCTGGACAAGTAGCCTGCTCATCGGCCTAGCATCACTCGCCACCGCAGAAATCAAGACCCCCGCATTCTTCTCAGACGGCATGGTCCTCCAACAAAAAACCGGCGCCAAAATCTGGGGCACCGCAGACGCCAATGCCGAGGTGAAAATCACCTTCGCCGGGCAATCCACCACCGCCAAAGCGAATAAGGACGGCTCATGGAACATCACCCTGAAAGGACTGAAGGCATCCCAGAAAGGAGCCCCGCTGACTATCACCGCAGGATCCGATAAAAAACAAATTAACGACGTGCTCGTCGGCGAAGTCTGGCTCGCCAGTGGACAGTCCAATATGGAGTGGAGAGTCTCGCAAACCACCAGCAATGACTCCATCGCAACCGACAAGGATAACCTGCTCCGCATCTACCTTTCAGGCAACATCACTGCTGAATCTCCCGTCACCGACTTCGCCGGCTCATGGAAACCCACCCAACCGGAAAACACGGGCAGCTTCACCGCCGTCGGTTATGAGTTCGCCAAAGCACTTCGTCAAAAGCTCAACGTCCCAGTCGGCATCATCGAATGCTCATGGGGCGGTAAACCCGTTCAATCATTCGTCAGCGACGAAGCCCTGAAAGCCTGCCCCGAGGCCAAAGCCATGCTCGACCAAAAAGCAGTAGCCATCAAAAACTACGACCCCGCCAAAGCACAAAAAAATTACGATGCACAATTACTAAAATGGAAAACTGCTAATGCCAAATGGCAACAAGAGAAAAAAGGCCGCCGCCCACGTCACCCAAGGAAACCACAACATCCAGCCCTCAACTCTAACATGCCATCCGCCATCTACAATGGCATGATCGCACCCCTCACCGGCTACGGAGCACGCGGCGCTATCTGGTATCAGGGAGAGTCCAATGCCAGAGGCGAGCAGGCAAAGAACTACGGCGAATTGCTCGAATGCCTCATCCAAGACTGGCGCAAGCAGTGGGACTCAAACCTCTCGTTCTACTACGTGCAACTCGCCAACTTCACCCGTGGCGGAAAAAACCATCCCGATTGGGTCCACGTGCAAGACGAAATGCGCCGACTCATCGACGACAGTAACTCTAAAACTGGACATGTCGGCATGGCCACGATCAACGACATCGGCCACCCCACCGATATCCACCCGAAAAATAAAAAAGACGTCGGCAAACGCCTCGCACGCTGGGCGCTCAACCAAGACTACGGCAAGAAAGACGTCGTCGTCTCCGGCCCGCTTTACAAATCCCACACGATCAATGGTAGTGCCATCGAAATCACTTTCGACCACGCCAAAGGACTAAAAACCCGTGACGGAAAATCACTCGGCAGCTTCGAAATCGCCGGAGCCAACGGACAATGGCAACCTGCCGCGGCAAAAATCTCCGGTGCCAAAATCATCGTTAGCAGCAAGGGCCTAAACAAACCCACCCAAGCCCGCTATGCATGGAAAAGCGATCCCACCGACGCTAACCTCGTGAACGCGGAAGACCTACCCACAAGCTGCTTTGTCACCAAGTAGAGGTCCCGATTCCGCTCAGTTCTATAACATGCTGAAATGGTAGGGCGCGTGGGTCTCAGCGCGCCGCCTATCATCCATTAACAGCCCATCAACTAACGGCGGATTGAGGCCAATCCTCCCTGCCAATATGCTCATGAAACGCCACCTCCCGTATCTTTTATCTTCTGTCTTCTGTCTTGCCTCCACGGCTGCTGCGCAGCCGCCGAACGTCATCTTCGTCCTCGCCGATGACCTCGGTATCGGCGACGTCTCGCCGACAAATCCTGACTGTAAAATCAAGACACCCCAGCTACAAAAGATGGCGGATGAAGGCATGACTTTCCTTGACGCACACACCTCAAGCTCAGTCTGCACACCAACACGCTACGGATTGCTAACAGGCCGCTACAACTGGCGGTCACGACTCAAAAAAGGCGTACTCAATGGCACCAGCAACCACCTCATTCCCGCTGAAAGAGAAACCGTTGCTCACCTACTCAAACGCGCCAACTACCACACGCAAATGATCGGCAAGTGGCATCTCGGATGGGATTGGGCCAAGGCAGACAAGGGCAAAAAAAAATGGAGTAATATCGATTTTTCAAAGCCAGTCAAAAACGGCCCAGATATCAATGGGTTCGACGGCTACTATGGGCATTGCGGATCGCTAGACATGGCGCCCTACGTCTGGGTTGACACCGGAAAGCCCACCGCGATCCCAACCCGTCAGGAAGGTGTCAGTAAAAAAGAAGATCCCTACGGCTGGTATCGTAAGGGGCCGATCAGCCCGGACTTCAATATCGAGCAAGTGCTGCCCCATCTCTTTGATAAAAGCATCAGCTATATCAAGTCGCGCGCTGCAGAGGCCAAAAAGGGAAAACCCTTCTTCCTCTACCTGCCACTGCCCGCCCCACACACACCGATCGTTCCGGTTCCTCCATTTAAAGGAGTAAGCAAGATGAACCCGTATTCAGACTTTGTCATGCAAATTGATCACCACATGGGGCAGATCCTCACCACCCTGAAAGAGACCGGAATCGATGATAATACGATCATCCTTTTTACCAGCGACAACGGATGCTCACCCGAGGGCAACTTTACAGAACTCGCTAAACATCACCACGACCCCAGCGCCATCTATCGGGGGCACAAGGCAGACATTTACGAAGGTGGCCACCGTGTGCCATTCATCGTGCGCTGGCCCGCTAAAATCAAAGGCGGCCAGAAATCCTACGCCACAGCATGCCTGACCGACTTCTACGACACCATGCGCGACATCACCAAGCAGCCAAAGAAAAACAACGCCGGCGAAGACTCCGTCAGCCTAATGCCCGCATTCAAAGGAAAAACAAAGACCGAGCGCACCTACTTGATCAGCCACTCGATCAACGGCTCATTCGCTATCCGACAAGGGAAATGGAAACTCCTCATGTGCCCTGGCTCCGGCGGCTGGTCATCACCCCGTCCCCGAACCGCATGGAAAAACAAAGACCTGCATCCGGTCCAACTCTTCGATCTGGAAGCCGACCCCGCTGAAAAAACCAACCTTGCCCAGAAGCACCCTAGTAAGGTGAGGGCCCTGATGCTACTCTTACAAACCGCGATCAAAAACGGCCGCAGCACCCCCGGCACACCACAGCAGAACGACGGAGCCACACCTCCGTTTCACAAACGCATCATCGAGACTTACCCAATGCTCGCTGAGTAATTATCCCTGATGGGACTTGTAAAGAAAATCACGGTAGACAATAAAAATGAAGGACATGGCTGTTTGCATAAAATTGGTCACAGTAAACTACTACAACGCAACGACGACCTCATTGGAATAAAATAACTAGTAGTATGCCTCAGACGACACCATTTCATAATTGTCTTAAACCCTACCTCGAGACGGGTATTTGGAAACACTGGTCCGGATATCTTGTAGCGCCTCGCTACCAGTATTCATCCACAGCGGAATACTACGCAATTCGCAACTCTGTCTCACTACTCGATACATCACCACTATTTAAATACAGAATCACTGGATCTAAATCTTTAAGCTTTTTACAGTCGATAATGGTTCGTGACATCGCGCAATGCGAACCCGGAGAGGCCCAATACACCTGCTGGTGTGATCAAAATGGTTTTGTGCTGCAGGACGGTGTGATATTACGTATATCAGAAGATGAATTCTGGATCACCTCTGCGGAGCCCTCGTTGCGATATTTCCGCTCAACAGCAAAGAAGCTCTCGATTTCAGACGTCAAAATCGACGACATGACTCGCGACTTCGGCATTCTTGCTGTTCAGGGTCCTCACGCATTCAACGTGCTCTCTCAACTAACCGATGACGCAGGTGACTTAAATTACTTTGATCTGGTGCAAACCAAGATTGACGGCTGCCCGGTTACCATCTCTCGCACCGGCTTTACCGGTGACCTCGGATATGAAGTCTGGATCCGCTCAGATCATGCGGAGCAGGTTTGGCACTGCCTGGTAGACGCAGGCAAAGGATACAATATCATCCCCATTGGTCTCGAAGCATTAAAAATGGCAAGGGTAGAAGCCGGATTACTATTGCTCGACGTGGACTTTCACTCCTCACGATTCGCATGGGTCGACGAACAACGGGAAACACCAGTCGAACTCGGCTGGAGCTGGATGCTCCGTAATCTGACCCACGACCCGCGTGAGTTTATCGGGCGGGCAGCTATTGAAAAACAAATTAGTGAGAAATCTAACCGCTGGCGCACTGTTGGGCTCAGTGTTGACTGGCACGACTACGAACGTGTGCATCTAGAAACAGGCATCATGGCTCCGAAACATGACCTCTACTGCGAATCCACGAAAAGTATCTATAGACGCAGTGACAAGGAGTGGGACTACGCAGGATATGCGAGCAGTTTTATGTTCTCCCCGATTTTGAAAAAGCCAATAGCCATCGCAAAGCTACCCAACGATCTGGCCAAGCCCGGAACGGAGGTGGATATCGAAGTCTCTGTGATCCGTAAGCCACACAACGTATTAGCCACGGTGCAGCGCATGCCCTTTTTTGATCCTGCACGCAAATCCCAACGCCCGGAAGGAGGAATCGCACAATGAAATCGGATACACAGTATGATGCTATCGTCATTGGCGGCGGCCACAATGGACTGATCAATGCTGCCTATCTTGCCAAAGCGGGATTAAAAACAATAGTCCTTGAACAGCGGCCATTAGTTGGCGGGGCCGCCATCACAGAGGAACTGATTCCAGGATATAAGTTCACCACATTTTCGTACGCGCTCAGCTTGCTACGACCAGACATTGTACAGGATCTTGATCTCGCGGCGCACGGTTTGATGGTGCTACCAATGACCAACACCTTTCAGCCTGGATTCA
>Ga0222717_10003499_pt1 | contig 11785 bp, 9 predicted proteins | sample C33_18DmetaG_FD_165053 | JGI IMG/M metagenome (GOLD analysis project Ga0222717, IMG submission 165053) | Estuarine water microbial communities from San Francisco Bay, California, United States - C33_18D | ecosystem: Environmental > Aquatic > Marine > Unclassified | place: USA: California...
TAATTCAGTTGGATCTTTTTCATCTGGAATTGTAGCGTTTAAAGACTTATATTTAATATACGGACCATACTGACCTTTCATTACTCTAACAGGTTTTTTATCTTCAGGATGCTCTCCAAGATCTTTAATTATTGAAGAAGACATTCTTCCTGGTTTTGCCTCTGCGATAAGGGTAATTGCCCTGTTAAGACCAATTGAAAATATTTCTTCTATGTTTTCAATTCTTGCAGATTTGTTTTCACATTTTAGATATGGACCAAATCTTCCAGTATTTAGAGTAATTTCTTTTTGGTTTTCAGGGTTTAATCCTAAAGATTTAGGTAATGAACATAAAAATTGAGCTTTTTCTAAATCAATATTTTCTAATTCTAAACCTTTAGGTATCGATACATTTTTTAAAAGTTCATTGACATCAGGTTTAAGTTTTTTTGTTTTCTTTTTTTTCTTTGTAACTTTTTCTATTGAATTTTCCTCTGGCATTTTCTCATATTGAAGATAGGGGCCAAATCTTCCATTCTTTAAATAAATATCATTTCCATTTTCGTGTTTACCAATGAACTTAGGTTCAGATAATTGAGCTTGTGCTGCTGCTTTTGCTTTAGATAAAGGTCTAGTAAATTTACATTCTGGATAATTAGAACATCCAATAAACGCTCCACCTCTAAAACTATTTTTTAAACTTAATGAACCTGTTTCACATAATTGACATTTTCTAACAACTTTTCCATCCTTATCTTTGTCAAAAATCAAAGTACCTAAGCTTTCATTCAACAGATCTAAAACTTCTCTGGTTCTTTTTTCTTTTACTTCCAAAACATTATTATTAAAATCTTTCCAAAACATTTCTAAAACTTTTATCCAGCTTTCTTTTCCGGTTGTTATTTCATCTAGTTGATCCTCTAATCCTGCGGTAAAATTGTAATCTACATATTTGGAAAATAATTTTTCTAAAAAGGCAGATATTAGTTTTCCACGATCAGTGGGAAAAAATCTTTTATTAAGTATTTCTGCGTATCCTCGGTTTGCGATAGTAGATATAATACTCGCATAAGTGGATGGTCTACCAATTCCAAGTTCTTCTAATTTTTTTACTAGACTTGCTTCTGAGTATCTTGGTGGAGGTTGAGTAAAATGCTGTTCATCTATAAGTGACTCAATATTAATTGGGCCTTTTTCCATTTCAGGTAAGATTGCTTCATCTTCATCTTTACTAGGACTAGGGTACACTTTTAAATACCCATCAAATTTCAATACTGAACCACTAGATTTACATATTGTTAGGTTGTCTTCAGAAGTTATTGTTATTGTATTTCGATCAAATTTTGCAGTCTCCATTTGAGATGATAAAGCTCTACCCCAAATTAAATTATAGAGTTTTTGCTGATCTGTACTCAAATATTTTTTAACTGTGTCTGGTGATCTACTTATATCAGTTGGTCTAATAGCTTCATGAGCCTCTTGAGCATTCTTTGCTTTTTTTCCTGAATAATTTAAGGATTTTTCAGGTAAATATTCCGCCCCATATTGATTTTTGATAAAATCTCTAAAATCTGAAATCGCATCAGCAGAAAGATTTGTCCCGTCAGTTCTCATATAGGTAATCAATCCTATAGTTTCCCCATCAATCTCGATGCCTTGATATAATTTTTGAGCAATTTGCATTGTTCTAGAAGCTCCAAAACCCAATTTACTCGAAGCTGCCTGTTGTAATGTTGATGTTGTAAATGGACCAGAAGGGTTTCTATTTACAATTTTTGATGAAATATCACTTATATTAAATTTTTTATCTTTAATGCTCTCTATTGCATCATTAATTTCAATTTTATTTTTAAAAGAAAATTTTTCTATTTTGTTTCCATTTAATTGAGAAATACTTGAAGTAATCAATTTATTTTTTTTATCTTGAAAATTAATACTTAATGTCCAAAATTCTTCTGGATCAAAAGACTCTATTTCATGCTCTCTCTCGGTTATAAGTTTTAAAGCTACAGATTGTACTCTACCAGCAGATTTTGATCCTGGTAATTTGGTCCAAAGAATAGGTGATATATTAAAACCAACTAAATAATCAAGAGCTCTTCTGGCCATATAAGCATCAACAAGTAATGGCTCAATTTGGCGTGGATTATCAATACCATAAGTCACTGCCTTTTTAGTAATTTCATTAAAAACAACTCTCTCAACTTCTTTATCTTTTAATAGTTTTTTTTCATTTAAATATTCTTTTACGTGCCACGCTATCGCTTCTCCTTCACGATCTGGGTCAGTTGCCAAAATAATTTTACTTGAGTCTTTTGCTGCATCAGTAATTTCTTTTAAATATTTTTTTGAAAAACTATCAACTTCCCATTCCATTTTAAAATTTTGATTTGGGTCAACTGAGCCATTTTTTGATGGTAAATCTCTAATATGTCCATAGCTAGCTAAAACAGTATAATTATCACCCAAGTATTTATTAATAGTTTTAGCTTTTGCAGGACTTTCAACTATGACTAGATTCATAATTTAACAAACTACCCAAAAGTCTTTGATAGTCAAATTAATAAATTTTAGTCTTACTTTCTTCTTTATTTTTCAATCGTTTAATATTTTCTCTATGAGTGAAGAAGATCAAAATAAACATTATCCCAAAAAAAATAGCATTACTTAACTGGCCAGTAATTAGAATATAAATAGGCACTGACATAGATCCTATTATTGATGAAAGTGAAGAGTATCTGGATATTAAAAATATGATTCCCCAACTTGAAACAAAGATAAAACCTAGTAAAAAATTTACAGAAAATAAAATTCCAACGTATGTAGCTACCCCTTTGCCACCTTTAAATTTAAGCCATAGTGGAAAAACATGTCCTAAAAAAGCACATAAAGAAGCTATGTATATTAATTCAGGAAAATTAACTTTTACGTAAATAACTGGAATTATAGCTTTAGTTATATCTAATATCAAAGTTGTATAACCAATCAGCTTATTACCTGTTCTTAAGGCATTTGTTGCACCTATGTTACCAGAACCTATTTCCCTAATATCTTTGTTTAAGAAGATTTTAGTTAAAATTAAACCAAATGGAATAGAACCCATTAGATATGAGGCAATACCAACAACTAAATAATCCATTTTTATATTTTAAATAACTCTCTACCTTTTACAAAGGTATTAGTGACCTTTCCCTGAAGTTTTTTGTCTTCAATGGAAGTATTTTTAGATTTTGAAATTAAATTTTCTTTTTTTACAATCCATGGTTTATTTAGATCAACAATACAAAAATCTGCATCATTACCTATTGAAAGATTTCCTTTATCAATTCTTAAAATTTTTGCTGGATTAGTTGTAAGTGCTTGAATAATGGTTTCAAGTTTTACTGACCCGTTATGATATAATTCTAGGGATAAAGATAGTAATGTTTCTATACCTGAAGCTCCCGTAGCAGCTTGTGAAAAAGTCAATCGTTTAGACTCTTCATCTTCAGGTTTATGATCTGAAACTATTACATCAATAGTTTTATCTTTCAGTCCTTGTACTAGTGCTTCTCTATCCTCTTCTTTTCTTAGAGGAGGAGACAATTTTAAAAATGTTTTAAAATCACCAATATCATTTTCATTAAGAGATAAATTATTTATAGAGACACCACAGGTAAATTTTATATCACTTTTTCTTTCCTTAATTACTTCGACTGATTTTGCTGCAGAGAGTTGCGATATATGGTATCGACACTTATTTTTCTCAAGAAGAGCTAAGTCTCTTTCAATGATAATTCTTTCAGCAATATCAGGTATTCCTGATAAACCTAGTTTAGTAGCAATTATACCTGAGTTAATCATTCCATTTTTAGAGAGATGATAGTCTTCAGCATGTTGCATAATTAAACAATCTAAGTCTTTAGCTGAATTCATTATTCTGGACATTAAACTAGTATTTTGAATAGTTTTAATTCCATCTGTAAATGCAATTATTCCTTTTTTTGCTAACAAGCCAAATTCGGTCATGTTAGTTCCCTCAATATTTTGTGTTAAAGAAGCACAAGGAAATATATTTATCTTAGATTTATCTCTTCCTCTTCTTTTTAAGAAATCTACAATTGAAACGTTGTCTATTATTGGATCAGTGTTAGGCATTGTAACTACAGAGGTTACTCCACCTGATAATGCTGCGTTACTTAATGTTCTAAAATTTTCTTTATATTCATAGCCTGGCTCACCTACAAAAACTCTCATATCAACTAGTCCAGGAAAGATATATTTACCTTTCAAATCTAATGGTTTTTCCCTTGTGGGTAAATTATTAGAATTTACTTTTTTACCTATAGCTTCAATTTTTCCATCTTCTGATATTATTAAACCTCCATTCTCATTTAATGAGTTAAAAGGATCAATAATATTTGCATTTATAAAATATTGTTTTTTCATTTATTCACAAAATATTTTTAAACAAGCCATTCTTACCGCTACACCAAGTTCTACTTGTTCTTTTATTACACTTTTATTAATATCATCAGCCAGTCTTGTATCGATTTCTATTCCTCTATTCATAGGACCAGGATGCATAATAATTGCATCTGATTTTGCATGATCAAGTTTGTCTGGAGTTAAACCATAATACTCATAGTACTCTCTATTTGAGGAAAGAAATGAACTAGTCATTCTTTCGTTTTGAAGTCTTAACATCATTACTATATCACAATCTTTAAGCCCTTTTTTCATGTTAGTAAAAGTATTGACTCCAAATTTTTCAATTTCTTTTGGCATTAAATTTGTTGGTGCAATAATATTTACTTCAGCGCCTAGCATAGTTAATAAATAAATATTTGATCTTGCAACTCTTGAATGGAGAATGTCACCGCAAATTGCAATTTTTAATCCTTGAATTTTATTTTTTCGGTTAATTATTGTTAAGGCATCTAATAAAGCTTGAGTAGGGTGTTCTCTTCGACCATCACCAGCATTTAGTACAGCACAATTAACTTTTTGAGATAATAAGTTACAAGCTCCTGAGTCTTGGTGTCTAATGACAATTATATCAGGGTGCATCGCATTTAACGTCATTGCTGTATCAATTAAAGTTTCACCTTTTTTAATTGCCGAGTTTCCCATATTCATTGACATGACATCTGCTCCTAAACGTTTACCTGCTAATTCAAATGAACTTTGTGTTCTAGTAGAAGGTTCAAAAAATAAGTTAATTTGTGTTTTTCCATTAAGAATATTTAAACGTTTATTTTTACTTTGATTAAGCTTAATGAATGACTGTGACTCATCTAAAATCAAATTCACATCATTGATTGATAAATCTTGAATACCTAACAAATGTTTTTGGGAAATTTTAATAGCTTTATGTGTTTTAGATGCCATTAAAATTAACTCTATAACTATAAAGTAATGTCATGGCAAGTATTAATTGTTTAAAAAATCTATTGCTCCTTGAAGTATAAAAGCTGCAGCATTTTGATCTATATTTTTTTCTCTTTTGCTCACATTAACATCAAGTTGGCTAGATAGATTAAAAGCTCCGACGGTAGAAAGCCTCTCATCCCAAAGGCACACATCTATACCAATAGCCTTATCTATATTAGCTGAAACATCGTTAACAGATTGCGCAGATCTACCTGAAGAACCATCCATATTGAGAGGATTGCCAATTATAATTCCTTTAATATCATACTCATTAATTATCTCTTTTAATTGAATAATTAACTCATTTGTATTTGTTTTAGCAATTGTCTTAAAGGGGGTGGCTATAGATTGCCTCTCATCACATATTGATACACCAATTCTTTTAGAGCCAAGATCTAATCCAATTAATCTAGAGGGTTCAGCCTGTTTTTTTTTTAAATCTTCAATAGCGATCATATTGTATATTTTTAACTTAAGTGATAGTTTGCGACATATTTAAATACCATATGAGCATTGATCTTAAAACAATAAAACATATTTCAAAACTATCAAGGATTTCAGTTGATGAACAAAAAGCTGAAAAGCTTGCAGGTGATTTAAACTCAATTTTCAAATTTATTGAAAAATTGAATGAATTAGATACTGACAATGTAGAACCACTTACATCTGTTGCTGAAACAACTTTAAAATTTAGATCTGATGAAGTTAAAAATCAAAATATAAGAGAACAAATTATAAAAAATTCACCTGAAGATAACGAGGATTTTTTTGTAGTTCCAAAAGTTGTTGAATAATGTCTGATATAACTTCACAATCATTAACTTCATTAGTAAAAAATATTAAAGAAAAAAAATTATCCTCTGAGGAAGTTACCAAAGCTTTTGTTGATCGTTCTGAAAAATCAAAAGAATTAAATTCTTATATCACTGAAGATTTTTCAAATGCAATTGATAAATCAAAAAAATTTGATGAAAAACCCAATCTAGATTTAAAACTCCCAGGAATACCAATGGCAGTAAAAGATCTTTTTTGTACTAAAGATATTAGAACTACTGCAGGTAGTAAAATTCTTGAAAATTTTATTCCCACTTACGAGTCTTCAGTAACTCAAAATATATGGAACGAAGGAGCTATTTTGCTTGGTAAATTAAATTGCGATGAATTTGCCATGGGATCCTCAAACGAAACAAGTTTCTATGGAAATGTTCAAAACCCAATTGATAAAGGATTGGTACCAGGTGGATCTTCTGGTGGTTCTGCTGCAGCAGTGAGTGGCCAGCTGACACCGATTACGATAGGAACTGATACTGGTGGATCAATAAGACAACCAGCATCTTTTACAGGAACAGTAGGTTTAAAACCTACTTATGGAAGTTGTTCTAGATATGGAATAGTTGCCTTTGCATCTTCATTAGATCAAGCGGGACCAATGTCACAAAATGTTGAGGACTGTGCATTGTTGCAAGAAGTAATTAGCTCTTATGACAACAAAGACTCTACATCAATAGATTTTAAAAGAAGTCAATATAGCAAAGAATTATCAAAAGATATTAAAGGAAAAAAAATAGGAATACCCAAAGAGTATAGAGTAGAGGGTATGCCAAAAGAAATTGAAGAGTTATGGAAAAAAGGAATTGAATACGCAAAAGATTGTGGTGCGGAAATAATAGATATTTCATTACCTAACACTAGTTATGCTTTACCAACATATTATATAGTTGCTCCCGCAGAAGCTTCCTCAAATTTAGCCAGATATGATGGTGTCAAGTATGGTTTTAGGGCTAAAGGCAAAAACTTAATAGATATGTATGAAAAAACAAGATCAGAAGGTTTTGGTGCTGAAGTCCAACGAAGAATAATGATTGGAACTTATGTTTTATCATCAGGATATTACGATGCTTATTACTTAAAAGCACAAAAAGTTAGAAAGTTGATTAAAAATGATTTTGATGAAGCGTATAAAAAAGTAGATGCTATTTTAACACCTTCAACACCTAGTTCAGCATTTAAGATAGGTGAAAAGAAAAATGATCCAGTTTCAATGTATTTAAATGACATCTTTACTGTACCTGTAAATTTAGCAGGTTTGCCAGCTATATCTATACCAGCAGGTCTTGACGCATCAGGATATCCTTTAGGATTACAGATTATTGGTAAAGCATTTCAAGAACAAGAAATTTTAAATTTAGCATATGCAATGGAGGATAAAATTAATTTTAAAAATAAAATCACTGATTGGTGGATTAAATAGTGCCTAAAGAAAATTCAGAATATCTAATTGAAAGGTATGATAACGTTTATGAAGTTGTTATTGGTCTTGAAGTGCATGCGCAAGTAACATCTAATTCAAAATTATTTTCATCTTCATCAACAAAATTTGGAGCAGAACCTAACACCCAAGTTAGTTTAGTTGATGCTGCATTTCCAGGAATGTTACCTGTCATTAATGAATACTGTGTGAAACAAGCAATAAAAACAGGTATTGGTTTAAAAGCTAAAATTAATAAGAGATCAGTTTTTGATAGAAAAAATTATTTTTATGCTGATCTTCCTCAAGGATATCAAATTTCTCAATTTAAATACCCCATAGTAGGTGAAGGAACAGTGATTTTAGATATGCCTAATGGACAAAAAGAGGTTGGCATTGAAAGACTTCATTTAGAGCAAGATGCTGGAAAAAGTATTCATGATATGGATCCACAAAATACATTAGTAGATTTAAATAGATCGGGTGTAGCTCTAATGGAAATAGTAAGTAAACCTGATCTTAGAACCCCAGATGAAGTAAGTGCGTATATAAAAAAACTCAGATCCATAATGAGATATTTAGGTACTTGTGATGGCAACATGCAGGAAGGCTCTTTAAGAGCAGATGTTAACGTTTCTGTCAGATTAAAAGATTCTAAAGATCTTGGTACACGTTGTGAAATTAAAAATGTTAATTCAATTAAATTTATGCAAATGGCGATTGATTATGAAGCAAATAGACAAGTTGATTTAATTGAAGAGGGTAAATCGATTGACCAAGAAACAAGATTATTTGATACAAAAAAAAATGAAACTAGATCAATGAGATCTAAAGAGGATGCTCATGACTATAGATATTTTCCAGATCCAGATTTATTACCATTAGAAGTTAGCGATGAATTTATCGATCAATTAAAAGTGGATATTCCAGAATTACCTGACGATAAAAAGAAAAGATTTATAGATGAATTTAAAGTATCTGCTTATGAAGCTACAATTTTAGTATCTGATATTGATACCGCAAAGTACTTTGAAGAAGTTGTTGCAAAAATGGGTAAGAACCGTGATATGAAATTAGCTGTTAACTGGATTACGGGTGAATTATTTGCTGTCTTGAATAATAAAAATTTAGAAATATCTGAAAGTCCAATAAGTGCAAAAAATTTAGCTAAGTTAATTAATCTGATTAAAAATGGAACAATTTCTGGAAAAATAGCTAAAACAATATTTGAATTAATGATGAATGGAGACAAAGATCCTCAAGTAATTGTTGAAGAAAAAGGTTTAAAACAAGAGAGTGACCCTAAAGCACTAGAAGCTTTAATTGATAAGATAATTGATGATAATCGAGAAAAGGCTATTGAATACAAAAATGGAAAAGAAAAATTATTTGGTTTTTTTGTGGGTCAAGCAATGAAAGTTTCCGGCGGTAAAGCTAACCCTCAGTTAATAAATGAGATATTAAAGAAGAAACTTTAATTTTGGTGAAATTGGTAGACACAAAGGACTTAAAAGGCCATGGGTACGAACCTAAAAATTAACGATAAACTTCAACAATACATAGATAATTTTAGCTTAAAGCTTAATCCTATTCAGCAAGAGATAATAGATCACAACAATACACTTGGTGATATTAAGAGAATGCAAGTTGCAACATCACAATGTCATTTTCTACACTTAATTATAAAAACTTCTAATATTAAAAATGTACTTGAAATTGGAACTTTCACAGGTCTAAGTGCACTTTCAATTTTACTAGCTTTACCTGATGATGGAAAACTTATAGCTCTCGATAAAAATGAAGAAACTAACAAGGTTGCTTTAAACTTTTTCAAAAAAGCTAATCAAGATCATAAAATTGAAACGAAAATAAAACCTGCTCTTGAAAGTTTAAATGAATTAAAAAATACTAAATTTGATATGGTTTTTATTGATGCAGATAAAATGAATTATAAAGAATATTATGAAAGATCTTTAAAGTTAGTAGATAAAGGTGGATTAATAATTATTGATAATGTTCTGTGGCATGGTGAAGTTGCCGATGAAGATAATCTTGATAAATACACTGTTAATATTAGAGAATTTAATGCCTATGTTTCTAAAGATAAAAGAGTAGAACAAATTATAGTGCCTTTAGGGGATGGGATGACGGTTTGTAGAGTTTTGTAATGTTTGAAGTTTTAGGTTTCTATAAATTTATAAAGATTAGATCTTTAAAAAAAAATAAAGAATTACTTCAAGATTTTTTAATTAAAAAGAAAATTAGGGGAACTATTATTATTGCAAATGAAGGTTTAAACGGAACAATATCTGGTGATAGTAATGATATTAAAAGTATTATTAATAAATTAAAAAAAATATTTTCCTTCAAAGAATTTGATAATAGCAATAAATCCAAATCTAGTTTTCAACCTTTTCATAAGCCAAAAGTAAAAATTAAAAAAGAAGTCGTTCCTATGAGCTTAACTTTAAATTCTAAAGAAAGAAGTTTGGATACACATTTAGATCCAAAAGAATGGAATAAATTAATTCAAAAAAAAGACACTCATATAATAGATACAAGAAAACCTTTTGAATTTAATGTTGGGACGTTCAAAAAATCAGTAAACCCAGATGTTGATAATTTTAGAGACTTTCCTAAATACCTAAACAAACTTAAAAAAGACAAGCCTGTTGCTATGTTTTGCACTGGGGGAATTAGATGTGAAAAAACATCTGTTTATTTAAAAAAAAAAGGATTTAAAAATATCTACCAATTAAATGGTGGTATTTTAAATTATCTTAAAAAAACTAAGGAAAAAGATAGTTTGTGGAAAGGTGAATGTTTTGTTTTTGATAACAGAATCAGTCTTAAACATGGGTTAAAAGTCGGAAGTTACTTTATGTGTAGTGGTTGCAGAAAGCCAATTTCAGCAAAAGATAAAAAATCTAAAAAATATGAAGAAGGGGTTTCTTGCCCAAATTGTCACGATGATTTAACCGATACTCAAAAAGCCAGATTTAGAATGAGACAGAAACAAATAAACCTTGCTAAAAAGAGTGGATCAAAGCATATATTCCAGAAAGAATTTAAATAAAATATTTTGTCTAAACAAATAAATTTAACAAAAGACCCTATTTGGGATCTTCTTAGAAAAGTAACAATTCCTGCAAGTGTAGGCTCTTTGTTCCAGACCTTCTACAATTTAGTTGATACTTGGTTTGCAGGTAGAATTTCAGCTGAAGCTATAGGAGCTATAGCTAAATCATTTCCTATATATTTTGTAATCATAGCAGTTGGAGTAGGTATAGGTGCCGCAACAAATGCTTGTATTGGCAATTTGTTAGGTGAGAAGAAAATTAATAAAGCTTCTTTGTTTATTGCTCAATCGGTAGTATTTGCAATTGTAACCTCAGTAATTGTTACTTTATTTGGATTAAATGTATCAAGTTTTCTTTTAGGAGTAATGGGATCTGATGCTACTAGTATTGCTTTAACTAGGGAATATTTAGATATCATTTTTTACGGTACCTTTATTGTAATGATACAAATTTCTTTGAATGGAGCTTTAAATGCTCAAGGAGATACCAAAAGTTATAGAAATGTATTAATTTTTAGTTTCTTTTTAAATATTTTTTTAAATCCTTTATTTATTTGGGGATATGGATTTATTCCTGCTTTTGGAATTGGTGGACTAGCTATTGCAACTGTAATTTCACAGTCTATTGGAACATTTTATTTAGCTTATAAAATTAATTCATGTAAATTAAGAAAATATTTATACATACGATGTTTTATTCCTAAACTTGATATGTTGAGGGAATTGTTTTCTCAAGCATTACCAATAATGTTTAGCATGTTATTTATAGGTGTTGGTATATTTAATATTCTATACTTTATTGGTCAATTTGGAGAAATGGCTACAGCTGGATATGGTTCTGCTTTAAGAGTAGAGCAAGTTTTCCTTTTACCTGTTATTGGTCTAAACACAGCTGTACTTTCAATTGGAGGGCAAAATTTTGGTGCAAAGAAATTTAATAGAATAAGAGAATTATATTCAAAGGCTCTTTTGTTTGGATCTTCATTTATGGTTGGGGCAGGAATTATATTATTTTTTGGAGCAGAATTTTTTGTATCTCAATTTACAGACAATTTAGAAGCAATTAA
>Ga0222717_10003500_pt1 | contig 11785 bp, 14 predicted proteins | sample C33_18DmetaG_FD_165053 | JGI IMG/M metagenome (GOLD analysis project Ga0222717, IMG submission 165053) | Estuarine water microbial communities from San Francisco Bay, California, United States - C33_18D | ecosystem: Environmental > Aquatic > Marine > Unclassified | place: USA: California...
TGCTTCCTTTAGAAAAAGCAGCCTCATAAGTCGTTATGCTAGACGGTTTAGAACACTGTACGCAATTACCTTGGACGAAACCATCTGCCTCTGCTAGGTAATTGCCATGTTTACACGTAAATTCAAACAGTAGCGGTTGTAAAGTGATTATATGACCATTTTTGTTAACGTCATTTTGTCCTCTAATATGGTACGGGGAAAGCCCATCATCGCCGATTAGTGGGGAAATAACCCTACCTGAACGAGTGTTTACTACCTGTCTTCTATGATTAACTACGCAAGACTCTAGGGCTTTAATCATCTTCCTCTCTAAATATCCTGACTTCGCTATGTTACCCTGTCCCGATTCTAACGTCGACCGATTTCCAGCCGTAGAAGTGAACCAATACTCATGTGGCTCCATACCTTTAGAATAGCCACTCTCGATGAAGCCAGTGTGTTTCGGGTGCAACAAGGGTAATTGTTTGCCATCTATTGTTAGAGGAAATTGTGAAAGAACTCTTTTTCCTGAAATACCATAGTTGATTCTGTTTTCACCGAGACGAACTTGACCGTAACTACCTGCCATTTGTCGGACATTTTCGTCTTTACCTCTTGCTCTAGAGCGAACAGCAGCCTGCATAGCGTTGCCACTACCCTGTGCATTCTCTATTGGCCTAAGAATATCGTTTTCGTAGTCATCTACTATCTCTAGAACTTTTTCTTCTAGGTACGAAATCTTGTCTGCGTCGGCCACGGCTACTTTTTCCGGGTCGTGGAGTCTAACATATTCCATAATTCTACCATCTTCAAAGGCAGTTTCTACTTCTAGTATGTCTTGTGCAGCCTGTCGATACATTTCTTTTATCTCATTACGCACCTCTAGAGGGGCGGATACGTCGGCTACACCGATAGTATAGCCTACTACACGATGTGCGGCGAATCCCAGTCTAGTTACTAATTCGATATATTCGTTAAGTTTCTCTAGTCCCTTTTCGTAGCCCTCATGGTAGATGAAACTAGGAGCAATAGAAGCACCTCCTTCACCGAAAGCATCCTTTTCTAGAGTGCCTTCTATGAGTTTACCGTCTATGATAACCACTCTTTCTTTCTGTTTCTTATTATCTTTATACTCTATATTACCTATATCATCTACTCTAGGACTATTACCTCTAAAGGTAGCAGATACATAGGTAGCATCTAGTATAGTAAATAGATGGTTAAATATAGACCTACCAGTATAACAAGCAGTTCCATCAGGTGATATATAATCGGACTCAGGTAGACTTAGTATCAACCGTTTCTCGCCCTTTTGCTTACCTGAACGTATTTCACTGAAAACAGTAGAGTAACAGTCTGCAACCGCCCTTTTAGAGAAGTAGGGAATACCTTCTTCAGTGAATCCCAAGTCACCACTCCATTCGCCGACTCTTCTCTTATCGGTATGAGTTAAGAGATATAGCCCACTTGTTTGGTCTTGGTCGGTCGCTACGGTTAGTTTACCATACCTAGCGTGAACAATATTCTTAGTTAGTGAGAGTAGTTGTATTGCTTCATCCCTAGCCTCTTCTGATTTGACGAAGTGGAACTTCATAGCATCCCCATCGTAGTCAGCGTTGAATGGTATACAGACAGTTGGATTCATCCTAAGACTCTTAGTTGGTACAGGAACCACTCTAAAGGCCATTACCGATTGTCTATGAAGAGAAGGAGCCCTATTAAAGAGTCCAATATCGCCCTTCATAATTTCTCTTTCTACATACATGCCTTCTTCTAGTTGAAATTCTCCATTTGTCAGGAATTCGTAATCTCCTTCATCAAACTCATCGATTGTTATGCTCGCAATAGTACTTTCAGAAGGGGAACCATCTTTGTAAATCCTGACGGCGGCTGGATGAACACCATCCCTTCTGTTCTTAATCCACTGAAGACATTCTTTCATGTTGTCCTTTGTGACTTTAACTGGAAAGGAAACCTCCTTACAAGCGCTGATTGGTACTCCGACTTCATCAATAGCAAGATTAGAGTCAGGACTTATGATAGAATATGCCACACTTTCGACATATTTCGACTGTAAATTGTTTCTAAATTGACCCTTCTTACCCTTTAGACGATTCATAATCCCTTTCTGCGAGACTTTTTTGACTGAGCCATTGTAGCCAAACCGATAAGAACTACCTCCTGAGCCAAGGTATTCCAGTTGGTTGTCAAATATTCGACTAACTGCGATATACAATTCATGAGCGAACTTATTCATCCTATTACCGGTGGCGTCCTTGGCTTTCTCTTCTCGGTACCGATTCGAGGCATATACCACATCTGTGTAGAGTTTAGTCAAATCATTATCATCCGGCTCGCCTGAGTATCGAAACATCATTGGTCTAGCGGTGTTTGGGGCGACTAGGAGGTTTCCGACGAAAAGATTCTCAGGGCGAGAGTTCTTCGGGTCCATTCCATACAAAAAGCACTCTTCGTCGGGTATTTTTCTAAGGATTTCCCTGACGTCAAAATACGATAATTGATTGATTTCACCGTTGTCGATATATTGGTCGGACTTTTTATCCAAGTTAAACACACCTCCCCTGTTACTTGAGTTAGAAAACTGAAGTTTGGAAGAGACTTTCGCACAATGAGGGCAGGGTCCGGCGGAAATCACATCTTTGGTTAAGTTCCTAATCCTCTTGTATGACTTGTGGTTCCTACCGCCGATGAGTAATTCTTGCTCTATTTTTGGTCGTACAGCGTTAATCATCTGCTCAGTCATTCTGATTCGACTGCAATGGTGACACACTTGGTTCAGAATAGACATTATCGGAAAACTGGGGTCACCGAAGTTTTTACTGCCTTCCTTTTTGTTGCCCATATAAAGCACATTTGGTACTGGTATGGGTAAGTCGATATATCCAAAATGTCCCTGACACAAACCCAACTGGATGTTGTCGGACTGCGCGTCTGTTAACAAGCGACATGTGCCACATTCCTCCCAATCGCCGGCTGCATCTTTGGCTGAACTTCCCATTCGCAAATCAGAGACCCCGAAGGGAACGGTGGTCCCGTCCTCTCTACGGCTTTCGGCCACAGTTACTTCGATTACAGCCAACTGCTCGATTTCGTCATCAGAAAGTAGGCCCATTTGTAACCCGGACAGTTCGCTGTTCGTATGATAGACCAAATCTGTTCTACCGGTTTGGTAATATTCTTCGTGTTCCTCAAAATTAGATTTCCTCGGAAGCGCTGCCTCTAGAGGAGTTTTTAAGACGATTGAGCCTTTCCCTATGCCTTCGGGAATGACTTTAGGATATTTATCGGTGACATCTTCTACCATCATAGTGATTTTAGTCAGTAAATAACTCCTGTTGGCTGCTCTAAGGCCGGCAGCATCGGGGTGGTGTCTAAGGAAACGTAAAGCAGTCGCCTTATTTGTCGGGAACCACTTATGTCTAAGCCTTCCAGTTGATATGTCTAGACGGAGAATATCTTCTTCGTCTATATCTTCGGGTTGGAAGAACCAGTAAAACGAGGTCGGCTCCATTCTATCACTTCACAACGATAATCGGTTCGCACATAAGTCTAACCTCGTGCATGGTGGTATGCTATTAAGTCTGCAAAGTCATTGATGGGGTGATTTGAATGTGATTTCACCCACTGGAAGTGAATGTCACAGGGATAATCTTCTACTGATTCTTCTAATTTTAAGGCCATTGATTTCATTCTCTTGGTACTTACCGGCCTGTCTCCCGATGCGATATCCAATGCTGGTTGACAATCTGAGCAAATCCTAAAAACTGTTTCTTCATCTAAAAGTGATTTGCATTCTGATATTGCCATAACTATTGCTGCCAATTCTGCGAATACGTTGTCTTTTTTCTTGATTGGCAGGGTTTTACCTTTCGACATCACAATCCTATCTTCACTCATGTCAACTAGGACAAAACTAGTTCCGGCTAATACTTCTTGTTGGTCGTGGTTAAAGGCGACAGACGCATCTGTATAGCAGTTATACTCTTTCAGTTTACCACTTTCCGAAAGTATTCCACCATTCCTCCGGTGGTCGATTTCCTAGTTATTTTAATGACATCCCCTAGCAAAATCTCAATACCTTGATTTCTCAGCCTCTCTAGTCCTTTGTCTCCCCATTCAATCAATGGTAACTCGTCAATCTCAAGGTTTACTTTCTTAAGTTCTCTTTTAGTGGCTGTCATAGACAATTTCGTATGCTCAGGCATCCCACCCCAAGTCATGCTTTCACTTCCTCACTCTTCTTCGTCAATGGGCCATTCCTCTTCTTCCCACATTTCGTCGTCATCGGCAAATAATACGCCGTCGTCTTCGGCGCTTGACTGAATATCGGTAAGTTCACCGGCAGATTCGTCAGATTCATCGGATATTTCAGCATCTCCGCCGTCAAAATCCTCAGTTTCAAGGTCTGATTCTGCTTCCTCATCTTCGACGTCCTCACTTTCTTCGGGTGCTTCTTCATCTACCGGAAGGGGTTCTTCCTTTTGGGTCTCTTGCTCGTCCTCTTCATCTAAGTCATCCCAATCTAACTCTTCCCATTCGTCTTCCCAGTCTTCATCTTTGACTTGTGTATTCTGTTTCGGTGCAGGCTTACTAGGTTCTTTCTTCAAGTCTAATTCAGTTTCTTCTTCGTCATCTAAGTCTTCAAAATCGTAATCTTCACTGTCGGGGTCTATGAGTTCGGTGCATTCCTTCAATTCGATGGTTTCATTCTTTTTCAAGTCAAAAATCTCCAAAAACTTGTCTAATTTGTTGTCTGCGCTCTCTTCGTTCATCGCGTGAATCACTATTGTCATGTCTACTTCGTAGCCTTTCATACCTCGTTCTCACATTACTATCTACTTGAGTGTAACTACTGTGGTCACTGCAACTATGTTGAGTGAACACAGAACTTGTTAAGTAGTGAACATGTTTCGGAGAGACTGATGGCTCTCACTGAGAAGAGAAAGATGTTATTTCGAAACATCCGTGTAAGAACGGCTGAGATAGAATGGTTGAAAGGAGAAAAACTCGGTAACGAAGCCTTATGGGAGACTCTTAAGAGAATCAAAGAGGAAAGACAAGTGAATCAATTAAAGAAGGAAGGAAAATTATGAGTGAAGAAACACATCAATGTAAATACTGTGAAGAGCAATTTGACGAAGAGAAGATGCTAAAGAAGCACTACTACGTCGAACATCCTAGGAAACCAAATCCCCTAAGTAATAAGATAGGTAGGAAGTATGGTAGAATAGTAGGTAATATAGAGAGATGCTTCTTCGCTTACGAAAAGACCTATGCTGTTCTATCTACTAGTCAAATAGAGAGTTGGTATAACGAGAGATACAAGAATGGTATCACTAAACAAAGGCTTTCACACTTCCTAAGAACCCGTTCTCAGTTCAGAAAGGTCAAAAAGGCACGTTTCAAGAGCACTAATTTAACAGAATCATGGTGGTCGTTAGGAGAACTTGACGAACCTGTGGAAGTCGATATCGGTGGATATTGGGTAGAAGTGCCTCTACTTGATTAATGTAGTATACCGGTATCCTTTCTGACGTACTAATAATGAGGGAGAGAGACTCTCTTAAGGTGAAACAATGAAAAGTGATGGGAAATCAAAATTAATTGTATATGCAGAGCATGACGGAAAACTATGGGCTAGAGAATACACAGAAGAATGTGTTCTAGAGTACATGGTTGGAACCGCACCTGCATTAAATTAGGCTAACTGCGCCTACACCAAGCAGACATAAAGCCACTAGGGGACACCCTCCTAGATGGACTTATTAGATTCACATGAGTGAAATAAGAGAAACAATGGAAAGGATGAAAGGACAATGGACACAACTGAACTACCAAGACAAAAGAGCAATTTTGTTCTTTAATTGGTTATGCTTAGGCAACACGCTAGTGCTTATGTTCGTACAAATCGGATTAGGCGAATGGTCTAATGGTGTCTTAATTGAGACAAACGATAGTTACAACAGCATAGCGATGTTTATGTTCTTCGTATTAGGCCCGATATGGGTAATATACGAATTGATTGACATGTACTATAATCCAACCAATAATACATAGGAAGGCGACCGTAATCGCCAATGAATGGGCTTGGCAGTGCCGTAAACTGCTAATTAGTTAGAGAAATGTCAGATACCGGTATGGTTTCTGACGTACTAATAATGAGGGGGAGAAAGGAATATCCCTATCAGATAAAGGCATTATCAGATGCCGTGTGGCTACAAGTAGTAGCCGCACAACCCATAGAAATCTGCTTCGGCGGAGTTTCGGGTCTCGACCCGAATCGGGCTTATTCGCTTCGGCGGGTAAGAATTTTCTGTGGGATTAATTCCAAAATATCAGATAGATATTAACAGATATTTTAACAAAAAAACTCTATCGTGCCTAGCATGATTTAGTTGAGCAAGTGCTTGAGTGGCAAATACCCGCAAGGGGGCATGAACGCTGTGGAAACACAGGGTTGAGACACGCACAGTAATTGTATGCCAATCCGTCTTGAACGGTGGTACAGAACTCTGAATATTATAGCATACTACGCTTATCAATTAACTGCCTGACCGCTTTAAGGCGCAGGTGGTGATAGACGAGGTAATCTCAGAGGTACTTGCTTGATTATGATAATCATGCACTAGAAAGAAAAAAAATAGATAGACTAGAAAAAAATTGCTATCACTGCATTTTCGCCAAGAGGGGCAAAGATGTTCGGCTATGACGGTGCTCTACACCGCTCCCGGCTGAACACCCTATGACTGGCTAGAAGAGAGACTTTGCGAGTCTCGAATTGAAAGAGGATGCAGTATCTATTAGCACTCACTTGGGACCACCCACATACGATTGGGTCCCTGCCGTGGATAGCGGAAACGTGAGTATATCGTAGGAGAGCGAAATCAGAAAGTTAGCAACCGGAAGAAGACGCTCATGGTAGGTGAGGGAAGATGAATAAAAAACGAAGCATCATGGCTGGATATTAATCCGGCTGTGGTGCTTTATTTTTTTACTAGAATGGATATTGTAGAAATAATTAATACAACCGAAAATAAATTGACTGCCCACTGGGATGGTACTCTCTCTATGAGATTACCAAACAGTGGATTGGGGAGCATATATCCCCAGTTCGACACTAAGGAGGCTCTAAAGGAGGCTCTGCTGAACGCAAAATGGGTGAAATACTCCCATCCTGCTATTGGCGGCGGGGCAGTTGGTTTCAAAGCCGAACTACCGGGAGAAGTAGGAATGATATCACTTGATGATTTAAACAACAATTGCGAAGTGCGACTAGTTGACCCAAAACAAACAGGCTTCCTGAGTGCTGTTGTTGACGGAAACAACTACGTGACTAGCAGTTTCACTGTTATGATTGTTGGCGATAACGATGGCGACTTAGTCGTCTACACCTTCCACCCCGGCGACCCAGTTGAGCGTAGTGCAATAACTGGTGAGGAAAGAACGGTAACGGTTTCACAGGCTCGTGAACTAGGCTTCGGTCTAGCGAAAATCGAGTTGAGAAACTAGGATAAACCAAAAGTCGTCCTGCGGGGCGCAATACTAGATGAACATGGCAGAAGAAAATGGACACGCTACAGTAACTATAGACGAATTGCGAGAAATCGCTGAGAAAAATACTCGTTGGCGTAAAGCAGTAGAATATATGTTGAACGACAACGATGTTATACTTAGTTCGATGGCGCCACTTGGCGTATCGAAAACAACTTGGAAACAAGTCAAAGCACTCGCAGAACAGTGGAGTGAAGAAAAACCATAAGTCGTCCTGCGGGGCGCATTAGATGAGTTTACTAGGATGCCTAAGAGAGGTAAAATGAGAAGATGCAGTCATGTCGATAGACAGACTGGAGAGAGGTGCCGTACCAAATTCAAGGCGCCCAAGTCTAACGTTCGTCCTTTTTGTAAAGCCCACAAGTGGCAACACAACAAGTGGGAAAAAACAAGAATCGTTGTTAGAAATAACAATCGCACTATCGAAAGACTAAATGAACGAGGATGAATAATCCTCTACTAGATGGATGAAGAAATTCAAGAATCAATCAAAAAGGAATGTAACGATGTAGTGTATTGGGACAGTAAAGAAAAGCAAGCAAAAGAGGCTAGAGAGAAATCCGAAGACCGCTTGTTGGACTTTATCGAAAAGCACTACAAAGACCAACTTCCTATCGACGGTAATTTTGCCGATATAAAAATTGGTAAGTACGAAATATGCGTTGCTAACCACCGCAACAAATACAATACTATACTATACGTCGAAGAAGAACGCAAGCCGCCGATACCGGCGACTATGGAAAATGCAACCGCAGAAGGGGCCCCATCTTGGGCATTATCTGCATTAGGTTCACTATTTCCAAAAAAAGAGGAAGAATAAGTTCTTCCTCTGACTAGATGGATGAAATACAACATTCGAGAATATATAACAGCCTAGATAGTAACGACTATTTGAGGTGGACAATAAACAGGAAAAGTTTGATTTGCTCTGCTAAGTGCAGGGCTTGGACTAACTCAAGAGAAGGTATACAACCTGCCTCGTTCATAGCGGAGTATCTCCGTGTAGACGAGAACAGGGTGCCAACAGTCGACCACGTCGGCTGGAGGGCTAGTTTCTTTACCTGCTTCCATTGTGGAGCAGAAGCAACTAGCGAAGAAACCTATGAGGAAGAAAAGAAGTTCAAAATCATCAGGCTGACGCAGGAAATGGAAGGACATTTACGCAAAGCAGCCCGAAAACAAGAACAAATCAAAGAATTGAAAAAGAGGCCAAAGAAGGCTTCAGAGGAGGAAGAATAACCCTCTACTAGATGAATGATGAAGAATTATTCGAGAAAATAATGAACAAGGAACTTACAATTTGTGAGACTTGTGATAACATATTTGAATACATTCCACAGAAACTATTCTGTGGTGAATGTGTAAAGGAGAAGAGAAAAGCGCGAATACGCAAGTATTGCGAAGAGAATCGTGAGAAGAAAGCGGCGTATGACCGCAAGTATCAAGAAGAGAATCGTGAGAAGATTGCTGCGCAAAGACGCAAGTATCACGAAGAGAATCGTGAGAAGATTGCTGCGCAAAGACGCAAGTATCGCGAAGAGAATCATGAGAAGATACTAGCGAGACAACGCAAGTACCGCGAAGAGAATCGTGAGAAGATAAAAGCGCGAAAACGCAAGTATCGTGAAGAGAATCGTGAGAAGATTGCTGCGCAAAGACGCGCACGCTATCTCGCAAACAAGGAAAAGTGATTCTCCTGCAAAACCGAAAGTCGTCCTGCGGGGCGCAATCGGTTACTAGATGAATGATGAAGAATTATTCGAGAAAATAATGAACAAGGAACTTACAATTTGTGAGACTTGTGATAACATATTTCCTTACTCGCCGCAGAAAAACTTCTGTGACGAGTGTTACAAGGAACGGCAGCGAAATAGGCCTCAACGAAAAAAGGAACGTTATGCGAATGACCCTGAGTATCGAAAGAAAACACTAGAAAAAAACAGGAAATGGTTTGCTAAGAAAAGGCAAGAAGACCCTGAGTGGTGGGAGAGGCGAAAGCACCGTAAAAGAAAACGAAAAGAGTGATAAACTCTTTACTAGATGTATGAAACGATGGAAGACGTCTTGGTATGTGACCGAGACGGATGCAACAAAGAAGCCTTTAGGACTGTGCTGAAACACAGACAATCTAGAGGCAAAATAGAATGGCTCTGTATAGAGCATAAAGTCGCTCTAGAAGAGTGATAACTAGAATGAAGAAGAGTCAGAAATTCAAAGATATGCTGCGAGAAGTAGCAGTAGAGGCAATAACTCTACGAGGGCCTATGACAGGTCGACAAATACTGGACTATGCAATGGACAACCACAAAGGTGCTGTCCGTTGGGTTCCAGCGAGAAACGCTGTTTATGGCATTCTCGGGTCTGATAGCAAGCGAAGGTTCGCTTGCACTGACCGTGACAAACAAAAAATATGGAGATTAAGAGATTAATCCTCCAACTAGATGATAATCATAATTACAATGATAATGGAAGTGGTCCAATATGCCTAAAGGCAGTGGATTGACTTTCGACCATAAAAAACTAAAGAAAGTATGTAAAGATTATATTGATTTACAAGATGTCGGTGATACGATAGATATGGTAAACTTTACCAAGTATCTATCGACTAAACCACTAAACGAATACGCTAGAAAACCTATGAGAGAGGTGATTTCAAAGAAAGTAACCAACTGGCAAAATTTGATTAATAGCAAACCCTATTTCGTCAGAATAATAAGGCAGTTTGATAACGTAGAACGCATTCTTGTAAACGGGGACATCATCTTAGTCAAAGTCAATGAAGACAAACAACTTGAATGTTGGGTGTGTGAGAATAACTTTGATGTAAGGTCCAAAGGACAACGATGGGACCGAATCAATATAATCACTTGTAGCAAAGAATGTGCTACTAGATATATTGATTTAGTTTACAACAGGGATATTTAATATCCTACTAGATATAGATAACTTATACCGGTATAATAGATACTAATGCAATATACCGGTATATTATCTGACGTACTATATATGAGGGGGAGGAAAGACGAACGTATTTTCATCACCATGGAAACAGAAAACTTAGGTAAGTGATAGGCCACTATACCAACCTCCCTCTCACATATTAGATAGAAATGATTCCCTGCCAAGGGATGACAATTTTATCCGGAATCTCCGGATAACGCTTTTGGTGTCTTCACAGACATTGATTGAGGTGGACTATTGGATTTATTCAATGGTCTTACTAGATGCCTAGTGCCTACGCATGGGCAGCAGAGAGAAATAGAACGAAAGGACTTCGGTCGTCAATAGAACCTCATAGGAAATGGTTTCCTTATGAGGAAGGTTATTTGACATCCCCAACGATGGGAACGACTTCTATGACTCTCTGCTGCGCCTCTGCCAAGGATAAAACTGGGGTAAAAAAATATAAAAAATATAAAAAATATGAAAAACGTAAAATTGTTAGACCGACGGGTCTAACCACATGGGTCTGAAACAATGGCCCTATTAGACCCGTAAGGGAAACAAAACATACGCCGAAAGGCGGTAACAGGAATGGCGACCGCAATCGCCTGCACGAGGCAACAGTAACCAAGTCTGAATCACCTGAGAGCATTTTGAAAGTGTGCTCTAAGGTGTCTTGGGTTGATGAGTGAATCGGCAAATATGCCACCAGTAAAGTCTGGGAAAATATAATTTTCATAGCAAGGTTCAGACTGCTATGTATTAGATAGAATCGATTCCCTTTTTGGGATGACAGTTTATCCGGAACCTCCGGGTAACGCTTTTGATGTCTTCACAGACGTTGATTGAGGTGGACCATTGGATTTATTCAATGGTCTTACTAGGTGAGAGCCAATGGAAAATAAGAAGAAATTTGACTGGAAGCGGGGCGCCAAATTAAAGACCCCAACGAAACTAGACCAATCAAGTGAGAAACAACTTAGGGTGTTGAGAAACTACAAGCCTGAGACCTCAGAGTCGAAGGAATGGAGAAGATACACCAGTAAGTTCAGATACGATATGACGAAAGAATAAGATTAATCTGACTTGGAAAGTGCTCTAGTAAATGTGTTGCCAGCAGGCAACACCTGACGAAACCCACATCGTGGGTTGAAAAACCTAATGTATTGCAGGGGTATGTCCTCTGCAACTACTAGATAGAAAAGAATCCCTTTTTGGGATGACAGTTTATCCGGAACCTCCGGGTAACGCTTCGCGGGTCGCTAGCCGGTTCGATTACAATAGTAATCGG
>Ga0222717_10003505_pt1 | contig 11781 bp, 14 predicted proteins | sample C33_18DmetaG_FD_165053 | JGI IMG/M metagenome (GOLD analysis project Ga0222717, IMG submission 165053) | Estuarine water microbial communities from San Francisco Bay, California, United States - C33_18D | ecosystem: Environmental > Aquatic > Marine > Unclassified | place: USA: California...
AGAAACTCTTTCAGAAGAATCAGTAAACGAAGGTAAAAAGAAATTACCAAAATTTAAAAATATTCCATCTTGGGCTAGATATGTAGCTCAACACTCTGATGGAGAGTGGACATGGTATGAAGAGACTCCAACTATGATAAAATTCAGAGATGGTAGTGGTGGGGCTTGGAAGCAAGATGGTAACCAAACTTATACTGGTGTAAAAACTGATGGTAAAGATTGGGATAAGATGCCTACATACTATAACGTAAAGAACGGAAAGATTACAGAATCAATCAACGAAGCTAAAGAACCTGAAGTTATCACTCAATTGAGAAAAATTGTAAAAGATAAACAAAACGCTTTAGTAGTTGATACTAAATCAAAGAAGAAGGTAAGAGTAGATATGCAATCAGCATCTCTAATGGTTCAAGTATATGATGCACTTAAACAACAATCTAATAAAGATAAGTTTGTTAAGAGTGGTATCGTAATGATGGGACATACTGCTTTCAAACTTATAAAGAACGAATCAGTAAATGAGGCTAAGGATGTTGAAGTTTATCATAAATCTTATACTCATGCTATTGAAGCAGCTCAAGCATACGCTTTGAAAAAAGGATATACTATCGAAGATGATGAGATGTTTACTAAGGTTGGTATGAACTCCAAAAGACCTTCAGTTGGTAAAACAACTAAAGTAAATTTGGAATTACTTAGAAAGGGTAAACCACAAAAGAAAATGTTACACATTCAAGTATATGGTATGAAGAATGGGTACGAATTAAACGCATACATAAACTAATTATATTAATTGTTATAATAATGAGTAGAGGAAAACCTAGAGTTTCAGTTGAAGTCCGTAAAGGTGATATTAATCGGGCTTTAAAAATTTTTAAGAAGAGGGGGTTTAATAGTGGACATATCCAAGAATTAAAGGATAATAAAGAATACACTAAACCATCAGTTTCTAAGAGAAGGAAGAAACAAAAGGCTGTATATATTCAAAAATTAAAAACATTGGATGATAAGGTAGAGCGAGGTGATGTAAGATTAACTCCAACTAAACCAAAGAAAAAGAGGTAAAATAAGATGGCAGAAAATATTAAAATATCAGCGTTAAACGAATTGGTATCGGGTTCACTAAATGGAACTACGATAGTTCCTGTTGTAGATGGTGGTGTAACATTAAAAGCACAATTATCATCAATAAAAGCATTTACTAATTCAGATGTTGCAACTGATACTGAGTTAGCTAATCAAGTTTCTGCTATAAACAATACAATAAACGCTTTAAGTACTGATGATATATCAGAGGGTAGTAATCAATATTATACTGATGCTAGAGTATTAGCTGAGATAAATTCACAAGGTGTACTGAGTGGTTCATTACCTGCTGGATATAACTTAAATGTAGGTGGTGTTAGTAGTGTTGATAGTATAACCTTTACTGGAGCAACTGTTACCGATAATGGTTCTGGTGATGTTGGTGTTTCAATTGATGCATCATCGTTAGCTGTTGATGATGGTTCAGTAACTGTATCATCGGTAGAATCTATTACTTTTACTGGAGCAACAGTAAGTGCTGGAGCTGCTGGTAATGTTGGTGTTTCTATTTCATCTGGTATTAGTGGTATAACTGCAATTGATGGTGCAAATGTACCTACATCTGTAAGTAATACTACTACAATAAATTTTGAAGGAACAACAATTACTGATGAGGGAAGTGGTGAAATAACAATTATCCCAGACCCAATTACAACACCTGAATTAAATACATTCACTGGTTCAATTGGCGATAGAGTAACTACATTAGAAGAAGAAAGTACTAACACTCAACTAAACGCATTCACAGGTTCATTCTCATCTTCTATGGAAGGTAGAGTAACTACATTGGAAGATGCTAGTGGAGGAGGTTCCTCAGTACCACAAGGAACTATAAGTGGTTCACAACAAATTGATGATTTAGGTTATATCTCATCATCTAGAAAATTCATATCAGATAATTCAATTACAATTACATCGGCTAGTGCTGGTGGTGATATAACACTTAGTATTCCAGCAGGTCCTGGTGGAGGTGATGGTGGTGATGTTTCATTTAATAGTAATTATCATATCATTTCACAATCCCTTGCAGATGGAAGTGATACTAATTTACAATTAACAAATATAAAAATTGGAACTGGAATTAACGATTTTAAATTCCTAAATTTCTCAGAATCATTAGATAGTAGATTCGGTGCCGGTGGTGGAGCTGATTTCATAAATGATGTTAGTATCCAAAATGGTGTAATTACTTTCGCTGGAACTGGTAATGCATTTAGTGCAGATGTTCCATTACCAAATGGAACTATATCAGGTTCAGACCAATTAACAGATATAGATGTTTTATTCTCAGGTGATGTAAATCCTGTATTTATACAAGAAAGATTACCACAAGGTTCATTATCAGGTTCACAACAATTAAGTGATTTAGGATTTCTAACATATGAAAGTACTTCATCGTTTGCATTTAAAGATGCTATTACAGGTTCATTTACTGAACTATCTGCATCTTTATCTGATAGAATTGCTGCTGGTGTTGGTGGTGCAAGTGGTGTAACTGAAGCTAGATTGGGTGAAGTAACTGCATCTATCTTAAATGGTGGTGCAAGGGATGGTGAAGATAATCCAATAAATTTAATATCAGCATCCGCACAAATATCATATCCAAATTTAAGTAATTTACCATATTTCATTGGTGATGGTGTTGCTATAACAAGTGGTTCGGATACTGAATCAATACCTTACTTTAATTTATCAGCTGGAATTAGTGAATACATATTAGCACATACATCATCTTTAAATTACCATTCAGCATCTATATCAGAATCTGTTGATAATTTGGTAATAGCTAGTGGTTCTATATCAGATAGATTGGATTCGGTAGAGAGTGGAACTGATAGAATACAAAATTTAGAACTTAAATCGGGTTCAATAGATAATAGTATTACTTTACTTAACTCATTTAGTGGTTCATTTTCATCTTCAATTTCTCAGAGAATTACTAATGTAGAAGGTGCTGGTGGTGGAGCTGATTATGTAAGTAATGTAACATTAAACGGAGTAAACTTAGAATTCACAGGACAGGGTAGTGCATTTAATAGCCAGGTTAATTTATCATCGTTATCTACTGGAGGTGGAACTGAAGCTTCATTTGGATTAATTTCACAATCATATGATAAATCAACATCTAACTTAGAAATAGGAAATGTTGTTTTAGGTGGAGATAGTGGTAATACTACTTTATCAACAATATCTCAATCATTTGATAATAGAATAAACGCTTTTGCAGGTGTAACTGAATTAGGTGGATTATCCGATGTGGGTATCATAACCAATGATGTTGCAAATGGTGATTTATTCTTATATGATTCAGTTGAGCAGGAATTCACACATAGTAAAGATTTGAATGGTGATTATAAAATTACTGGTTCGTTAGATGTAACTGGAAGTATTATATCAACTACAATTTCAGCTTCAGTTATAACCGCTGATTCAATTATTGCTGGAGATGTTGGTGTACCAACTATAAATTCAGCAACCGATTTAGAATTAGTAGCATCCAATAATATAAATATTAAGGGTTCTAATAGTATTGATTTAACGGCTGGTATTAGTGGTTTAATATTATCATCATCAAAAAGTATTACTGTTGATAATTTATTAAATATAAGTAAAACAATAGGAGATAATCCATTCTCTCCAGTTACAGGTAGTATAATGAATAGTGGTAGTATTGATTCTGATTCCAAATTGTGGTTCTATAATGGAAGTGAGTGGAAAGAAATAGCATTTGTATAATAGTATAAATCAACTATGGAAACGTATAACGTAATATTACATAAAGGTGTAGATTATCAATCCTTTTGGGATGATATGGAAAACGAAAATGATGGGGGTAATTTATACATTCCCAATCGTATAGTTGATTCTACTAATCTAAGACAAAATTCACAAAGACAAACTTGGTACACTCTCACAACTTCAGAAGTTGATGAGTTAAGAAATGATGATAGAGTTCTTGCGGTAGAAATTCCGCCTGAATTTAGAGATGATATTTTTATCTCTAATAATGCAACTCAAACTGGTACATTTACAAAAACATCATCAGATAGTGGTAATTACCAAAATTGGGGATTAATCAGAACATTATCAAAAGATAATAACTATGGTACATCCGCAACTATCTCAGAAGATTACACTTACACATTAACTGGTAAGGGGGTAGACGTTATTACTCAAGATAGTGGTATCCAAACGGACCACCCAGAATGGGAAGGTAGATTTGAATCAGTAGATTGGGGAGCATATGGAGCATTTACCCAAAACGCAAATCACGATAGAGATAGAGATGGACATGGTACTCATTGTGCTGGTATAGCCGCTGGTAAAACATTTGGTTTTGCAAAAAACTCAAAAGTATTACACCAAAAGATTGCTGGATTAGAAGGTTCTACTGATAGTGGAACTGGTATCTCACCATCTTTTGCATTTGATGCTATTAAAGGTTGGCACAACGCTAAATCGATTGACCCTTTAACTGGATATAAAAGACCAACTGTTGTGAATATGAGTTGGGGTTATCTATCAACACTTACCAATTCTTCAATAACTTCAATCACTTTTAGAGGAGTAGAAAGTACATCTGGTGATATTTTAAATGGAGCAGGTAGAGAAGGTGGATATGGAATACAAAGTAATGTTTACAGTGCATCCCCTTTAACTTATGCAACTAATCTAAGAATAGTATCAGTTGATACCGATATAGAAGAACTTTTAGAAGCTGGTGTTCATATTTGTATTGCGGCTGGTAATAGAAGTAATAAGATAGCAGAGCCGGGTGATACTGATTTTGATAACTTTTACACAGAAACATCAACCGATACATATTATCATAGAGGTTCATCCCCACATGGTGATGCATCTTTAAATGGTGGACCTAGAGCAATTATAGTAGGTAACATGGATTCTAATCCATCAAGTTCAACCAATGACCAAAAAGCTAATTCATCTGAAACTGGACCTGGTGTTGATATTTATGCACCTGGTACTGGTATAATGAGTGCTACTTCTAATACAAATAAGTGGGGTGGTGGTTCACAAAATTACTATTTAAACTCATCATTCAAACAAACTAATATAAGTGGAACATCAATGGCATCACCTCAAGTAGCAGGTGTATTGGCTTGTATGTTAGAACTATATCCAGAATGGACTCCTGCACAAGGTAAACAATGGTTATTAGATAATGCTGGTTCAGCTCTTCTAAATACTGGTACTGTACAAGATTGGGCAAACGATAGAAGTTTAAAGGGTGGGGAAGCTAAGGTATTACATATGCCATTCTCAAACCCCAATCCACTTACAATAAATGGTGGATTATCTATGTCATTTGAGGTATCTATAAAGGATAGGTAATAATAAAATTATTTATATTTATAGTATATGAGTTGGAGTAAGAAATATAAGAAAAGTATAAATTGTTCTAACCCAAAGGGATTTAGTCAAAAAGCACATTGTGCAGGTAAAAATAAAAAGAAAAACGAAGATATGGTATTTGAAGAAATAACAGAAGATATTCTAAAAGAAAAGTTAATCACATATAGTAATAGAAAACCATATGGACAAGTAGTTTTTATTGCTGGTGGAGCTGGTAGTGGAAAGGGATTTGCTATTAGTAACTTTTTAGATTCAGCATCTTTCAAAATTAGAGATGTAGATGAAATGAAGAAACAACTTCAAATACTTAATAGATTAGGTAAATTGGATATCAGAACTATCTTAAAAAAGTATGGTAGAAATATCAAACTTAAAGATTTAGATTTAATCAGAAAGATTGAAAAGGATGGATACAAACTACAAAACCTAAATCTTAAAAACTCAGACCATGTATATGCATTACATATAATGGTAAAGGCCATGGGTATTAAAGATAGTAGTTTAGAAAAACTTTTATTAGGTAAAAATAACCCTGAGACTCTTCCAAATATATTATTTGATATTACTGCTAAGGATGTAACTGATATCACTTCAGTAATTCCAAAATTAAAAGCAGTTGGGTATGAAGCAAACAACATACATTTGACTTGGATTCTTACTAATTATGTAACCGCAATGGTTAATAATAAGAACAGAGCAAGAATGGTACCTGAAGATATCCTTTTAAAAACACATGAGGGTGCTTCTAACACTATTTGGGGATTGGTAACTAAAGCATTACCAAAAGGGATGAATGGTAGAGTAGATGTTATACTTAACAATCCACAACACACTGTATTCTTAAAAGGAGCAGATGGTAAGGATTTAGAAAAGACACAACGTGTTAAGAGAGCAAAGACTGATATTGATAAAGATGGTAAACGAAAAACTATAAGAAGTACTAAAGATACTAAAGTGAAGTTTACTGCTGGATTCCTTTCACTTCCATTAAAGAAACAAAAGGGAGGTATCTTTTCAGAAAAACTTTGGAGAGATAAACTATTTAATTGGGTAAAGGATAACGCACCTGACTCCGTAACAGACAATATGACAGAATCGGTAGTTAACGAAGATTGTTGGAAGGGATATAAGCAAGTTGGTGGTAAGATGAAAAACGGAAAGATGGTACCTAATTGTGTTCCTGAATCAGTTGTTAGTGAAGATTCACCTGAAAGTGCACATCCACAAGGTAGTGATAAACTAACTAATCGTACAGTAGTAATGGATATGTTAGATGTAATATCACATATGAAGTTTGGACCTGATTACCATAAATTATCTACTTCACAAAAAAAGGAAGTACATAAAGAAGCAATTAAAGGTCATATAATAAAGAATAAACCATTTAAAGAATCAGTAAATGAAGCTGGAGTAAATGTTTGGTATTTTTACAAAAAAGCTAACAAAGATAAGAATAAATTTTTTAAGATGTTATCTGATTTTCGTAAAAAGCATAGTGATACTGAATGGATAAAGATGTTAAATTATGCTCTTGAGGATTTTAATGAAAACCCAACGAAGTATAAAACAATTGATGATAAGCAAAATATATTGTTTAAAAATCTTCAAACCAATAAAAAGGCATACGAATCCGTAAACGAAGCATATATTGTATTACATTCACCAAAGAAAGGTGTAAAACCAGTAACAACTGCTGCTTATAAAGATAAGAAAGATGCTGAAAAGTGGGCAAAGGAGTTGGGTGGTATTACCATGATAGTTCAAAAGAAAATGAAAGGTATTGATGAAGCTCAACAGGTAAATTCAAAATCGGTAGATGTATTACGAAGAGCTGTTCAAAAAATAAATAAAAAGTATAAAGTACAAGTAAGTAAACATCCTGTCACTAAAGGTGAAGTTGAAATAGAACTTGGAGATGGAAATCATCCTGATAGAGATTATCATGCAATTGATAAACTAGTAAGTAAATTAGGTATAAAAAAGTATAGTATATTCAACGAATCAGTAATTGAAGAGAAAATGGATTTATTCGTAGAAGAGAATGTACCAACCGATGCATCTAAGTGGTCTTACTATAAAGCCCAAGCTAAAAAGAAATTTGATGTTTATCCATCAGCATATGCGAACGGATGGGCAGCTAAGAAATATAAGGCAGCCGGTGGTGGTTGGAAGAAAAAGAAAAAATAAATTAAGTTAAAGAAAGATTGGTTATTCCAATCTTTTTTTGTATATTTACATTACTATAACATATTTAAGACTTGTGTATAAAAAATGGATTACTCTATATTTATATACATAAGAATAAAAACTTAAAATAGTATATAATAATGGAAGATGTTACAAATACAGAAGAAGATAGTGGAAATCTATTTCCACATTTAGACCCAACAAAAGATTTATCGGTTGCACCTAAACAACGAACCAAACGAGGTTTGGGAGCTAGACCATTAATGGAATCCGAAATCAAAGATGTTCAGCAAAAGGCACGTTCAGCTGCAGAAGCCGCAAGGTTGTTGGGAGTATCCTATAACACATACAAAAAGTACGCTAAAGAATATGGTATCTTTGAGGATTTAAAAAATCCACATGGTATTGGTATTCGTAAGGGTAGTAATCCAAATTCATTAGCACATGGATTAGATGATATCTTAGCTGGTAAACATCCTGAATATCCTGTTTGGAAACTAAAACGTAGATTATTAGATAATGGTTATATGTTGGAGAAATGTGATAGTTGTGGTTTCGAAGAACGAAGGGTAACTGATTTCAGAGTTCCATTAGTATTAGATTTCATAGATGGTGATAAGAAAAACCATAAGCATGAGAACCTTAGAATGTTGTGTTTTAATTGTTCTTTCCTTATAAATGGTAACCTTACTGGACCCAAAAAGGAGTACGAATATTAATTTTAAAAAAAGTTTGGTAAATTCAATTAATTTTTGTATCTTTACTTAAATTAATAATATATATAAATATAAAACAAAGATTATGTCAAAGTATTTTGAAGTAACAGTTGAAGTAGTGGTTGCCACACTAAAAAACGGCAAGGATAAGAAAAACAAAGAAATCTATTTAGTTGATGCTATGTCAGTAACCGAAGCCGAAGCAAGAGTTGTATCGGATTTTAGTGATGCTGGTGTAAATGTTGACTATAAAGTAAGTGGAGCAAGAGAAAGTAGAATTATAAGAGTTATCGAATAGTGAACGAACCTGAAGTTATTACCGAAGAGGTAAAAGTAAAAGTTGCTAAGAGAGTACCACCGGGTGACCGTTGGACTCCCTTAGATAACTCTTCAGTCGTACTTGAATCATTAACCGATGTATTAGAGTACGTTTACCAAAAAGATGGAGATACGCAATTCTTTATGGATGCTAGGGAAGGTTTTACTTATGTAATTAAAAAAGAAGAAACAATTATAGAACCAAAACCCGATAAAAAGTATTCATTGTATGGCGAACATTAAAAAGTATTTCCGAAACACATTAATTGCATTAGCAACTATGATATTAGCATCAGTATCAGTTAATAATCCTCAACCAAATAGGGATTCTATTAACGATGAATCTGATGACTTTCATATGTTTATCTAATCAATTGATATTTATATTAAATTAACTAAACACAAAAATTATGATTATTATTTATATTTTAGCTGCATTAGCAATTGTAGCAGGAGTATTAGTTTACCTTCAAAAGACAGGTAAAGTTAAAGACACTGATGGAGATTTGATTCCTGATGTAGTTGAAGAAAAAATTGAACAAGCTGAAAAGGTTGTTAAAGAAACAAAACGTAGAGCTAAGCGAGTTGTTGAAGAAGCTAAAGATGTAGCTGAAGCAGTAAAAGAAGTAGCTAAGCAATCTAAAGATGTAGTTGATGCAGCAAAGGGAAAATCTCGTAAGGGAAGAAAACCGGCAGCTAAGAAAGCTACACCTAAAAAGAAAGCTACACCTAAAAAGAAGTAATGGATTTATTTATAGTATTTGGTACAATTGGAATACTCTTTCTAGTATCTATCACAATAATTTTCAGATTAATGTATCAGATGAGTGATATGAAATATGAACTCAAACTTGGTAAGATTAATTGTCAAAAAGATTTAGATAGATTAGAAGATAAGATAAACCAAATAGCTATGAGAGATTCGTCAGTTTATTCCAAAGAGATTGATAAACTAGAACAACTTCATCAATCTCTTAATAAATTAGTAGATGTTAAGGAAAGAGAAACCCAACAACTACGAAACCAACTTAATGATTAAATAATGAAGAAGGATATCTCAGATTCCCTACATTGGGAAGATGATTTCGATAGAAAGAAGAAACGTGGTTCTGTTAAAAAAGGTAAAAGTGCTAATTACAAACGTAAAGAAAAGTACAAAAAGAATTATCTTGAGGATGAGTATTAATAAATCACCATAATAGCTAAATGAAGAATAAAAACATTACCACATCAGAATATATATTGTTGTTAACTGTATTATTATCCATACTATTATCATCATATTTATTCGTAATTGAAGATAATCAAAAATTGGGAATGTTTATAGGACTATGGGCACCAACAATAATGGGGTTAATAAATTTTATCAATATAAAGTTTAAGAAATAAAAGGTTACTTACTTAATGAAAGATGTTACAATACTGATTCAGGGGAAAATCTCTCAAGAAACATACAATTACTATGTGGAAACATTTCCACAATTTCCGATTGTTATTTCAACATGGTCTGACCATACATTGGATTTATCCTACTTTCCACATAACGTACATTTTATTCAAGCCAAACTTCCCAAAGAAAGTGGGGAGCAGAATATGAATTATCAATTTGTCTCAACGATAAATGGATTAAATAATGTATCTACTAAGTATGTTGTAAAGGTTAGAGGAGATGAATACTATTCAAATATAGATTACATTAGGAATTTAGTTGAAAGTAATCCCTCTAAGATTTGGACAGTACCTGTATTCTTTAGACATGGTACGGATTTCCCATACCACATATCAGACCATTTAATGGCAGCAACAACTGAAAACTTAAAGTTTATGTTTGGAGCTACTAAATATGCATTTGATAACAATCTAATATATCATGTAGTTGATGGACAACGTTATTCATATTGGGAACCTGAGATAAACTTAACTAAGGGATATCTTATGGCTAAGTACAATGAGGAATTTCATACAAAGGAGATGAATCAGATAATGGTTGAAAACTTTGATATAATCCCATTACCTCAACTGAAGCCATATAAGATAATTGCAAACATATTCAAAACATATTGGATTAATAACTTTACTCCTGAGTTAAATCAGAGTATTTCTAATATAGAACAATTATTGGATACCAAAGCACCATACGAGCTATTATGATACTAATATCACATAGAGGAAACATTGATGGAAGAAAGGTTCCATTTGAGAATCGACCATCATATATCGATGAAGCTATTGAAGCTGGTTATGATGTTGAGATTGATGTGTGGTATCATCAACATTCGTTTTGGTTAGGTCATGATTATGGGCAATATGAAATTGATATTAATTGGTTAAAAGAACGTTCTCATACATTATGGATTCATTGTAAGAATCATTCAGCATTGGAAAACTTAATGTTTGAAAATGATTTACATATATTTTGGCACGATGAAGATGATTTAACTTTAACTTCAAATGGATTTATATGGTCCCATCCTAAAATAAACCCATTACAAAACTCAATAGCAGTTTTGCCTGAAATACACAATAGGTCAACTGATAACTGTGTGGGAGTATGTTCAGATAATATAATAAACTATAAAAAATGAAAAGAGTAGTAGCAGGAATTTGTATTAAGTATAAAGATAATATACCTCATATTTTATTAGGATTAAAACCTTCAGGTCACTGGGAATTTCCCGGTGGAAAAGTTAAGAAGGGTGAAACTGATACAAATGCATTACATAGGGAATGGATTGAGGAATTGGATGCTGATATCGAAGTAGGTGATTTCTATGTGAACGTAGAGAATGGTATGTATAACGTATATTTCTATAAAGTAGAACTCAGTAAAGATGAAAACGATGGTAGTGAGGCAATTGCTAAAGAGCATGTTGAGGTATCTTGGCATGGTTTAGATAACTTAGATGATATATCAATGGTTGTTGGAAATGATTTAGTAACCGATTTATTAATAGAAGATTATTTGTAATATGAAAGTAAGTAAATTAGATGAATTTTTCAAAGGATGGGTAGTTGGTAACTTCGAACCATCATTATTTAAAACCGATGATTTTGAAGTTTCCGTAAAGAACTACCAAAAGGGAGATTACGAGCAATCTCA
>Ga0222717_10003510_pt1 | contig 11771 bp, 8 predicted proteins | sample C33_18DmetaG_FD_165053 | JGI IMG/M metagenome (GOLD analysis project Ga0222717, IMG submission 165053) | Estuarine water microbial communities from San Francisco Bay, California, United States - C33_18D | ecosystem: Environmental > Aquatic > Marine > Unclassified | place: USA: California...
GTTTGGCATCTTTGCCTGTCTTGCGGCAGACAATGAAGAATCGGCTACCAAGAAATAGAACAACAAACCTATGCAACTCGGAGCATTCTCAGTCAGTCTAGCCGTCAAAGACATCAAGACCTCCCAAGCCTTCTACGAAAAACTCGGATTCAAGTCCGTCATGGGTGAGACCGCTCATAATTGGCTATTCTGCGCAACGGAACCACGACCATCGGCCTCTTCCAGGGCATGTTTGAGGAAAACGTCCTGACATTCAATCCTGGTTGGGACAGCGAGGCCTAGCCACTGAAGGAGTTCGAGGACGTTCGTGAGATTCAGAAATGCCTCAAAGCGAGCGGGCCGACACTGGGTTCGGAAGCCGAAGAGTCGAGTGCAGATCCCGCCAGTCTGGCTCTCAGCGATCCAGACGGCAACATGATCCTCATCGATCAGCACGTCGAGTGAAGTGATATACAGCCGCGCAACAGGATCTGTGCTTCGCACCAAACAAAAGCACGAAACTAGACTGTATAGGTAGCTAATGACGTAAGCTTTCGGACCTCTCTACAATGCCACTATTCCGAAGGCTCACGGCATCGGCTACTGGTGATAAGGTTGATCAGATTAGACTAGCATGATCTGCAACAAAACTCCAGGCTGCCCGCGTGGTTCAAAAAAGCCCCCCCTCAATCTTCCACGTGCTTCAATACATAAACCCTCACCCGCCCATGGCTCGTTGGCGAACAATCCTCTTCTCTTTCCTCTGTGTGCTGCCGTGTGCGGCTCAAAATGACATTTCCCCACAAGATCGCGAGTTCTTTGAGAGCCGCATAAGGCCCATCCTAGCGCAGGAATGCTACGAGTGTCACCGAACGGGTGGCAAACAGAAGGGCGGGCTGGCGCTCGATCATCGGGCGGCCGTCCTTGCGGGAGGTGAGCGTGGACAAGTTTTAGTTCCCGGAAATCCAGCGAAGAGTTTGCTCATTCAGGCCATTCAACACGAGCATGCGGAGCTGAAGATGCCCAAGGCGGGGGCCAAATTGGATCCCGAGGTAATCGCCGACTTCACTGCGTGGATCGAAAAAGGCGCGCCTGATCCACGTGATGCCCCTCCCAGCGACGAGGCGGTGGCGGCCGATTCCCAGTGGGATGCGGTGTTGAAGCGACGAAAGCGCTGGTGGAGCTTCCTCCCCTTAGAGATGCCTTCCCTTCCCGGTGATGATGAATCTGCCCATCCGATCGACCGCTTTGTTGAAAAACGACTCCAGGCGGACGGTCTCTCGAAAGCGCCCCAGGCGGATCGGCCAACTTTAATTCGCCGTCTAAGCTTTGTCTTACGGGGGCTGCCGCCAACTCCCAAAGAGATCGACGCGTTCACCGCTGATCAGTCTGAGAAGGCGTATGATCGGCTGGTCGCCCAATTCCTCGATTCCCCGCAGTTCGGCGAGCGTTGGGCGCGGCATTGGATGGACTGGGTGCGCTACGCGGATTCCCATGGAAGCGAGGGAGATCCGATGATCCCGTATGCTTGGCGCTACCGAGACTATCTGATTCGTGCGTTGAACGATGATGTTCCCTACGATCAGTTGGTTAAAGAGCATCTGGCTGGCGACCTGCTAGAGAACCCACGGATCAATTCTAGCCTTGGGTTGAATGAGTCGGCTATTGGTCCCGCGCATCTGCGCATGGTGTTTCATGGATTTGCCCCCACAGATGCCTTAGGAGAACAGGTTAGGTTCACTGATGACCAGATCAATGTGGTCTCCAAAGCATTTATGGGACTAACCGTCTCCTGTGCACGTTGTCACAACCACAAATTCGACGCCATCAGCCAAAGAGATTTCTACGCTTGGTACGGCATCTTTGCCTCCTGTCCCCCGGCCTCGATCAGCGCGACTGCGAGCACGGAAGCCGAAGCAGACGCTCGCAAGACGCTTCCTAAACTCAAGACTGAGATTCGCACTGCCTTAGCTAATGCATGGATGGCTTCCGTGCCTGCTTTGCCAGATCGACTGAAGGCCCTAGATGAGGCCATAGGCAAAGCCGAAAGTACCAGTAACCTCCTCCATCCTCTGTGGCTGGCGCGAGCGGGTAAACCGCTCCTGGAAGGGCTCCAATCATGGCGCGAACGCCCTCAAGAACACGAGGCCGAACCCGATTGGAATATCACGCAAGAGCCTGAGTTTCAGTCATGGACCATTCAAGGCAAGTCACTTGCGAAGAAATCTAAATCTGGAAACTTCAGCATTTCGCCCGATGATGGTCAACTTGTCACTGGCATCTATCCGGCAGGACGGTATTCCCATCTTCTCTCGTCGAAGGACCGGGGTGTGCTCCTATCTCCGCGAGTCATGCTCGATGACGACCGTGATGTCTGGATGCTCGTGGCGGGCGACGGTGGTGCTGTCTTGCGCTACGCCGTTCAGAATTATCCGCGGAACGGAACTGTCTATCCGACGAGGAACCTGAGTGGAGGTCAGTGGCGTTGGGAGCGTTTTCCGCTCGACTATTGGACAGGCGATTATGTCCACGTGGAATTCACGACCGCCGCCGACCAACCCGTTCTAACGAAGACGAACGCGGACCGCTCGTGGATCGGCGTTCGGCGAGTGGCCCTGTTCCCCAAAGGAAGCGAACCGTTTCGAGACGAATTCGCGTTTGGACGCCCACTTCTTCATGCTCTTGGCCCTAAACTCGAGAACCTCGTGGTGGCCTATAAGTCCGCCCTTGCAAACTCCATTTCAGCCTGGGCCGAGAACAGAGCATCGGACGATCAGGCCCTGTTTCTTGACCAGGCACTTCGAGTTGGGCTACTCTCAAACTCGCCAGAAGCGCTTCCTGATGTTGCGGCGCTTGCGAAACGCTATCGCGAGATTGAGGAGGAAGAGATTCCGGTGCCCGTCCGCGTGCCAGGTGTGCTTGAGCGTGTACCTTTCGACCAGGAGCTCATGGTTCGCGGCGACCATAAACAGCCAGCAGAACCGGTGGCCCGCACCTTTCTAGAGGCGATCGATTCCACGCCATATAGTGCGCAGGGAAGCGGTCGGTTGCATCTCGCTCGGGACTTGTTCCGGCCGGACAATCCCCTTTCTAGGCGAGTGAGCGTCAACCGTTTCTGGCACCACGCCTTTGGTGAAGGCCTCGTCCGCACACCGGACAATCTTGGTCGGCTCGGTCAGAAGCCGTCTCATCCTGAGCTGCTCGATTATCTTTCCGTGTGGTTCGAGGAGAATGGCTTCTCCATCAAAGGCCTGCTTCGCCACTTGGTAACTTCCGACACCTGGAAGGCTTCGACCGAGGCCAGCGACGAAGCTCGAGCCCGGGACCCAGAAAACCTCTTGCTGTCCCATGCGCACCTGAGGCGCCTTGACGCGGAGGCCATCCGAGATTCCTTACTCGCAGTCTCAGGGCAGCTCGAAGACGGTGGTGACGGTCCGCCAGTAACAGGTGATCGGCCGAGGCGAAGCGTTTATGTCCGCGTGAAGCGCAATAGCTTGGATGCCTTCCTCGGCACATTCGACGCACCGGTGCCGGCGAGTACGACCGGCAGACGCGACGTGACCAATGTTCCAGGGCAATCGTTGACCCTCCTCAATGATCCCTTCATTCTCAAGACAGCTCGCGAATGGACAACTCGGCTTGAAGGAACAGATGCGGAAAAGGTAAATGCGATGTTTCTTCAAGGCCTTGGAAGGCAACCGACTAATAATGAACGATCTGAGGCACTAATTTACGTGGAAACTTCAAACAGGGAAAAAGCTCAGACGGACGACCTTCTTTCCAAGTTGAAGAAGAAATTGGAGCAAGTCGGTGCAGAAATTCAATCCCTTGAGGAGAAAGCCAAACAACGGGTGTTGGCAACGCGGGAACCAAGCGAAAGCAGTGAAGGCCCTTTACCCATGGCAGCCTGGAATTTCGAGAGTGATTTACGGGATCAGGTTGGCAGCCATCACGGGAGATTTCACGGGTCTGCTCGTCTGGCTAATGGTGCATTGGTGCTGGATGGGAAGGGCCATCTTTCCACCACAGCCCTCTCGGAGGATTTGCGAGCCAAGACACTCGTTGCCCGAGTGATGCTCAGCACCCTGGACCAAAGAGGAGGCGGAGTCGTTTCGGTCGAAGCAGGCGCCACCTTTGACTCGATTGTCTATTCAGAACAAGCACCTCGCCATTGGCTGGCTGGTAGCAATGGTTTCGCAAGAACGCAGCCGTTCGAAGGAGAGCCAGAAAGCCGCGCGAAGGATGCCTTCGTCCATGTCGCGATCGTTTACCAAGAAGATGGACAGATCCTGGGTTATCTTGAAGGCAAACCCTACGGGAAATCTTACAAGAGCAGCGGGCCTGCCCATTTCCGATCCGGCAAGTCGCAGTTCCTTCTTGGCCTTCGTCATGGGGAACCTGCGAGTGACCGCCGTCTGCGAGGAAAAATCGATGATGCTGCGGTGTTTGATCGAGCACTCTCCGCCCATGAGGTGGCTGCCCTTGCATCGGGATCTGGGAACTATGTTTCAATGAAAGACTACCTTGCTGCCATGACTGAACCGGAACGAGAGCGACATCGCGAAGCTCAGGCCTCACAATCTGAACTGCGAGCCGAACTCGATGCCACGGAATCCATGCCAAGCCCCCCTTCCGGATGGGCTGACTTGGCCCACGCTATTTTCAATCTTAAAGAATTCATCTACCTTCGATAAACCGATGATCTCCCCCACTCTCTCTCGCCGTGAAATGCTCTCGCAATGCTCGACTGGCTTCGGGCTCATGGCGCTTTCAGGGCTCCTCCAAGGAGCTTCCGCTCGTCCTTTGGCGCATGCCCGTCCTCGGGCGAAGAATGTCATCTTCTGTTACATGTCGGGTGGCGTGTCGCACCTCGACTCGTTCGATCCAAAGCCCATGCTGGATCGCTACGCAGGCCAACCCATGCCTGTAAAGGTCGAGAGAACTCAATTTAATAATAATGGAAATATATTCCCCAGTCCATTCACCTTCAACAAGTTCGGGCAAAGCGGCTTAGAGGTTAGTTCGATGTTTCCAAAGCTCGGCAGCTGGTGTGCTGATGAGATGGCCGTGATCCGCTCAATGACCACGCCAGTCAACGAACACGCGCAGGGCAACTATGTCGTGCACACCGGATTTCCGTTCATCGGCCATCCTAGCGCTGGTGCCTGGGTCAATTATGGACTGGGAACTTCCAATCGAGATGTGCCCGGTTTCGTTGTCCTGCAGAGCGGAAACGCCGTCGTCCCCCACGGTGGGGTTGGGCTATTCAGCAGCGGCTTCCTTCCTGCACAGCATCAAGCCTCCGTCATCAAGGGGGATACAAGCGAAGCGGTGGCAAACATCTCTCCCAAGGAGCGCGATATGTCACAGAGGCGACGCCTCAGCTTTATCAGCAAGCTGGACCAGAGTTTCTCCAGTCGGACGCGTAATCACGCCCAGGTTGAGGCCGCCGTCCGGAACTATGAAACGGCGTATCGCATGCAGGCGGCCGTGCCCGACCTGTGTGATCTCAAGGGCGAATCTGAGGCCACTAAGAAGCTCTACGGTCTAGATGACGCGGACACGCAGAAGGCCGCCTACGCGCGTCAGTGCTTGCTAGCTCGACGGCTTGTGGAGAAAGGCGTGCGGTTCATCGAGCTGAGCTGCCTTACGGAGAGTATCGGCGCAGGAGGCGCCGCCAATCCTTGGGACCAGCACGGCGATCTTGAACGTGGCCATGGCGCCATGGCTCACCAAGTAGACCAGCCCATTGCCGCGCTCATTCTCGATCTCAAACAGCGCGGATTGCTTGACGAAACGTTGATCATTTGGGCGGGGGAATTCGGTCGCACCCCCTTCTCACAAGGCAGCAATGGCCGCGACCACAATCCCTATGGCTTCTCCGTCTGGCTCGCCGGCGGTGGCGTGCGTGGCGGGACTGTCTACGGATCTACCGATGACTTTGGCTACCATGTGGCTGACAAAGCAACCACCTACTACGATCTCTGGGCCACGGTGCTCCACCAGCTAGGCCTCGATCACGAAGACCTCACGTATCTCTATGCTGGCCGCAATGTGCGTCTCACGGACGTCCACGGGAATGTGCTGCACGACATTCTGAGTTGAGATTTGTCGTATTGCGGACTGGCCATTCTTGGCTGCCCCAAGGCGCATGGTGGGCGGGCCGGGTGGAGCTATTCGAGGTAGGAGCACACGTACTGACAAATGTTGTCAGCAACTGTGATGGTGAAGCCGCTGTCTGCAGAAACATCGAAATGTTGACCCGCTGAGTAGATGGCTAATGCGGTTGCACCATCCAGGACGACGGAACAGGTGCCGTCGGTGATCTCCATGCGCTCGGCTTGCTTGGTCCCGAAGTGATACTCGCCGGCATAGATTAGGCCGAAGGTCTTCGTACTGCCATCAGCCAGGGTGACGCCGTGGGACACGACTTTACCGTCGAAGTAGATATTGGCCTTGGCTTGAGCAGTGACGTTTGAGAATTCCATGTGAGCGGATGGTGCTACGAGGCTTCAGGTAAGGGGTCAAGCCTTGGGAAGAGTGGCGTTCCTTCACCAAGGGTGTGCCCATCGGGAAGAATACCCCAAGTGAGATCTGCAGCCTTGAAATCGGTGGGAAACTCGAAATTTAGCTGCTCGAGCATCCGTTGGCTTGTTTTTGGCATAACGGACGCGATGTGAAAGGCGGCGTGGGCCATGGCTTCGGCTAAGTGATAGAGCACGGTGTCCAAACGTGTGGCTTCGGCTTCGGCTTTGGCCAGTTTCCAAGGAGCGGAGTGCTCGACGAATTGGTTGCAAAGCGTGAGGGATTTCCAGATCTCCTCCAGGGCGAGGTGGACCTGATAGTGCTCCATGTGGGCGGCCACAGCTGCAGGGAGTTTGGAGAAAGAATCTCGCAACTCACGATTGAGGTCGTCGTCGTAATCGGCGTCTTTCATTAGCACGGATGCTCGATAACGCTTCGACATGTTCAGCGATCTGTTCAGCAGATTTCCAAGATTGCCAGCAAGATCCTGGGAGTAGGCTTCCTCAATCCGCGCGTCATTGAAATCGGCGTCCTTGCCTGTCGCGATGGCTGACATGAGGTAGTAGCGCAGGCCGTCGGCCCCAAACCGTTCAATGCGGTCGGCCGGATCGATCACGTTGCCCAGAGATTTCGAGAGCTTGGCCCCGCCTTTGTCATTCCAGAACCCATGGACCAGCAGCTTAGGCATTTCCTCGTCTGCGAAGCCCATGGCATGCAGCATGATCGGCCAATAGACCGCGTGGGCTGGGATCATGATGTCCTTACCGATGATGTGGGCATTGGCAGGCCACAGTTCATCAAAACTCGGTAAGCCGTCTGCAGCCACCTGGACTTGGTCTTTGAGGTAGCCAGCAAAGCTGACGTAATTGATCAGGGCATCGAACCAGACAAAGGTGACGAACTCGGTGTCGAACGGGATTTCGATCCCCCACTCCAGTCTCGATTTCGGCCGAGTGATACAGAGATCGATCGCATCCGCCTTCTCTAGCGCATTGACCAATTCCTTGCCCCGGAAAGCTGGATAAACAAAGTCCGGATGGCTAGCTACAAACGCCTTCAGCCAAGGCACATGCTCACTCAGTTTGAAGTAGTAGTTCTCCTCTGTGCGCTCCTCGACTTCCCCCCATTCAGAGCCAAACTCACCGTCCTCGCTGCGTTCCTTATCGGTGAGGAACTGCTCTTGGCGCACACTGTAATAGCCTGTGTGTGTCGCCTTGTAGATCTGATCTTGATCAAAGAGCTTTTGAAGGATGGCCTGAACGACCGCCTTGTGCTGAGGGTGCGTCGTTGCTGCCCAGCCATCGAATTCCAAGCCGAGCAACGTCCACATCTCGACAAATTTCTCCGTATTTCTATCGGCGAACTCCTGTGCAGGAATGCCCTCGCGTTCGGCCGATTGTTGGACTTTCTGACCGTGCTGGTCCACTCCGGTAAGAAAGTAGGTCTTCTTTCCAGCACTTCTTTGGTAACGCGTGATGACGTCAGCTAACAATTTCTCATACGCATGCCCAATGTGTGGTGCACTGTTCGTGTAATCGATCGCAGTGGTGATGAAGAAGGTATCTTGGCCCATGAGAGTGTTAGGAATCTTTGACGATCTTACCGCCGAGAGAGAGGATTCGAGCGTTCCCCTTGGCATGCTCGGCCTCCATGATCTGACCGTCCTTCACATACATCTGTGAAAGTCCGGTCCACGCAAGTAGATCGTTTGGTTTCAGGGTCACGGCTTGGAGCCCTGCACCGATGGCCGCCTTATGCTCGCCCGTCTTCATCAACGCCATGCCTAAGGCATGCCATCCATCAAAGAATTCGGGATCCAAGGCCACACATTTCCGATAGCCTGCCACCGCAGCCTCGAGTTCGCCAATTGCTAGCTCACCGTTGGCATCATCGAAGAGCGAGTCTCGTTCTTCTGTGGAATCTGCCATGACTGAGGTTGAGGAGCCCTCTTAGCCTCTAGCGCCCAAACCCACCACCACCGAATAGGCTCTGTGGAAAGAATGGGCGCACGGGAAGTCCGTCGGCACGAACGATTTCGGCCTGCTTACGACGATCATCCAGCCAAAGGCCAGCAACGCCGCCACTAGCCTGGCGCTCTAAGCGATCGGCTAGGTTCTTCTTGTCTGCTTCAGGGTCACTTGCAATAGGCTGATCAGGCTGTCCCACCGTCTCCGCTTTCTTCTCCGAAGCAGCGACACGCTTGGCAACATGGACTAGAAGGGCATTCTCACCGGCTTCGACCAGTTCACTCACCGAACCCGTCGTCACCTTTGCAGCTGCAGTGACGATCTCGCTAGCACTATCCCCAGTAGGACGCTTCATCGTGGAGAACTCATCGATGTCTCGCACTGTCAATTCCTGCTCCGCGGCAGCATCGGCAAAGGACTTTCCTTCTTCTAACGCTGTGGCGAACTTTTCACTGGCAGCTTTCACAGCTTCTTCCATCGCTTCTTTAGCCTTCTTCTCGATCAGTTTCTCTCTGAGATCCTCTTTCGCATCTTCGAAGGAACGTTCACTTGACTCAACAACTTCTAACAGACGCGCCACATAGAACCCCTTCGGTGTGACTCCCTGGACTGGTACTAGAAGGCCTTCGTCGGTTTCCATGCTGCCTTTGAAGATTTCCGCAACGAGTTCTGCTGGAACGATCGGGCTCGCAGGCGGTTCGTCCTCTACAAAGAGTTCGGTACTCTTCACCTCAAAACCTTCCGCTTCCGCGAGCGTTGCCAATTGATCGGGAGCCTCAAGAACTTTGTTATAAAAGCTGTCGACCTGCTTTTTATAGGCTTGAACCTTGGCCTCGAACTCACCTGAGTCTGTCGCTGTAGTCGTCGTTCCACCCGGAAGCGCCGAGATTTCAGGCGCCACGGTATCGAGATTGAGGTCGCCTCCTATCCCGAGAGCGGGAGCAGCCCCCCCCCCCGTCAAGTCGCCTACATTCACGTCCACATTAAGATCTTCCGCAGGCTTGAGATCCAGCTCACCAATGTCTGGAGCTGCTGGCAATTCTTCAATTTCGAGAGCCGCTGCTTCTTCTAAAGGCGCCGCTTCCTCTTCTGTTGGTGCTTGCCCAGGAGGCTCAGATTCGTCGCCCGCAGGGATTTCGATCGTCTCGATCGGAGGTGCCTGAAGGCCACCAGGAGCAGGCGTGCTTTCGGGCTGAGGGTCTCCACCAGGGATCTCGATCGTTTGAATAGGAGGTGCTTGAATAGGAGGTGCTTGAATAGGAGGTGCCTGTAGGCCACCAGGAGCCGTGCCAACGCCTGGCTGAAGGAACGGTGGCGGCGTGAGGCCTGGCGCGACAGGAGGCGGAGGCAGCGGGGCAGCCGGTTCGGCGATAAAGACGAATTCCACTTTGCGTTTTTCATCAGCCATGATGAGGTCGAGAGCTGCGGTTTGCTCTGCATCGAGGCGACCTTTGGCGCGCGTCTCAATCGAAGGCACAAGCGCCTTCTGCTCGTCGTAAGACGTCTGAAGTTCTTCGTCCGTCACTTCGATATCCTGCTTGAAATCCTCTAGCTTGAAATCGACGACGGAAGCCGTCACGAGTTCGCGCTCGCGCTGGAACTCGATGTCAACCACGCTGCTAGGAATGCCACTGTTGGACTCGAGCAACGCCGAGAGTCGCTCCCAACGAATCTTATCAGCCATGAGACCACGAAGGTCTCCGGCTACCATCCCGTTCTCTTTCAACGTGTTCTCAATCGCATCGAGATAGGTATCCTCGGAAAAGGTGCCCTCGCGCTGAAAACCAGGGTGCGCCGCAATGGCGGCGTTGACCTCTTCTTCGGAAGGATCAATGCCGAGTTCGCGAGCTTCTTTCGCTAGGATGATGCGATTCTGGCTGAAGTCGACGGCATCAAAGGTAGGCTGCAGAAGCTGCATCGTGAAATTCAGTCCAAGCACGTCAGCTGCCCGGAGCATGTTGTATTGGCGATCGATCTCCTTTACGGTCACTGCCCGGTTTCCGATAGTGTAGCCAACCGCCTGATTCAGTTTTCCACTGCGGTTATCGTAAGGATTCATCAGCCATGCGAAGGCAATGATGACCAAGAAGGCGACGACAATCATGATGCCGTACTGGTGTTTCCGTAGGAGTTCGAGCATCTCGAGGGTGGATTTGTAGTAGGTTTAAGGGGCTAGGGGCCGGAATGAAGAACCGACCGCAGAGGGACGCGAAACTAAGAGGCGCAAATTCTACCATCAACCACTTTTTCTAGAGGTTTCAAGCGAGAGCCATCTTCTGGCATAATATGTTAATTATTGTAAATATATATCTACCCGTCGAAACTCACATCTATTGTAATGATTGTAATAAATGTGCAGAGAATGGCAAGGCACGGGGTGATTGGCGAGACCCACCTCCAGGGATGCCTGTGAAGTCTCGCCGTTCTCTTATTCTGGAAGACCACCCGGCCTTCCAAGAGGAGCCACAGGTTGAGACCGCATGAAGATCGAGATGTTCATTCGGCCTGTTCTCAAATGAGAAGATCTTACGCCCAAGAAATCTCTTCCTTTGTCTGCGTGACTGATTTCGGCAGAATGGCCTCTTGGAATGCGTGGCGCTGACGAAGACGTCGCTGCTGGGAAATCCACCATCCTGCCAGTCCGGAGCTAATAATCCAAGGCCAGCCCTTGGCGAAGACACTCTATCGAAGACACTCTATAAGAGGTCTAACCAGGATTCTCTTAGAGGGCTTATCGCCACTTCAGCTTGCTCGTGAATCGTGATCAGGACCAGCGGCATGGTTAGGTTCACCTGCCCTTTGGCGTAGGATTCCTGCATGCTATGCAGCATCTGAGTCTGTAGCTCGTATTCATTCGTGGCCTCCTCGTACTCTGCGATCTTTCTTCGCACATCCATGGCCCCTTCCGATACATCGGCAAGAGCGCGAAGCTCTTGCCTCAGTGAATCTTCCTCCGGCTTATCGAGGCCTTTCGCCAGAGCAAGCTCATCCGCCCGAGTCGCTGCCACGGTTTCTTGGACCGCTTCGTTCGCCAGCGCAACAGTTTCAGGCACAATACGATAGCGTTCCCCAAGATCTAACATGCGCAAACGGGCCTCCTCGACCCTGTCACTCTGGTCTTTCAGTTGCTTCTGCTTTCAGTTGCTTCTGCTTTCAGTTGCTTCTGTAGAGTATCGAGTGCGTTGTTCATCTTCTCACTCCAGAGCGAAATGGTCCGGTTCTGATAGGCCGCTGCGGCATTGTTCGCGATATTAGCCACCATTTGGGCGTCGTGAGAACCAATGTAGCGGACCTTTGCGA
>Ga0222717_10003512_pt1 | contig 11767 bp, 9 predicted proteins | sample C33_18DmetaG_FD_165053 | JGI IMG/M metagenome (GOLD analysis project Ga0222717, IMG submission 165053) | Estuarine water microbial communities from San Francisco Bay, California, United States - C33_18D | ecosystem: Environmental > Aquatic > Marine > Unclassified | place: USA: California...
TTTGTTCCTAACATTTCCATCTGCGTCTAGCAGCTTTGCCTCTTTCTCCAGTCCAACCTTTTGATCTAGCACAAAATGATTTTCTTCGCTTAGCATCTTTACTACCAGGTTTTACATCACCTGTTACTGCAGTTTTTAAATTGCTACCTGGGTTTTTAGCTTTATAACTTGCAACACCTTTAGCAGTCATACCTGCGCCTTCTTTAGTTGTTCTAAAGTTTCTACCTTTACCTTTAGTAGTTTTTCTAGGTTCGTTACTAGAACCTCTAGAAATAGGCTGACAACTTCCTGGGCTATAAGGTTCTTTGCCTTTCACTGGCTCATAATTATCCCAACATCTACCTTTGTTCAAAGGTGAAGAATCTCTAGATATTCCAAATTTTTGATTATACATATTGTTTAAATTTATTGTGAGTCTTTTAATGCTTTTTCTGTAGGGTAACCTTTGTCTCCTGGTTTGTTAGGAGCTTCTCCTCTTTTTCTTTTAGCGTGTATATTATCCCATAATCCTCTTTTATCTAAAGGACTAGATATACCTAACATATTTAAAGCAGATTTTCTTTGTGGAGCATCAGGAAGTTCTTTAGCTAGTTTGTGAGCTTCAATCATTAGTTTAGAAGCTTTATTTAAATCAGCAACAGGAACGTTACCAGTACTTAAATTATCGGTCATTTTTTCTTTAATTTCTTGGTAACCTTCATTAGCCTCAGCTGTATGTCCACCTATTTTAGCAGTTTCGTCTAATATTTTTTGTAATTTTTTATTGCTCATTATTATTGTTTTTTTCTATTAAAATCTCCGCTTTGTTTGTCTCTAAACTCTTTGTCTTTAAAACTTTTAGGAAAAATACCTGTTCTATCTAATTCTTTAGCTTCTTCAGCCGTTAAATATAAATCACCATCTCTTTTAAAAATTCTTGAAGTATTTTTTGGAGCTTTAACAACAACTTCTTCTAATTTTTCCGTAGGTATTTTTTCATTTAATGGACTTGATTTTCTAGAAATACCACACATTTCCATTACTGATTTTTTATTTTTTATCATTTGTTCATTTTTTTAAATGTTTTTGCTAAATTATATCTTTTACTTCCTGGAGGACAAGTTGGTCCACCAAATTTATCACCAGTACAAACACCTTCTGTGCCTCTAGCTTTAATGTCTTTGGTTACTGCTTGTATCCAGTCTTTTTTCATGAACGGGGTTGAAAATTTACTCATTATTTTATAATTTTATATACTGTTTTGCCAAACTCTTTTTCAGCGAGTAGCTTTCTGTTTCTGTTTTTCTCTACACTTATATAGCTAACATGTACCCAAGCTGGATTCTTATCATCACCAAACTCCCATATGATTTGATCAAAATTACAATGATCGCATATCCAATCAAACATCTCTGCGTTAGTTTTATGTCCATAGACGTCATCTAAATCCATTGCTAAACCTTTACAATGCTGAGAACTTGAAGCTCCTCCTATGGCTTTGTTTAATTCTTCAGAACGAAACATGCTATTGATCTTTATTGGACCACCAACCCATAATCTTAGTGGTTCAAAAATCTTTTCAGCTAACATTTTCATGTTATTAGTTTGTTCTTCATTGGGTAAATTATCTATACCACATCTTTTAGCTGTGTTTGAGTGTATTGCTTCAGCTAAAGTAATATGTTCGCTTATTTTACTCATTTTCTTTTATTGCTTTTAGAATCTCTTCTTCAGTAATTATAAGTTTAAAACTTATATCAGCATTCCATTGCGCGATCTTATTATTATCTTTATATAATATAGCTATTGGAACTGACTTTATTTTTTTTCTAAAAGCTGGTGTTTGTTCCTCTAAATAAGCTATCCTATATTCTACATTTTTAATCTTATCTATTTTAGCAGAGTTTCTTAAGTTCCATTCAGAGTTAATTTCTAATAAAACGTATTTTTGCGCGTAAATATTGCTAGCTAAAAATATAGCTATTAAGGTTAAAATGTTTTTCATAGTTTTATTTTTTAATGATCTGATAAAGTTTTTCGTCTATTTTATCTAGCTTGTCACTATTTTCTTCTACTTTATCTTGCGTATTCATTATAGTTTCCCTAATTAATTGATCTTTTAAATCATATTCAGTTCTACTAACCTCTGGTTCAGGTAGCTTTTTAGCAAGATCTATGTCCTTCTGAAGAGCAAACCACATACCTACTACGGTTACAACAAAAGCTACAATTATTATTAGTGTTTTTAAATCTAAAGTTAATTCAGTGTTTTCCGAAATTTTATTACTCATTTTTTTTATCCTTTTTTACCTTTAATAGTTATTGAACCGTCTTTTTCTTTTTTAGTTTTATATCCTTTTTTATATTCTCTATTAGTAGGTTTTCTACTAAGAATGTTTTTTGGATCATTTAATTTTTGAGTTTTAAAACTATTATCTTCGACAGTACCTTCTTCTTCATCAAAAGCTTCTATAATCATTCTTTGTCTTTTTTTGTCATGTAAAGGTGACCCGTAAAAGTTTGGTATTTTTATTCCTCCCATTTTATTTTTTGTTTTCGCATTCGCATTCATAATTCTTAAACATTAATTTGTACATTAATGAGTTCCAAAGTTTTTTAATTTTTACCATCTTTTTTTTCTTGTAGTTCAATTATTTTTTTAACTCTTGCTTCTTCGTATTTTAAAGCTTTTATTTGTTGCTTAGTTAATCCTAGCTTCAACAACGTTTCTTTTTGTTGTTTAGTACTAGTCTCTTTTTTCATTTTATTTACTTTTTCTTTAAGTATCATTTGTGGCGTCATCTCTACTTTATCTTCAACACCATAGTATGGTAAGCCAAGATCCCAAGCTGACCAACCCATTAATAAAGCAACTTTTTGCCATTTATCAGAACTATCACTTGTTACAGCTCTTAAGTTATTTATCTTTGTTATTGCTCTATCTAATGGTACGTTTGTTAAACCAGAAATTACTTGAGCAAAAGCTAAATAAGCAGGGTTATTTAAGTTAAAACCTTCTTGGTTCATTTTTTCACGTTCCCATGATAATGTATTAAGACCACTTGTTAGTTTTCTAATTTTAGAATCAAGTGGTGGTGAAAAACCAAATAGATCAGTTATAGCTTTTCTAAGTTCAGGAGCTCCTTTTTCTTTGTTTTCTTCTTCATATATAGTTATTAAAGCGTCTTTAACAGCGGCAACAGCAGCGCCTCGTATACCAAGACCCCTTAATAATGAATCAGCCATACCATTTGCTATTCTACCAGTTTTATCTTCTTGTTCTTCATCTTCTTCGTCAAAAGCTAGAGCAAATAAAGCGTTAGATAACGCATTAAATATAAGGTTTTGCATTGCTGCGTAATAAACAATTTTAGATACATTTGTTTTCCAATCACCTCTGCCATTTACAAGATCTTGACTAGATCTTTTTATTATACGAGCATACTGCATTGGTGTATTAGCAAAAGCTAGTATTACACGACCAGCGCCTGAAGCTTGTTGTTGTGATATTTTACTTGGATTACTTGATTGCTGACTTTCTTCCGCAATAGCATAGAAGTCATCAAATGCTTGTTTTTCAGCAGCAGATTGATCCATACCACTTTTAACATAAGCTTTTACTTGGTTTCTATAAAACGTAGAACCACCAGCAGCAATAGCAAAACTATCTGCAAATCTTGTAAGAACAAAACCTTTACTTAATAATAAGTTTAAAAACGCTTTTGGTTTATTAGAACTTTCAGATACAGCATCAGCTATTTCAGATTCACTAACATTAATCTTTAATCCATCACGTCTTTCAACTAAATAAGGTGAATTAAACAATGTCATAAAATCTTTCCAGTACTGTTTTTGATTAGCAAAAGCTTTACCAGCAGCTAAAATGTTGTTGTTACCAAAGTTTATAAAGTTTACAGCGGATATAGTTTGCAGCACTGCAGATCTCGTGTTTAAGAACATTATAGCACCGACAGAGTTGTTTAACCAGTTTAATAATCCATCTACAATTCTTGAATTACCTACAGGCCTATTAGAACCTGACTTCATTCTACGAATAATATCACGCAAAGCTTCTACATATTTAGGACCGTATGCAGCTTCAAGCTTATTCATAACTTTATCTGAAAATATTATATCAATATTTTCATTAAACTCTTGCATGTATTCTTTTCTGTTAACTTTATTTATTTCGTTAACAATATCCGATGTTATATTACCAGCTAACCAAGTTTTACTAGGTTTAGGATACGGTTTGCCTTTTTGTATATTTATTAATTCATCTACAAAAACATCTAGCTCAGCGTTGTTATCTATAAAAGCGTTTAATTCTTTAGCGTCTCTTTTAGATAAACCAGGAACTTCCATGCCTTGTCTTGTCCATACTGCAACTCTAGCAGCTTGACCAAAAGTAAATCCTCCAATACCTGTTTTCTTAGATAATGACTTAGGCAGCGTCTTAAGACTATTCTTTAACGCTTTAAAATCATTAGCGGCAGTTATCTTAGCTCTAGTTACAGCTTGTTCTGCTCTATTATAAGGATCAATTAAATTATCTTGAAAAAACTTAAATTGCGCATTACCTACTTTTCCTTTGCCTAAAAACTTATATATTAAACCTACAAAATCTTCTGCAGATGGTGTTGTAAAGAAAGTAAACTTACCTTTACCAGCTCCAACTGTTTGTGCTCTTGCTCTAGAAAACTCAGCTTCAGATTTTATACCTGCGCTATCTTCAAGAATATCATTTATAATTTTATCAAAAGTTTTTGTTTTACTAAATTTAGCTATTTGAACTTTAGACTTTACATCAACTTGATCCAATATTTCTGCAACAGCTTTTACATTTTTAATTGCATCGTCAGCAAAATAAAAATCATTATAACCTTCAGCTGTTTTACTTATAACCCAAGTTGCTTTTGCTTGTGGTGATCCGTCTTCTAAACCTGTAATATTTTCTATTGGTAAATTTAAACCTATACCATCTAAAAACATTTTAATGTCTGTAGCTGCTATTTGCGGTCTAGCCGTTAATACAAATATATCTTTACTACCAAATTTACCTTGACGCTTTAAAGCTAAATCTGCAAGCGGTCCTTTTTGAGTACCTTTACCTACGTTTTCAAAATTAATAAAATCAAAAGTAGCTCCAGCTTCTTGTAATTCACTAGCTTGTTCTGCAAACTGAGCAGCTGATATTTCTATAGTAGTTCCGTCAGCTTTGTTAACTATAACTTTTTCTTTTGTTTTAGCTAATGTATCATCAAAATCAAACACACTAATACCTTTAGGTTTTGTATTTAACGTTCTTGAAAATTTAAGAGTTTTATCATAATTACTTAATGTTTCTACTTGAGACTCCATGCTCATATCGATGTTAACCTTATCACCAAACTCGCCTGAGTTTTTGTTACTAGCTTGTATAACGCCTTCTCCTAAGCTTTTAACATAAGTATTTAATCTATTTACAGCTTTAGAAAACTTTATGTCAGGATTTGTAGCTTGTTCTAACATTAATTTATTCTGAATGTTAACTGCGCTAGGGTCTTTTTTAAACTTACCTTTCAAAGGATAACCCATTGTGGTTGCTATATCTAAACCAGTACTTAAGTCTTGAATTGTATTTAAATTAATACCAGCAGCTGCTAATCTTAAGAAACCAGCATTAGGCGTTACTATACTAGTTCCATCAGCAAATTTTTTATCTAGTCTTGCAATATCTAAAAGAACATCTGAAGAATTAGACAGTTGGATTTGAACAAAATTATCTTTAACACCTTTCATTATTGGCACAACTGTGTCTGTAGCTAAACCATATATGATAGAAAGACCAACTTTAGAAGCAGGTGGACTATGCTCTTCAATATAATCAAGGTCTCTTTTAGCTTGTTTTGTGCCTTTAGGTGCTTTTACAAAAACATTAGAAACCCCAACAAAAGGCGCTGAAATTTTTATTAAACCTGTAGTTCCTTGATAAGCTTGAGAAATAAATAAAGCAGAGTCATTTAAAGGAATTATTAATTTACCGTAATTAGCGTTAGGTTTACCGTTTTCTAAAAACTCTACACCATCTCTTTTATCTAGTATTTTGACAAAATCAGCTAAAGCTTTTTGATTTATTTCTTCCTGAGCCTTATTTGCTTTTTTATCTTTTATAGTTAATTTTTTATTTCTTGGTATTACAATTCTTTTTACTTTTTCAAATGCTGAATTAGGATAAAGATTATCGTTAGTTTTAGCCGCTGTAATCATATCATTATAAGCTGGGTCAGTTGCTCCGTAGTATAAAGATCCTCTTGATGGGTTCCAGTCAGTTCTTGTGTTAGCTGAAGGCTTTTTACCATTTGCTTCTATAAACTCACCACTTGTTGTTGTAAAGTATTTTTTAACATCTATAATTCCTGCATTTTCAGCTTTTGCTCTAGAATCATATTTTTTTGTTTCGTTACCATAAACAGTTTCTCTACCAAAATTATTTAATTTTAATAATTTAATAAGCTTAAAAGGAATTTTTCCATTTTTTACAGACTCAAGAATAGAAGCTTGTCTAATTTTTCTATTACTTTTAGTAGCTGTTATATCACCTTTTAATAAACCTTTGTCTTTTAGGTAATTAGCTAAATTATCAATACCTCCTAATTGTGATATTTCAATAAGCTGCGTGTTTTGTTTAGGTGTTATAGTTTTACTAAACTTAACACCTGTCTTAGATCTTGCTTGTTTACTTGGGACAGCTTTTTCAAACATCATGTTTCTAAGAGAAAGCCCAACTAAACCTTTTATAGTTTGAGCTTCAGAAGCTCTATATACAGGTTTTTGCATATCTCCAAGTAATTCTTTATAATCTTTTAAAGTTTTACTTTTATCTAAAACAAATTGACCTTTGTCATTCTTTTTATATAAAGCTTTTTTAACGTTTTCAGGTATAAACGTAGCTTTACCACTATCTTTATCAAATGCGTCAGGAAGGTTTTTAAAATCTCTTTGCGCGTTTTTATTAAGAAATTGTTTTACATTTGTTAAAGCTCCAGATTTAGCATCTTTTTTTGCTATATTTTTACTTTTATCTGTAAAAACTTTAGCAGGCATACCTGTTGCTTTTTCCATTAAAGCAGCAACAGCAGGTCCTATGTTTTTAGTTTGACCAAAACTTGTTATTGATCCTAACGCTTCTAAATCAGACTCAATAGCTTTGTCAAATTGCTTGTTAACTTCTTCATTTATTTCAGCAATGCTTTTACCTTTTGTTTCAATTTTTAATCCATCATAAAAAGAAGGTGTAAATTGATTTGTTGCTCTAGGTGTTTGAGCTTTTTTACTAACAGCTTCTGGCTCTGTAGTTACAGGTGCAATTTTTTCTGATGTGTTTATATTTAATTCTGAAGACGATCCTGTTCTTTCTTTTATAGCTAAATCAATTTCAGGTTTTCTTCTTCTAATTGTTTCAGTTAAATAAGTGTTAACTTGAGCAGATGGAGTATCACCGTCTGGATCTAATGAAAAACCAGCTAAAGCACTCGTTCTTCTAGGTGAGTACTTACCGTTACCTGAGCCTTGAAATTGCCCTAACATTTGGTCGATTACAATTTCTTTAGCCGCATCCATCTCTGCTTCAGATTTTATATCTAAAGATTTACTTATTAAAGGCCAATTTTTTTCTGTAATAGCTTGAGCTATGGTAAATTGATTTGAACCTTCGTTTTGTATTTCAGACACTAAACCTTGCTGTAAAACATCATTGTCTAGCTCCATATAAGTTTGCGTATCTGCTGGTAATGTTTGTGATAAGCTTACTTTAGGTAATTCAATTTCTTTACCTTTTTTTCCAGCTATGCCTTTTTCTTGGATATCTTTAATATCACTTATTGTTAAAGTTCCGTTTTTAATTTTGTTACCTAGCGTTATTAAAAACTGATTAACATCTTGAGAATTTTTAAAATAATAAGTATTATCAGTATTAGATGATCTAGAAAATATTTTACCTAAATCTAAACCGATACTAGCTAAAAAACCTTTAGATTTATTATTAGCCTCTAACTCAAGTCTACCAGAAGACACTTCTTCTAAAAAGTTCACTAAAACTTCATCGCTAGTTTGACCTTTTGTAGCTACTGTTATTCTATTGTAAGCTGCTGTATTGTTTTCTTTTAAATAAGTTAAAACATTTTCAGCAAATTCATAATACGCTTCAGGGTTTTGTTTTAATCCTTCTATAAATATAGTATGACCAATTTCATGTACACCAGTCTCTGTTTTAGTATTTTTTAAAGCATTTGTTTCAGATACAAAAATATCATAACCTATTTTACCGTCTTTAATGTATTGAACATTAGCGCCGTTTATTTCAACATTGTTTATGCCTTCTGTTATTTCTTTTAAAAACTCGTCATAGTATTCTTGAGTTATTGATTTTTCTTCAAGCCTAGTATCAAGAGTTGTTTTTACTTTTTCTAATAACGTTTTATTGTCAGTCTCGTAAGCGTAAGAAATATTTACACCTGCTTTACCTAAAATATCAACAACTTTAATAGCGCTGTCATTAGATTTTTTTATTTTATCTTTTCTATAAAGTTCTGTTGCTTTCTTTTTAATAGTTTCTTTAGAACCTTCGCCTCCTAGCTCTTCTTTGGCTTTTTGTTTCCAAAAATTTTGAACACCTTTAGATTCTATATTAAACACATTGGTAAAATCTTTTTTATATATCTCTCTTTGAGATTGTATAATATCAAATTGAGAATTTAAAACATCTAATTTTTGTGCTTTTTCTCCACTACTAAGACTTTTGTTATTTTCAATATTGCTAGCAAGTATTCTAAGGGTTTCTTGGTCTCTTGTTAGTAACTTATATCTATTAAAACCATCTTTGGTTAGGTTATTATTTATATCATTAAGAGCGTTATCAAGTATATCTGAGTTGGATTGTGTTAAGTCATTTATTAAAGCTATTCTAGATTTATATTCTTTGGTTCTTTTATCAATTCCGTCAGCCTCATTGTTAAGAATCTTTATAGCTTCTTCGTTAGATCTCCAAGTTGATAAAGTGCTATAATCAGACATTGACGAAAGGACTAAACCTTTCATGAAAGGAGCTGCTGATATAGTAGGTCCAAACATTCCACCTACTACAAACTGTTCGTCAACACCTTCATATATTTGAGAAATATTTTTTTCACCTCTAATTATATCTATACCATTAATAGCTATACCTGTAGCGGCTTCTGAGCCACCTTCTATTAATGCAGAAGAAGGCAAAACGTCCCAATTTTTAAAAAAATAATCATCAACACCTTTTATAAAATTATCATTTTTACTAAAAGCATCTTTAGCTCTTCCTAATAATCTATAAGTTGGTATTGTTCCTAATAAAACTTCTGCAGCACTATAACCGAGAGCTGTTATTCTTTTTTCTATATTTCCAATATAAGTACCTTGTTCTTCATTTGCAATTTCTAAATCAGATATAGATCTCCCATAAGTACTAGCAGCAAAACCATATAAACCAGGTCTACCCATAGATAAAGCCATTAAAGTCCCAGCTTGACCAGCCATGTTTACTGCAAAAAATTCACCAAACTTTTTAGGATTTTCAAAAGCATCTTCACCAAAAATAGGTGAATAAGAAAAATCATTAGCAAAGTCTTTTTGTAACTTATTTCTAACACTGTTTAGTTTTTGTTTTCGCTTCTTTAGATCTATTTCTACTTTTGAATCGTAATCATCTCCTTCCCCAACAAAAAGCAGTAAGTCTATTGCAGATAACTCTGTGCCTAAAACAAGATCAGATACTATAGAGTTAGAAGCAGATTGTCCTACTTTTTCTAATAAACTATAATTTCTTCTAACTAAATCTAAATCACTATAAAGCTCTTTGTATTCTTCTTGATCTTTGCTTAATTTATTGGCTTGGTTTTTTATATCTACCGCAGCTTGTACTTTTATTTCTACTAAATCTTTATACCTATCTATTATATTTGCTGGTATTTTTCTACCGTCTTTTAAAGTTAAAACAGGTATGTTATTTTCTTTAGCATAAGTTAAATCAAACTTAAACTCAGGGTCTTCTAAAGCATCAACAATAGATGCTAAGTTTTTATTTAAAGCAGTATCTTGATTTTCTAATTGATCAACCATGGTGTTAACAAGCTCAGCTTCTTCCATGATGCTATAGTCTAGTTTTAGTCTATTTTTGTCTACATCAGAAAACAATAAATTTTTTCTATCTTCTGGTAAATTTTTTAAATAATCTTTTGTTCTGTCCCTTTTTAACTGTATTCTTTTTTTGTCTGCTATTAAAAGTCTAGTTTGATCTTGAATAGATTTTTCGTCAAATTTTTTACCTTCTTTTTTTAATAATTCTTCGGCTTCTTTTCTTTCTTTTTCAAAAGGAAAATTTGTTACTTCAAAAGTTTGTCTTCCAAATTTATCTCCAATAGTTTTTGTTTCTACAAAAGGATTTAAGTCTATTAAACTAACCTCGTTTTGTATTTGTAAAAGATCTTCAGAACTAGGTCTTACTGCTTTTTTATATAAATCAAAATCTTCTAATTCTTTTATAGAATCATCAATTGGTTCTACTTCTACAGTATTTTGTTTTTGTTCTCTATCTTCTTTTGATTTTTTAAGATAATAAGCTGTTAAATCTTTTTCGTTTTTAAACCTATCAGCTCTTTGGTTTATAACATCAAAAATCTTTTCACTTTGTAAATCCAAAGAACCATTTCCCGATTTTAATTCCGTATCTTGTATCTCGGATGCTTTTTCCGGTTTCGTTGTTACAGCTGCACCCGTTTTGCCCGTAACAACGCCTGTCTTTACTTCTTCAACAACTTCTTCAGGTTTTGTTCTACCTTTAAATTCTTGAGCTTTAGCAAATATTTCTTCGCCAGATAAACCTTGAGATTGTAAGTCTGTTATATATTCTAGTAATGTCATTTAAATTAATTTAAATTATTATCGTCTATAAATTTTTGTGCCTTAGCTTTTTTCATTTCAGCCATATCAAATACAGCAGCGTCAGCTTGTACACTAGGTAATTGATTAGTTGTAAACTGTACTAAATAGTTTTTCATGAAATACTCTTTATATTTTTTCATGAATAAAACTTTTTTATCTTGTGACAACGGTAAGTCAGTCTCATATGACCAGCTAGAACCAAAAGCATTAGCATCTTGCACCATTTGATCGTCTTCTTCTTCGCTAGTTCCTTTACTTATGTACATGTTCCAAGCAGCTACAGCTTCTTGTTCACTATCTAAAATACCAGCAACTTCAGCGTTTATAAATGGAGTTACTTTCTTTTCTATTTTATCCATGTCATACTTAAACACGTTTCTACCTTTACCACCACCTATATCTATAATCTCATAATCAGGTGAACCGTCTGTGTTTGTTAATATAAACTCTTCGCTTATTTTAGCATTAGGCATTAACTCTTCTGTTTCAGCATTTACCATTTCAGGGCTAAATACATTTACTTCAGTTAATAATCTAGACATCATCTTACCTATATTAGGTGTTGACGCTATTAAAAATGTTCCACTATCTAATAATATCTGTAAGCTAGAACTATTTAATATTAATGGCTCGTAAAAACCAGGGCCAGTAAAAGTTAATTGTTGTGATCCATCACCTAATAATCTAAGCTCAATGTCATAACCAGAAGTTTTAGTAAACCCTGGTCTATCGTTTAACATGCAGTTTGCTATAGTGTAGTCAGCATTGTTATTAGGATCAAAGTTTTCTTCATCAGTAACCATTAATTCACCCATAACGTTTTCTATAAAATCCATAA
>Ga0222717_10003513_pt1 | contig 11767 bp, 7 predicted proteins | sample C33_18DmetaG_FD_165053 | JGI IMG/M metagenome (GOLD analysis project Ga0222717, IMG submission 165053) | Estuarine water microbial communities from San Francisco Bay, California, United States - C33_18D | ecosystem: Environmental > Aquatic > Marine > Unclassified | place: USA: California...
GTCACGTCGATCATGGAAAGACGACTTTGACTGCTGCAATCAGCACGTGTTTGTCTAATGGGCAAAAAAGTTATGAAGATATTGATAATGCTCCTGAAGAAAAAGAGCGTGGTATTACAATTAATACAGCACACATTGAATATGAAACTGAAGCTCGTCACTATGCTCACGTTGACTGTCCAGGTCACGCGGATTACGTAAAAAATATGATCACTGGTGCTGCTCAAATGGATGGTGCTATTCTTGTTGTAAGTGCTACAGATGGCCCTATGCCTCAAACACGTGAGCACATCCTTTTGGCTCGTCAGGTTGGAGTACCTTCAATTGTTGTTTTCTTGAACAAAGTTGATCAATTGGACGCAGAGGAAAGAGATGAAATGCTAGAATTGGTTGAAATGGAACTTCGTGATTTGTTGAGTCAATATGACTTTCCAGGTGATGATACTCCAATTATTAAAGGCTCAGCTCTTGAAGCAATGCAATCTGCAGGGACAAGAGATGACGCAAAAGCAGCTCCAATTTTTGAATTAATGGATCAAGTTGATGCTTACATTGAGCAACCTGCTCGTGATGTTGATAATCCATTTTTGATGCCAATCGAAGATGTGTTTTCTATCAAAGGTCGTGGAACAGTTGGTACCGGAAGAATTGAAAGAGGTGTGATCAAAGTTGGTGAAGAAATGGATATCGTTGGTATGCGTGAAGAAGTTGGTAAAACTACTTGTACTGGTGTTGAAATGTTCAACAAAGAATTGGATACAGGAGAAGCTGGCGACAATGTTGGTCTTCTTGTTCGTGGTATTGATAAGAAAGATCTCGTTAGAGGTATGGTTCTTGCTAAGCCAGGTTCAGTTAATCCACACAAAAAGTTTGAAGCTTCTATTTATGCTTTAACAAAAGAAGAAGGTGGACGTCACAAGCCTTTCTTTACTGGCTATCGCCCACAATTTTATTTCAGAACAACTGACGTTACAGGTGCTGCTGAATTATTAGGTGGTCGTGAAATGGTAATGCCAGGTGATAATGTTGAGTTATCTATTGAACTAATGATGCCTATCGCTATGGAAGAAGGGTTGCGTTTTGCGATCCGTGAAGGTGGTAGAACTGTTGGTTCTGGCGTTGTAACAAAAATTTTAGACTAATTATAAACGCGAAGATAAAGACTCATGGCTAAAATGAGAGACGATGTTGCACTGGTGTGTGAAAAATGCTCACGCAGAAATTACACAACCAGTCGCGACCTTAAAAAAGAAGGCAAACTCAATATTAAAAAATATTGTAAATGGTGCCACGCTCACGTTACACACAACGAGAAAAGGAAGAAATAAATAAGAATGAAGGCTAGTAGCTCCAATTTGGTAGAGCGTCGGATTCCAAATCCGAATGTTGGGGGTTCGAGTCCCTCCTGGCCTGTTATTTAATTATTTTAAGGAAAAATTTGTTACACAAGCATTCAGAAGGTAGGATGACTAGAATTGTCGGCATTGCGACAATGACAGTGATTGGTGCATACTTCGCTTTTGCTTTCCATAATTACTATGGAGAGGATGGTGAAGCTTTCGGAGTGTCTTCTGCTATTGCTATTGCAATTCTTGTGATCTTTGCTCTTACAGGCTTCGTATTGATGTTTGTAAATAAAAAATCATCAGAATTTGCAATCAATGTAGAGAGTGAAACAAAAAAAATTACATGGCCAGATTGGTTGTCTGTCAAAGGGCATACATGGCAGGTTGTTATAGTGATGGTTTTTCTTATGGGATATCTTTTTGTCGTTGATATATTTTTGGGATATTTTCGAGGAGTTATCCTATGATAGATACTATGCAATGGTATGCAGTAAAAACTCACATTGAAGCTGAGAGTAGAGTTCAGTCTGTTTTAACTGAAAAGGTTAAAACAAATGGTATGGAAAATAAGATCGGAAGGATCATGGTTCCAACTGAAAAGGTATCTGAGATCCGCAAAGGTAAAAAGATTATTCAGTCTAGGAAAATCTATTCAGGGTATGTTTTTATCGAAATGCTTGTCGATGATGAAACGCGTATGTTAATTTTGGAAACACATGGCGTAAGTGGTTTTGTCGGTGCTGATAGTAGAACACCAATAGCAATTGAAGACAACGAAGTTGACCGAATCATGGCTGAGTTAGAAGAGCACAACGAAAAACCAAAACCAAAAATGACCTTTAAAATCGGTGAAACGGTTAAAGTTAAAGAGGGTTCATTTGAAAATTTTGAAGGTGTTGTTAATACGATTGATCCAGATAAAGGCACGATGAAATTGAGCGTCTTGATTTTTGGTCGTCAGACAACAGTGGAAATGGAATATTATCAAGTAGAGAAATTATAAGATGGCTAAAGAAATTGTAGGTCTAATAAAACTTCAGGTCCCTGGTGGAAAATGTACACCAGCTCCCCCTGTTGGTCCAGCCTTAGGGCAACATGGTGTTAATATTGGTGAATTTGTTAAGCGTTTTAACGACGCAACTGGTGATAAAATGGGTAAATTGTTACCTGTTGAAATCTCAGTTTTTGCTGACAAATCTTTTGATTTTATTGTAAAACAACCACCAGCATCGAATTTAATTAAAGATACACTTGGTTTAGCAAAAGGTGCAGGCAATCCATTAACAACAAAAGTTGGTAACTTAACTGATGAACAACTTACAGAAATTGCTACAACGAAATTGCCTGATTTAAATACAACTGATATTGAAGCTGCTAAGCGAATCATAGCTGGCACAGCTAGAAACATGGGTGTTACAGTAGGCGCATAAGCTTAAGGAACTAAAATGAGAAAAGAAAGTAAAAGATATACAGAAGCAGCCTCAAAAGTAGATGTAAATAAAAACTACGACTTAGGAGATGCTGTTAAATTGTTAAAAGAACTTCCAGCGGCAAAATTTGATGAATCTGTTGAAGTTGCTATCAAAACAGGGATAGATGCTAAACAAGTGGATCAAGCTATTAGGGGTGCTTTTAATCTTCCGCATGGAATAGGTAAAGAAGTTCGCGTTGTGGCTTTTGTCGATGATGCATTAGTTGATGAAGCAATGGCTGCTGGAGCTGTGATGGCAGGAGGGCAATCATTAGCTGATAAAATAAAAAATGAAAACTGGTTTGATTTTGATGTTGCCATTGCTGAGCCAAAAATGATGCGTGTTGTTGGTCAATTGGGCAGGGTTTTAGGGCCCAAAGGTTTGATGCCTTCTCCAAAAGCTGGCACAGTGGTTCCAGATCCAGTCAAAGCTGTTAAAGAATTCGCATCTGGCAAACAGGAATATAGAAATGATGCAAGTGGAAACATTCATTTTGTTGTTGGAAAAGTTTCATTTGAAGAAAGTGTATTAGCAGATAATTTTAATGCTTTTTACAAACACATACAATCCATTAAACCCTCAAGCGTTAAAGGTCATTATATTGAAAAAGTGACATTGGCGGCAAGTATGGGTCCTGGAATTAAAGTAGCAATATAAGAGGTCGATATGCCAAGTTTACTTAATAAATTAATATACAAAGAAACAAAAAGTGCATTTGAAGATGCGAGCAGTATTGTTTTTATGAACTACTTGCATTTTGATCAAAAAGATGCTATAGATATTCGTGATGCAGCAAAAAAAGCAGATGCTTCAGCTCGCGTCATTAAAAACTCGGTTGCTGCACTTGTTTTGGCTGATTTGGGTCATGGTGATGTGGAGCAATTACTTCAAGGACCCGTTGTGGCTATATTGGGTAAAGACCCAGTGGGCGTCTCAAAATCTGCGATGAGTTTTGTTAAATCAAATAAAAAAGGTGAAGTATTAGGTGCTATTGTTGACGGAGCGATTGTCTCTGGCGACGATGTTAAAGCATTGAGTAAATTGCCTTCAAGAGAAGCGTTATTAGGTCAAGTAGCGGGATTATTGGCATCGCCAATGACCGGACTGGTAACAGTGTTAGATGCAAATATCAAAGGCTTGGCTGTAGCCTTGAATGCAATCAAAGAAAAGAAAGAACAAGAAGCAGCTTAAAATTTTTTTATACTAGGAGTCACTGATGAGCGAAAACATCACAAAAATTATCGAAGACGTTAAAACTTTAACAGTTTTGGAATTGTCACAATTGGTTAAAGCTTTCGAAGAGGAGTTCGGAGTATCTGCTGCTGCACCTGTTGCTGTTGCTGCTGCTGCGCCTGCTGCCGGAGGTGATGCTGGAGGAGAAGAAGAAAAATCTTCATTTGACGTTGTACTAGCTAGCGCTGGTGGATCAAAAATTCCAGTAATCAAAGCAATTCGTGAAATCACAGGTTTAGGCCTTAAAGAAGCGAAAACACTAGTTGATGGTGCACCAGGAAATGTTAAAGAAGGTGTTGCAAAAGACGAAGCGGAAAAAATTAAAGAAACATTAACTGCTGCAGGTGCAACAGTAGAACTTAAGTAATCCCTTACTTAAGTTTTAATTCTTAAATTTTTCACGCTATTTCTTTAAGGTAACGCGCCTATGGGCAAATCTAGATTGACCGGTTCAGAAAATGTATTCGAGATTCCTAAGTTAAATTCGCTTCAGGAGAGAGCTTATAAAGAGTTCCTCCAAGCGGATAAAGCTCCTCACACGAGAGAGAATATTGGCTTACAGCGAATTTTTAACGAATCATTTCCTATACAAAGCCACGATGGTAAAATTTCTGTCGAATATGTGAGTTATAGGATTGATCCTCCTGTGCGTAAGGTTCAAAATTGTCGCGACTTAAGTTTAACTTATGGTTGCCCATTTAGGATTAAAGTTCGGGCTCAAGTTGAAGACAGAGATTCAATCGAAGAAGAGATCTTTGTAGGCGAAATACCGGAAATGATAGGTGGTGGAGAGTTCATCATCAACGGCGTTGAAAGAGCTGTTGTCATTCAAGTTCAAAGAAGTCCAGGTGCTGATTTTAGTCAAGAGACATCAACGACAGGTAAAAAAGTTCATACAGCTAGAATTATACCTGAACGTGGATCTTGGTTAGAATTAGAAGTTGGTTCTAAAGAAATTCTCTGGATGAGAATTGACAAAAGTGGTAAATTACCGGCGACAGTATTGCTTCGTGCCCTATCAGGTGACAACGGAGATATGCGTAGTATTCTCAATTTATTTTATGATGTCGTTGAATTTGATTTAAAAGGAAAAAGTGAGCTAGCAGCGAATAAAGAACTCGTTGGTAAAGTCATCGTTGATGAGATTGTCGATGCTGAAAGTGGTGATATTGCTGTTCCAGCTTTGAGTGAACTCAAAGAAGCGCATGTGAAAACAATGCAAGCGCTAGAAATTGAAAAATTTGATATCATTGATGATGTTAAAGACGCTTTGATGCTAGAGACAATTCGTCAAGAGTTAAAAGAGTACGATGCTTATAGTTCAGATGATGCTGCACTTTATATTTTCTCTAAATTACGTCCAAGCACTCCTAGTAATGTTGAGCGTGCTAGAGAACTTATTGCAGACCGTTTTCTCAATACAGTTTATTACAATATTGGCAAGATTGGTCGTTTTCGTTTAAATAGAAAATTTGGTGAAAATATACCTGAAACAGAAGTGGGTTTGTTAACAAGCGATTTGAGCAATGTATACAATCATATTGTATCTTTACGTGCTGGAAAAGCTGAGGTTGATGATATTGATCACTTAGGAAATAGAAGGATAAGAACCATCGCTGACTTGATTGAAAGTGAATTTAGAAGTGGTTTATGGAAAATGAAACGTTCTATCCAAGAGAGAATGAATTTGAAACAATTGCGAGCAGATGCTCAGGGTAATGACGAGTTGATCACTCCTAGAACTCTCGTTAATACACAGCCTTTGATGTCTTCTCTAGATTATTTTTTCGCTCGAGGCGAATTATCCCAAGTTGTCGATCAAAAAAATCCACTGGCACAATTAGCGCATGAAAGACGTGTTTCTGCTTTAGGCCCTGGCGGTTTAAACCGTAAAAGAGCCGGATTTGAAGTTCGTGATGTTCACACAAGTCATTATGGACGTATCTGTGCAATTGAAACACCCGAAGGTGCTAATATTGGTTTGATCATGCAACTATCACTATACGCAAGAATTAACGAATACGGGTTTTTAGTGACACCATTTAAAACTGTTGAAAACGGTTTGCCAACTAATAAGGTTGTTGAATTGATGGCAGGTGATGAAGGTGATAGTTATATTGCACCTGGTGATGCAGAATTAGACGATACTGGCAAATTTAAAAATGACTTTGTTTTAGTGCGTCATAAAGGTGATTACGAAAGTATTCCTGCAGTTGATGTACAATTCATGGATGTTTCTTCACAACAAACAGTTGGTATAGCAGCTAGTTTAATCCCATTCTTAGAACATGATGATGCGAATAGAGCATTGATGGGTTCAAATATGCAACGTCAAGCCGTTCCATTGTTAAACGCTGAAGTGCCTGTGGTTGGTACTGGTATGGAAAAAACTGTCGCTGAAAATTCTTCAATGAATATCATTGCAAAAGAAGATGGTGTTGTGAGTTTTACCGATTGTAAAAAAATTGTTGTAGGTGATCAGGATTATGAGTTAATTAAGTTATCTCCTATGAATGACAAAGCTTCTCTAAATCATAGACCTTTAGTTAAAAAAGGCGATAACGTCAAAAAAGGACAAATCATTGCTGATGGTCCAAGCACTAAAAATGGTGAGTTAGCATTGGGTAAAAACGTTCTCGTTGGCTTTGTTAGCTGGAAAGGCTTTAATTTTGAGGATGCGATTATTATTAGCGAAGAACTCGTTCGAAAAGATACCTTTACTTCTATTCATATTGTTGAGCAAACGATAACTGTTCGCGAAACTAAATTAGGGATGGAAGAGATCACTCGTGATATTCCAAACTTAAGTGAACTTGCACTAATGAATCTAGATGAAGATGGCTTGATCAATGTAGGAACATACGTTAAACCAGGTGATATTTTGGTTGGTAAAATTTCTCCTAAAAGCAAAACAGAACTTTCTTCTGAAGAAAGGTTATTGCATGCGATTTTTGGACGAGCAGGTGAAGATGTTAAAAATGATAGTTTGACTGTTAAACCTGGTGTAGAAGGTTTTGTCATCGGTGTTAAACGCTTTAGAAGAAAAACACTTTTAAGTGATCAAGATAAAATTGATAACCGCGCAAACATCAAAGAGCTTAAGCAAAAATACATGGCTAAAATATGTGATCGCATTAGAAATAAAATAAGTATTTTAATTGATGCCTTTGGAGCTGAATTAGAGAATAAACAAACTGGTTATCCATACCACTTGAATGCTGATTTAGATGGAGCTGTATTAATAAGTTTTCATGAATCATTTGATTTATCGCAATTTAAATTAGATGAGAAAAAAGTTCCAGCAGTAGAAGAAAAACTATTCTTCGAAGATAGAGAAATAGCGATCTTTACAAATCAAATGAATATCGAAGAAGAAACTATCAAACGCGGTGATTTTCTTCCTCACGGCGTTTTAGAAAAAGTAATAGTTTATGTTGCTCAAAAATATACACTTGAAGTTGGTGATAAAATGGCTGGACGTCACGGTAATAAAGGGGTTATTTCTCGTTTATTACCAATCGAAGACATGCCTTATCTTGAAGATGGGACACCAATTCAAATTATGTTAAATCCACTTGGTGTACCTTCTCGTATGAATTTTGGTCAAATTTTGGAAACGCACTTGGGTTGGGCAATGCAAAAAACAGGCACTGTATCGCGTTCTCCAGTTTTTGATTCTCCATCGGAAGCTGATATTATTACAGCGATGGAAGATGCTGGTTTGCCAGGATCAGGTAAATCTACATTGATTGATGGCATGACAGGTGAACCTTTTGAACAAAAAGTCACTGTTGGTGTTATTTATATGTTAAAACTTCATCATCTAGTTCGCGATAAGTTACACGCACGTGCTACTGGTCCATATAGTTTGATCACTCAGCAACCTTTAGGTGGTAAAGCTCGAATGGGTGGACAACGTCTTGGTGAAATGGAAGTTTGGGCTTTAGAAGCACACGGTGCAGCTACGATTCTTCAAGAATTTTTAACTGTAAAAAGTGATGATATCATTGGAAGAACAAAAATTTATGATTCAATGGTTAATGGTGAAAGTATTCTAGATCCAGGTACACCTCAGTCTTTGAGCGTTTTATTATTTGAAATTAAAGGTCTTTGTCTCAACATTAAGTTGAATAAAAACATAGAAGACCTTAGTGCAGCAATTGAGGAGTAAGCGATGAATATATTTGACGAAGAAAATCAATCCGTAACAGATTATGATTCTGTTTCAATCAGTTTAGTATCAGCAAATGATATTAGAGCTTGGTCTTATGGCGAAGTTCGCAAACCTGAAACGATCAACTATAGAACTTACCGTTGTGAAAAAGATGGTTTGTTTTGCGAAAAAATATTTGGCCCAGAAAAAGATTGGGAATGTTTTTGTGGAAAATACAAAGGTATTAAATACAGAAATATCGTTTGTGACCGTTGTGGTGTGAAAATCACTACGAGTAAAGTCCGTCGTGAAAGAATGGGGCACATCAATTTAGCGGCTCCTGCTGTTCACATTTGGTTTTATAAAGTAAACCCAAGTCGCATTGGGATGTTGCTCGATATTAAAACGAGTGATTTACAACAAATTATTTATTTTCAAAAATATATAGTTGTTGAATCAACGTCAAAAGAGCCAGAACTTCAAGTTAGACAAGTTCTTACAGAAGAAAAATATCGCGAATACCGTCGTGTAGACCCTAATTCATTTAAAGCCCTAATGGGTGCTGAAGCTGTGCGTTCATTGTTGAGTCAACTTGATTTACAAGCGATGTCAGATGAGATTACTGAAGGGTTAGAAGTAACTAAATCAGCTCAAGTTCGTGAGCATTTAATCAAACGCAAACGCGTTGTAAAAGCATTTTTGGGTAGTGACAATGATCCAGCATGGATGATTCTAGATGTATTACCTGTAATACCTGCTGAGTTACGTCCTTTGGTTCCACTTGAGAGTGGCCATTTTGCTACATCGGATTTAAACGATCTATACAGACGTGTGATCAGTCGTAATAATCGCCTTAAAAAATTGATCGACTTAAATGCCCCAGAAGTTATCATCAGAAATGAAAAAAGAATGTTACAACAAGCGGTTGATTCTCTTTTTGATAATTCAAGAAGTAAAAGGCCAGTCGTAGGAACAAGCCAAAGGCCTCTTAAATCATTAACCGATATGATCAAAGGTAAGTCGGGCCGTTTCCGTGAAAACTTACTTGGTAAACGCGTTGATTATTCTGCGCGTTCAGTAATCGTTGTTGGTCCTTCGCTTAAATTACATCAATGTGGTTTACCGAAGAAAATCGCTCTTGAACTGTTTCAACCTTTTATTATTCGTCGTTTACGTGATAAAGGTTTAGCAGATACCGTTAAATCAGCAAAGAAAATTCTCGAGAAAAATGACCGTTATGAAAACACAGAATTATGGGATATTGTTGAGGAAGTAACTCAAAACCACCCTGTGATGCTAAACCGTGCTCCAACATTGCACCGTTTGGGTTTCCAAGCTTTTTTACCCGTATTGGTAGAAGGTGATGCGATTTGTTTACATCCATTGGTTTGTTCTGGTTTTAATGCTGACTTTGATGGGGATACAATGTCTGTTCACTTACCTCTTTCACGCGAAGCCGTAAGAGAAGCAACTGAGTTGATGCTTTCAACAAATAACGTTTTTAGTCCTTCAAATGGTAAACCTATCATTTCTCCGACACAAGATATTGTTTTGGGAACTTATTATTTAACTTACCGCGAAGAAAGTGAAACTGTAAAAAAAGAAGATATGATCAAGTTTCCTAACTTAGAAACAGTATCTCTTGCCCTTTCTGAAGAATGTATCAATTTACATACTTTGATTCAAGTCGTATTAGACAAACCTGTCAAAGGTGATGATGAAGGACCAGCTGGCCGTTTAATCATTACAACCCCAGGAAGAATTATCTTTAATGAAATCCTTCCTGAGAAAATGCCATTTTATAATGTACTTATGGGTAAATCAGATATCAATAAAATAATTTCTGATTCGTATGATTACACAGGTATTGATGAGACTGTTGAAATTCTTGATAAAATTAAAGAAGTTGGATTTAAATATGCTACGATCAGTGGCCTTTCATTTGGTTATACAGATTTAGATGTAACGACAAATAAAAGTGATTTATTAGAAAAGTCAGATAAAGAAGTTGTTAAAATAACAAAAAGTTATAACAGAGGTACAATCACTAATGGTGAGCGTTATAACAAAGTGATCGATATTTGGACAACGGCAACTCAAGAAATATCAGACAACTTGATGGAAGCACTTGAAAAAGATTCACGCGATGGAAAGAAATACATGAACCCTGTTTATGTCATGGCTCACTCTGGTGCGCGTGGTTCTCCCGCACAGATCCGTCAATTAGCGGGTATGCGTGGTCTGATGTCTAAACCAAATGGTTCTGTGATTGAGGTACCTATTAAAGCCAGTTTTAGAGAAGGATTATCGACACGAGAGTATTTCTCTTCTACACATGGTGCTAGGAAAGGTCTTGCTGACACTGCACTCAAAACAGCTGAATCAGGATATTTAACTAGAAAACTAGTTGAAGTTGCTCAAGATATGATTGTCTTCGAAGAAGATTGCGGAACAATTCGCGGTATCACTAAAGAAATTATTTATAAAGGTGATAAAGTTGTTGTGCCTCTTAACGAAAGTATCGAAGGGCGTGTTGCACGTGATAACATTGTTGATTTAATTTCATCTGAAGTTATTGTTGAAGAAAATCAAATCATCAGTGCTGATATGGCGAAGCGCATTGAGCAAATACATGAAAAAATTCGTGTGCGTTCTCCTTTAACTTGTGAATCAAAATTTGGTATGTGCCAAAAATGCTACGGACAGGATAGAAGTACTGGAGAAATAGTGAATATGGGTACAGCTGCAGGTATTGTTGCTGCACAATCTATTGGTGAACCAGGTACTCAATTAACGATGAGAACATTCCACTTGGGTGGTACTGCAAGTCGTTCAGTTCAAGCGAGTACGGTTCGTGCCAAAAATAGTGGTATCATTAAATATCGCGGTATAAAATTTGTTGTCAATGAAGCTGGTGAAACGCTTGTTCTAAACAGAAATGGTGAAGTACTAGTTGTCGATGATAAAGGTAGAGAATTAGAAGCTCATTCTGTTTCTTCTGGTGCACGTATCTTTTTAAATGATGGTGATGCAATTGCTGCAAATGATTTGATCATGCAGTGGGAATTGTATTTCTCATCGATTATTAGTGAAAACGGCGGAAAAATAATTTTTGAGGGCTTAGTTGAAGATGTTACTTTTAAAACAGAAGTTGACCCGACAACTGGCAGAAAATTAAAAACTATTACAGAGCACAAAAGTAATTTACACCCACAGTTTATTTTACAGGATGAATCTGGACAAAATTTAGGCATATACCCAATGCCTGAAAAAGCGATTCTTGAAGTTGCTGATGGTGATGAAATTAAACCTGGTACCCTGTTGGCTAAAACTCCCCGTGCGATTCAGAAGACAATGGATATTACTGGTGGTATTCCAAGAATCACTGAATTGCTTGAGGTTAGAAAACCAAAAGAACCTGCGATCATGTCAGAAATCAGCGGAACGGTTGAAATTGGTGATAAAAAACGTGGAAAACGCATTGTTTATGTGATCTCTCAAAGTGGTGAAAAAATAGAATATTTAGTGCCTCTTGGAAAACATTTACGTGTTCAATCGGGTGA
>Ga0222717_10003523_pt1 | contig 11748 bp, 20 predicted proteins | sample C33_18DmetaG_FD_165053 | JGI IMG/M metagenome (GOLD analysis project Ga0222717, IMG submission 165053) | Estuarine water microbial communities from San Francisco Bay, California, United States - C33_18D | ecosystem: Environmental > Aquatic > Marine > Unclassified | place: USA: California...
GGGATTTAATGACAGATATTCTAAAAAGTATGGGTCAATGCATAAAGGAATGATTCATGTTCAAGATGTACCCGGATTTGAATACATTTTATTCCACACAGGAAATACAGATGAAAACACTGGAGGATGTTTATTACTAGGTGACACATCCCAACAAAACATTACAAAATCAGGATTTATTGGTTCTTCAGTTGATGCCTATAAAAGAGTATACCCCCTAATAGCAGGAGCAATAGAATGTGGAGATGATGTAGAGGTAGTGTACACTGATTATGATACAATATAAAATAAAAAACTATGCTATCAAGAATTAAAAAAGGGATGTTTCCCTTTCTTATTGCCTTCTCAGCCTTATCAGTAAGTGCATCAGCTGCATTTTACTCAGTTAGTGGTTTAAGTAAATTATTTGCAGGAGCATCACTAGAAGTAATTATAATGGCAGGTTCATTAGAATTTGCTAAATTAGTAACAGCTTCACTTTTATACCAATACTGGGATACAATTAATAAAACTTTAAGAACTTATTTAGCAATATCTACAGTAGTATTAGTATTAATTACTAGTATGGGTATTTATGGTTTTTTAAGTGCTGCTTACCAAGAAACATATTCCAAATTAACTACTATAGAAAATCAAAAGGGATTTATAGAAAAGAAAATTGAATTTTACCAAAATGATGTAAACAGATATGATGAAGAAATTGAAAGAATATCTAGTAATATTAGTACTTTATCTAATGCAAAAGCTTCGTCCATCCAAGTACGAGACACCTCGGTATCTGGGGGCGTTAGAACAACAATCTCCACAACTGAGCTTAGAATGGCGCAGAGTCGTATTAGTGTTGAGGAGGAGAATCGTAAGTTGGCGCAGTCAAAACGAATAATAGCTTCAGATTCTCTCCAAAAATTCCAACTACAAGTGTTAGATTTAGATAATAACAATGAAGTGGCTGGAGAATTAGGACCATTACAATATTTATCGGGTTTAACTGGTACCCCAATGGATAAAATTATAAATTGGTTATTATTAGTTATAATATTTGTATTTGACCCACTAGCAATATCTCTAGTAATCGCAGCTAACTTTGCTTTTGAAAAAGCATATCCAAAAAAAAACTATAGAGAAAATTTATATGGAGAAGAAGTAGAATTAGATGAAGAAGGCTATCCTTTACCTAATGAAGCTTTAACTAAAGCCGCTGTGGAATCTGAAGAAAAAATTGATTGGGAAAAGGCTGAAAAAAGAATGAATATTATAGGCCAAAATGGGAATGATGGAGAACACTACAATCAGTTAGAGACCAAAAATAAAAAAATCCCTAAAACAAGAAAATATGGTCGTGGAGGTTGGAAAACTCTCTTAAAAAAACAACAAAAAGAAAAAGATAAAAAGGATAAAGATGGGGATGATGATTTAATTAAAAAATACTAAAAGACTTCCACGTAAATATTTGGCTACCGCAGTAAGGGTTCGTATATTTACGTGTTCGAATGAGTCGAGCAATTAATTTAAAATAAAGGTTATGTCAAAAATTAAAGAAATTAAATCAATTATTGAAAAAGGAGATGTTAAATTCACTGTAGAAGGAATTACTGAGTACCGAAGAGGTGGTGAAGATAATGAGTATGGTGATTTTCCAAAAATGTTTAAAGTTAATGAAAATAGTGATGCTATTTTTGAAGATACAAGTTTGTTTGGTAGAGGTATGAATATTACCAAATTAGGTCCTACTTGTATTACATTGTATGATTACAATATGTTAGGTAAAAAAACAGTAGGTAAAATTAATTATAAAGATATTACAATTTTATAATTATGGCTCTATGGAAATTTACAAATGAAAATAAACACGGTAATCTTAGAAGCCGTATTATATATAAACCTGATGGTAAATCATTGGGTTTTAGTCCTAAAGGTCTAGGTCCAACAATTCATGTTAAAAGATTTCAATATGAATATAAACATGAATTAATACCCCCTTCACTAGTAGTATTAAGTGGTAAAAAATATATCACTCCTATATGGAAAGAAGTAGATAAAAACACTACCCTAAATGATATAAAATGGATTAAGCCTAAAGTTAAGGTAAAACAAGAACCAATTGTTGAAATTCATACTAGTAGCAGTAACCCTAATAAAACATATAAAACCACATACTACCCAGAATCAGGTAAATACCATTGTACTTGTCCAGGTACTTGGAGAACTGGTGGTAATTGTAAACATATTAAAGCATTAAGAATTAAAATAGAAAAGAATGAGTAGAGGAAGACCAAGTGAAAAACCCGCAATAGTATTAGATAAGTGGATTCAAGAAAATGAAGATCAAATATGGCATTTTGATAAATCTAAATCATCTAATGGGTGTTATTTAGTAGAACAAAAATTTCAAGCAGGTAATAAAACAAAATTCAAAGCTGATAAAGGTAAAGCATATGGTAAACAACCTGTAGTAATGGTATTTAAAACATCAAATCGTTCAAATGCTAAAACTAAAATGAAAATTTGGAATAATGAAAACATAGATTATATTATGTCAGCTAAAAAACTCCCAGGTGTACCTGATAAGGCAGAGATACTAGAATTATCAGTAGGTAAAAGCTTTATAGAAAAATATCAATCTAAGTATAATTTATAATATTTATAATAAAATTAATACAATATGGCAACAAGAGCACTTATAGGAACAATTGAAACAGATGCTGCTGGTAATCAGGTTTTAACATCAACTTACAATCATTATGATGGCTACCCAGAAAATTTAGGTGTAGCTTTAAATGCCCACTATAGTACACCTTCAGAGGCAAGAAAAGTATCAAATATGGGGTATATTTCATATATAAATCCTGAAACTGGGGAAATAGAAGCTAAAAACCAACAATCCCCAGATAAAATAAAATTATCAGATGAGTTTGATAATGCAATGCAGGAAGTTTATGATTTAGCTAATGACTATTCAGCTAATTATGCTTACCTCTATGATTTTGAAGATGAAGAATGGGTTAATGGTCAAACAAATCAATTTGACAATTTTTTAGATGGTGTAGACTCAATGGAATCTCAATTTAATAGCTATCCATTTGATGATTTAGGTGGGATTGAAGATAATGCTTTAGGATTAGAAGAAAGCAATTATGAGAGTAAATGGCAAGAATTTTTAAATGAAGGTAAAGAAGATGTAGTAGGTGTAGCTCAATCAATTCTTAGAGATAAACCCGATTTAGATGTTTATATAAAATCATTAGCCGATAGTGTTAGATTAAATGGGGCTGAAGATTATTATGGGTACACTAGTGATGATTGGGAAGAAGATTATGATTTTTTCATGCAAGATAAAATGGAATTTTAAAATTTCAAAAAAAAAATAAAAGAAAAATGTGGGGAAGCTTGGCTTCCCCATTTCTCTTTCGTATATTTACGTGTTGTTAGCAATTAAGTTAACACACTAAATAATTAAAGGTTATGATGAGTCCACAAGAAGTTTATTTCGCAGAACAAGAGTTCAACAGGTTTGAAGAGATTATGAATACAAAAGAAATCCTTACAAAAGAGGAGTATGATTTTTGTTTTGCGTATGATAAAGATATTAGAGAAGATACCTCTTATCTAGGGGATGGTGAATTTTTAAACCTAAGGGTTTATAGTGAACATGACCACGAAAAACGTGGAGAAGATGATGTTAACAACTGGTAATGGTTAAAGTTCCTAAAAAACCTACAGGTAGAAAAGCATTACCTTTTTATTGGTGGAGAAGGTATAGGACTCATAAAACCCTACCTTCAAATTACCCTCTAAGGGATAAAATTAAAAATGGTGATTTTGATTATTCTCCATTTTTCCAACAAGCTGAATGGGAATTACATTGGATGAAGGATGAACAAGAAGAATTTATTGAAAATTATCAAGGAAGAGACCCAGAGTTAGATCACCTTTATATGGATATTGAGTTACGTGCTAGAAAACGTTATAATAAGCTCATAGAAGATGCTTATAAAGATGAAAATGAAAAGTTAGAAAAAATTATTATTGGGTTTTGTAAAAACTTTAAAATCAAAAAAGATGACTTTAAAGATTTAATGCTAGAGTTTAATGGTAATTTAGAAAATTTGTATAATTATTGTAAAAAACATTATTAATGGTAGAATTTATTAAACACGCCTTAGGAATTTGTGGTGAACATTGGCACCCAAATATTTTTACTCTTCTTTTAGGAGGATTTGGATTAACCCCAGCTTTAGTGTATATTAAACACAAATATAAAAATTATAAAAACGATGAAGATTAAGGTTAGTCATGAAACTCCTCTTTGTATGTTAGAGGATAGTAAGAAATTTAATGATTATGATTATTGCCTTCCTCACTTATTAGATGAGGAACCTGAATATGAAAAATATTTTAGGGAAGCTAAAAAAGAAGGACGTTATATTATAATGGATAATTCCCTTCATGAATTAGGTGAAGCTTATACCCATGAACGTCTTATATATTGGGTTAATGAATTAAAACCTGATGAATTTATAGTCCCAGATGTTTGGGAAAATGCTGAAGAATCTATTCAAAATGCTGAAATTTGGAATTTATATGATTTTCCTGAAGGTGTTGAAAAAGTAGTAGTAGTTCAAGCAAAAACACTCCATGAAGCCTCAGAATGTGTTAAAGCTTATAAAAATATAGGTTATAATAAAATATGTTTTTCTTATGGAGCTTCTTATTATAATGATATTTGTACCCACCCTAATAAAGATTTAGGGAAAGCATTAGGGAGATTATTTGTAATATCTACTTTACTAAAAACAGGAGATTTAAAACAAGATGATAGAATTCATCTATTAGGATGTGCTGTGCCTCAAGAATTTGGATGGTATAATGGGATTAATTGTATTGAATCAATTGATACTTCAAACCCAGTAATGGCTTCTATAGAAAATACTCTATATACTCCCTCAGGTTTAAATTCCAAACCTAAAGCTAATATGAATGATTATTTTTATATGTTAGATAATCAAATAGATTATGATGTGCTAGAATTTAATTTGAGAATATTTAAAGAAATAAATAATTTAAAAAAATAATATGACCTTAAAGAAACAAACTATAAGGGGATTGGAAAACATTTCATTAAATGATAAACCTACCACTAAAGAAGAGTTAATTGAATTAAGTGAAAATTGGACTGAAAATGAAGAAATATTAGTAAGAAAAATTTTAAAACAGGGTGGAAAATGTAAAGTAGGTCCCAATACTATATCTGTGAAAAGACCAGATATTATTTATAGTTTAGTAAGATAATAGCGTTTGCCTATACGCTTAAAATACCTGGTAAAAATAAAATAAAATAAATGGAACAAATTGAATTAAATTTTAAGGACTCCCAACGTCCAAAACACGCAGTAGTATCACTCTCAGGTGGTATGGATTCAAGTACATTATTACTAAGATGTCTTGATAAATTTGAAACTGTAACAGCTTTATCTTTTGATTATGGACAAAAACATAAAGTTGAACTTAAAAGAGCAAGAGCATTAGTTGATTATTTAAACAGACAATGTAATGATAACAATTGTTATGGTGGGTGTAGAATTAATTATCAAGTAATTAAATTAGATGGTTTAGTAGATTTACTAGATTCAGCATTAGTTGAAGGTGGTGAAGAAGTACCAGAAGGACATTATGCAGCTGAAAATATGAAAGCAACTGTAGTGCCTAACAGAAATAAAATATTTTCTTCAATAACTCAAGCCGTAGCTTTATCAGTAGCAAATAAAACAGAAGAAGCAACAGTAATAGCTTTGGGGATACATGCAGGTGATCATGATATTTATCCTGATTGTAGACAAGAATTTAGAGATGCAGATGATAATGCCTTTAGAATGGGAAATTGGGATCATGAAAGAGTATCATATTACACTCCATATTTAGATGGTGATAAATTTACTATTCTTCAAGATGGGGAAAAATTATGTAAAAAGTTAGGTATTGATTTTGATGAAGTTTATGCTAGAACAAATACATCATACAAACCAACCCCAGAAGGGTGGAGTGATTATAAATCAGCATCGTCTGTAGAGCGTATTGAAGCGTTTATAGCATTAGGAAGACCAGACCCAGTACAATACGCCGATTCATCAGGTCCTGTTCATTTTGACATAGCTAAAGCGTATGTTGAGCAAGTTTTAATAGAATACGAAAAAGAAAAAACAAATTAATTATGAGTGACGGAACAACAAAAGCAATGAAGGGTGTTACTACTACTCTCCCAACTAATAATAAGGAATTAGATAAAGAAGTAGATAAGATAGTTAAACAATTAGCAGGAGCTAAAATTAAAGAACTACCTGATGCTTATATGCATCAAAAAATAAGTTTTTTAAAATCAACTATAAGGATTGTAGGATATGTTTTTATTCCTTTTAGTTTGGTTACTGCAACTATTTTACTTATCATAAGTGAAATAATAGGTATAATCGAAGAATTAGTATAATTTAAAATAAATAAAAATGAATAGAGGAATTATGTACTTCTCAGCTCCATGGTGTGGACCCTGTAAAGTAATGTCTCCATTAATGGAACAGATGAATAAGCAAGGTAAGATTAAAATGAAAAAAATAAACATAGATTATGATGCTTCAACAACCCAGAAGTATGGTATAAAAAATATTCCAACTATGGTATTAACTGACTTGCAAGGAAATGAAATTAAAAGACAAACAGGAGCTATGTCTGAACAACAAATAATAGATTTTTATAATGGGTAAATTTCAATCAAGTAAAGTATTTGATGGTTTTAGTACAGTGTTCCGTCAATGGAAAGCAGAAGATACCCATTGTAGGTTTTTACATGGGTATGGAATCTCATTTAAAGTTTATTTTGAAGGAGAATTAGATGAGAGGAATTGGGTCTGGGATTTCGGAGGAATGAAAAGAGCTAAAACTAAAATTGATGATAAATCTCCTAAAGAATGGATGGATTATATGTTTGACCATACTGTGATAGTAGCTGAAGATGACCCAGGTATGAAAGGTTGGGAAACTATGAACCAACTAGGAGTAATTCAATTAAGAGTAATTGAAGCTACAGGTGCAGAAAAATTTGCAGAATATATTTATAATAAGCTTAATGAATTTGTTAAAACCGAAACCGATAATAGGGTTAGAGTTATTAAAGTTAAATTCATGGAACATGGAAAAAACGCAGCTTATTACTGCGAATAAATTATAACAGTGAATAAAAAACCACTTTAAAAAATCATATGGAACATAAACAATTAAAGCGTATTGAGGATTACGATAAAAACCTCCCAATTGTAGAAATCTACACTGCAGTACAATCAGAAGGCTCTAGAGCAGGATACCCAACAGTAGTAATTAGAACAACAGGATGCACTCACCGATGTTATTTTGGTGAGGGCGGCTGGTGTGACAGCTGGTATACTAGTATCCACCCAGAAAAAGGTAAATTTAATTTTAAAGACATTATTCAAGCATATAAGGACAACCCCCATATATCAGAAATGATGTTAACAGGAGGCTCTCCTACTATGCATCCTGCTTTAGTAAACGAATTAACACATTTTGCACATGAAAATAATATCTTTATTACTATCGAAACTGAAGGTTCGCATTTCCTTGCAACTGATTATCCTATTAACTTGCTTTCCATTTCTCCTAAGTTCTCGAATTCAGTCCCTGTGGTCGGAGTTGAAACCCCTCAAGGTGGAATCACGGACGAAAGAATGGTAAAACGTCATAATAAGTTTAGACTTAATTATGAAGCTATAACTAAAAGTATGTCGTACCATTCTGACTACCATATAAAACCTGTTTGGGATGGTAAGGATGAAGAATCATTAAAAGAAATACTGGATTGTATTAAAATATTAGATGCGGATCCAAGTAAAGTATGGTTTATGCCTGCTGGAGATTCTAGAGAAGGATTATTTAAATCTTATCCTTTAGTATTTGATTGGGTTAGAGATAATGGTTATAGAATGACCTGGAGACCTCATATCATTGCTTTTGAAGATCAGCGTGAAGTCTAGTGGATAAGCAAGAAGCCCTTCGTATATTAGAAGAAATAGAAGAGAACATTAATGTCTGTTGTGCTATAACAATGGAACCAGATGAAGTATTAGTATTAGTAGATAAATTAAAAAGTTATATAAATGAAAAATAAACGTAGAAAAGTTCACGAAGAATTAGAAGTAGTAAAAGTAGGTTATGCAAATGGAGTTGCTGAGGGATTTCCCCTTAATGATGAAGAAAAATTAAAAATGATTGATAAAGCTGAAGTAGCTTATGGTCAATTTTTAGATGCATTAAAATGCGATTGGAGAAATGATCCAAATTCAATGGAAACACCCCGTCGAGTAGCTAAAGCATATGTGAATGATTTATGGGAAGGTAGATACACAGCAATGTCCCCTATTACATCATTTCCTAGTGATGGTTATGATGGTATTATTATTGAACGTAATATACCATTAACTTCAATGTGTTCTCACCACCACCAAACCATTGGAGGAGTAGTTCACATTGGTTATATTGCAGGAGAAGGTGGTCAAGTAATTGGATTATCTAAACTAAATAGAATAGTTGAATTATTTGGACGTAGAGGAGCTATCCAAGAACAATTAACATCAGCTATTCATAATGCTGTATGTAAAATTACTGAGGGTAATAAAGGTGTAATTGTTACAATTGTAGGTACTCACAACTGTGTAAGTTGTAGAGGTGTAAAACATCAAGGTGCTGCAATGGTAACAACAAAAGCATCTGGAGTATTTAGAGATAATGATAATTTAGCTCGTAAAGAATTTTTTGATAGTTTAAAAATTAATAATGGAGGACATAATATATAAACTATGGCAATAAAATCAGACAATAAAATATTTTTAAGTTGGGATGATGTAAATGATGCAGTTGATGATTTATGTACCAAAATTAGATTTGACCAAGTTAATATAGATTCAGTTCATGGTATCGCTAGAGGAGGGTTAATCCCCGCGGTATTAATATCACATAAATTGGATTTACCTTATACTGATGTTATTTTACCTAATACTTTAGTAGTAGACGACATATGTGATTCTGGAGTTACATTAGAAAATGCTCCTGGTGTTTGGACAGCAGTACTACATTATAAACCTCACACATCATGTTTTCAACCAAATATGTGGGCTGACATACATGAAGGTGATGAATGGTTAATTTACCCTTGGGAAAAAAAGGATTCTGATCCTATTCAAGATTATTTAAAAAACGAAAAATATGAATTTAATAAATATAAATAATGGAAAAACCAAAAGATCTAATAATACAGGGTTATGATATGATTGGAACTCCAAATCCTTGGAATGCCCCAGAAGTTGAATTATGGGTAGGTGATTACAAAAATAGTGATTTTATCCTAGGAAGAGTTTACGAAGGAGAATATAAGGATGATGATGGTGAAATTTATTACAATTCATTCCATTGGGAATTTCATAGACATCCAAAAGATGAAAATAATTATCCTATTGATGAATCTGTAATTGTTGATTTGATTGATGAAATGGATTTTGATACTGAGTATGAAAATACTAGATTTGAAGATATAGTTAACGATTTCTAGTATTATTTAAAATAATTTTCTTGAAGACTTATGCGAGAGGACTTGGAATACCCGAGTTCTCTTCGTATATTCACGTATATTAATAATAAAACAATAAAGGTTATGAATACACATTGGAAACAAAAATTTTATGATTATCAATTAGATGCCTTACAAGCTTCTTCACAAGAAAATAAAGGGATTATAATTATGCCTACTGGAACAGGTAAAACATATGTTCAAGCAGGAGTTATAGCAGAAGACATTCAAAACAATCCAGGTTTTAGAATGTATATTGTTAACTCACCTAGAATTATGCTTTCTTACCAACTATTAGAAGAAGTATTTAAGTTTAATGTTAATGCAGGAATTGATGCTAGATATATGGGTGTTCATTCAGGGAGAATGGAACAAAATGATTTAGATAAATATAGAGCACAACATTCTGAATTTGATTACTCACAAATAACATCAACTACTTCTCCTATAGCAGTAAATGAAATGATTCAAAAAGCTAAAGAAGCTAATCAACCATTAATTTTCTTTAGTACTTATAACTCATCAAAAAGAATTGAAGATGGGAGAGGAGATGAGACAATTAACATTATCCTTAATGATGAGTCACATTATTTAGTTCAAGAACGTTTTAATACTGATTTTAATGAAATGGAATGTGAACGTAAATATTTCTTTACAGCCACAACTAAAGAAACACCTTCAGATGAAGGTTTAGGAATGAATAATGTTGATTTTTATGGTGAAAGGTTGTTTGAAATGACTCCATTAGATGCTATTAATAAAGGTAAAATGGTTAGACCTAGAGTTCATATTGTATCATCCCCAAATGTAATAGGTCAAGAAGATTTAGATGCAAGTTTAGGTAAATTAGTAATTAAATCTTTTAATGAGCATCGTAAATTATTAAAAAATAAATTATCCCCAAAAATGTTGATAGCTGCGTCTGGAACTGAGGATATGAAAAACTTAATTAAATCTAAAGAAATTAAAGATTTTATTGATGGTGGTGGTAAGTTTTTTGCTGTTGCTTCTAATAATGAAGTAAATAATTACATTAATGGTGAAAGAGTTAATCGCCGTGAGTGGTTAAAACAGTTACAAGTTGATGGATCAAATCCAAAACAAGAATTAATAGTTATTCATTTTGATATTCTTACAGAGGGAATTGATGTTCCTGGATTAACAGGTGTTCTATTTTTAAGAGATTTAAAAAAGTCAAAATTCATCCAAACACTAGGTAGAGTAGCTAGGTTAGATATAAATGATAGAAATTTAATTGATGAGAAAGTTATAACACCTGATGAATTAGATAAAATGAATAAACCATATGCTTGGGTAATTATCCCATCAGTAATGGTTGAAGATGTTGATAGGTTATCAAATTTAAGAAGTTTAATATCCGAATTAAGGGATTTTGGGTTTAACCCAAAAGAAGACATTGAGCCTAATGATAGAGGTAGAGGTGGTGAAGGTGAAGATGATGATCCAATTGTTCCAGATGATAGAACTAGAGGAGTAATTGGTGAAATAATAGAAGATTATGAGCATATGATTGAAGAAGAGAGAGTTGCTAGTTTAACTTGGGGGGAGAAAATCAAACAAGAAAATATGGTAATAAATTTGGAGATGTAATAAACCTTTCGTATATTATAGAATAATAAAAAAATAAAAGTTATGAAATATCAAAAGTTTTTAAATGAAATTGAAAGGGAATTAGAATTACGCATGTTGGAAAAAGGAGAAACTCCTATATTAGATAGACTGCAAATTCATATAGATAATTTAGATAATAAGGACTATGGTCTCGACACTCTATTAAACCCAAATAATATAAAACATGAGTTATATGTAAGTATGCTATACCAAATAGTTTACCCTGCTAAAAAAATTCAAAAGTTTAGTATAGAAGTAGATGGAAAAATGTTAAAAGAAGAAAAAAATCCAAAACAAACAGGAGTTGCTTTATTAAAAGAATTAGATATTAATATTTTAAAAAATCACCCTAAATATGGAAATTATATTTTTAACACCAAAGAAGAATTTTATGAAAAATATTCTAACAACGTAACCTTATTAGAAATTAATGGGGTATATTTAAGTGTTCTTCATATATTATACTCAACTGGAAATAATACATTAGC
>Ga0222717_10003529_pt1 | contig 11736 bp, 9 predicted proteins | sample C33_18DmetaG_FD_165053 | JGI IMG/M metagenome (GOLD analysis project Ga0222717, IMG submission 165053) | Estuarine water microbial communities from San Francisco Bay, California, United States - C33_18D | ecosystem: Environmental > Aquatic > Marine > Unclassified | place: USA: California...
ACATGGTGGGCTATATTTACCTTCCTGCTATTGTATTTTTAACATTGCCCAGTTTACTTTTTGTCAAGCTATCTGCCACTTGGTTGTTATCTATACCCGATACTACAATCAAAAAAGCTTTCGCAGCTTTATTAGTAGTGATCGGTATTTTGATGTTAATCAACCCCTATTAATTAATCATTTTTTTCACGATTTTGGATTGAGACTTGTGTGAAAAAAGGTATAATGTCGCATCTTTTTTTTAAAGTCTTATATAAGACTTAAAAAATAATAATCATCTTACGGAGGAATTATGTCAGTAACCTATCTCGCACTGGCCGCGGCAGTTATTGCTGTTTTATACGGTGCACTCATGTCCAAATGGATTTTTAGTTTACCCGATGGAAACGCAAAAATGAAAGGTATTGCAGCAGCAATCCAAAATGGTGCATCTGCATACTTAGCCAGACAATACAAATCAATTAGTATTGTTGGTGTTATCTTAGCGATTCTAATTGGCTACTTTATTGATATGAATACAGCCATTGGTTTTGTTATTGGTGCTGTGCTATCAGGTCTTTGTGGTTTTATCGGTATGAACGTATCGGTTCGCGCCAATGTAAGAACCGCACAAGCTGCAACAAAAGGTTTGCCGCAGGCATTTGATGTTGCTTTTAAAGGTGGTGCGATTACAGGTATGCTAGTTGTGGGTCTGGGTCTCTTAGGTGTTGCTGGCTTTTACTTATACCTTGGTGGAGAAACAATATCTTCAACTGCAGCACTAAATCCACTTATTGGTTTGGCTTTTGGTTCATCATTAATTTCTATTTTCGCTCGTTTGGGTGGTGGTATTTTTACTAAAGGCGCTGATGTTGGTGCTGACTTGGTTGGTAAAGTTGAGGCAGGTATTCCTGAAGATGATCCTAGAAATCCAGCAGTGATTGCAGATAACGTTGGTGATAACGTCGGTGACTGTGCAGGTATGGCAGCTGACTTGTTCGAAACTTATGCAGTAACCATCATTGCCACAATGGTTTTAGGCGCTTTAATGGTATCCGATGGCAATGGCATAATTTATCCATTAGCGCTCGGTGCAGTGTCAATCATTGCATCAGTCATTGGTTGTTTCTTTGTTAAAGCAAATAATAAGATGACTAACGTTATGCCAGCTTTATATCGTGGTCTAGCGATTGCAGGATTACTTTCAGCTATTGCTTTCTATTATGTAACACAACATTTATTCCCAAATGGTTTTGAGATTTATGGAAAAATGGTATCGGCGAATGCTCTTTTTGGTTCTGCCATCGTAGGTCTAGTTTTAACTGCATTACTCGTTTGGATTACAGAGTACTACACTGGTACCGAATATGCCCCTGTGCAACAGGTGGCTAAAGCATCTGAAAGCGGTCACGCGACAAATATCATTGCAGGTATTGGTATCTCAATGAAATCTACCGCGCTGCCTGTGCTTTCAGTATGTGCTGCTATTTACTTTTCTTATGACTTGGCAGGGCTTTATGGTGTTGCCATAGCCGCGACTTCAATGCTTAGTATGGCAGGGATTATCGTTGCGCTAGATGCATATGGTCCTATCACTGATAACGCTGGTGGTATTGCTGAAATGGCAGGAATGCCTCAGAAAGTTCGTGATATTACCGATCCTCTTGATGCTGTTGGTAATACAACTAAAGCGGTGACTAAGGGTTATGCAATTGGTTCTGCTGGGTTAGCTGCGCTCGTTTTATTTGCTGACTATACCCATAAGCTTGAAGAACATTTAGGTGAAATTACACGTTTTGATCTTAGCGAGCCAATGGTGATTATTGGTTTGTTTATTGGTGGCCTCATTCCCTTCTTATTTGCAGCAATGGCAATGGAGGCGGTTGGTCGTGCTGCTGCTTCCGTGGTTGAAGAGGTACGTCGCCAATTTAAAACGATTAAAGGTATTATGACCGGTAAAGCGCAACCAGATTACGCTAAGGCAGTCGATTTATTAACTGCTGCTGCAATTAAAGAAATGATTATTCCATCAATGATCCCTGTCGTAGTGCCTATTTTAGTTGGTTTCTACTTAGGACCTCAGGCACTTGGAGGTTTACTCATGGGTACGATTATTACGGGTCTGTTTGTTGCGATCTCAATGTGTACCGGTGGTGGCGCATGGGATAATGCTAAGAAACACATCGAAGATGGTAATCACGGCGGTAAAGGTTCAGAGGCACATAAAGCGTCTGTAACCGGTGATACAGTCGGTGACCCATACAAAGATACAGCGGGTCCTGCGATTAACCCACTCATTAAGATTATTAATATTGTTGCACTGCTCATTGTGCCGATTTTATAATCTGATCCTTCATTTAAAAACCTGTCTTTTTTAAGGCAGGTTTTTTTATGTCAAAAATTGAGATTCAGAAACTTAATATTACTCAAGAACAATATTAATGAATAAAAAACATAAGGTAGGTTACAAACACGACCCAGGCAGGAATTAATAGAACGAGACTTGCAGGCCATTTAAATTTTTCAAAAAGAATGCCAGACAAAAAACTAGCCATGGCGATGGTGATTAAATTACCGGCAATCATAAGGCCTATGGATGAGAAACCTATGGTATAAATCGGATAAGCCACACAAATCAAAAATAAAAATAGCACACCCTTTTGGTAACAGCTATGGCCTGTCAGCTTTTTAAAACAAAACGCTAAACTCAACATTAATAAAGTCCAAACCGTACCGATCACATAGGGCGCTGGAAAAAATTGATCACTTTGATGCATTTTTTGAGCGGTCACCCCTTCAATATTCATGGATGCAATCCAGCCATTAATAGCACCTGTGACTAAAAGTACGAGGATACAAAGTTGAATGAAAGAGCGTTTATCAAGCCAATTCATTATGAAAGACTTTGTCCTGTAATTTTAAAAAAAGCCTCTTGGTATTTTTGTGCGGTGTCATCAATGATATTTTGCGGTAAATGAGGAGCAGGAGGTTGTTTATTCCAATCCTGAGATTCCAACCAGTCTCTCACATACTGCTTATCAAAACTCGGTGGCGACATGCCAACTTCATAACTTTCTTTCGGCCAAAAGCGCGAGGAATCGGGGGTTAAGACTTCATCCATGAGGGTGACTTGATTGTCACTATCAAGACCGAATTCAAACTTAGTGTCAGCAATAATAATACCTTTCGATTCTGCTAAGGCTGCTGCTTTTGAATAAATATCAATACTTATATTACTGACTTTTTGCGTGAGCTCATCGCCGATCAGTTTCTTGCATTGATCAAGCGTGATGTTCTCATCATGCTGTCCTTGTTCAGCTTTGTTGGATGGTGTAAACAACACTTGAGGTAATCGATCAGATTGTTTTAAGCCTTCGGGTAGCTCAATACCACAGATGGTATGACTTACTTGGTATTCCTTCCAGCCACTGCCAATAATATAACCACGAACAATGGCTTCAATCGGAATCGGTCTAAGTTTTTTAACTACTACTGCGCGTCCTTGAACCTGATCAATTTCTTTAGGTAAGACATAATCCTCCGGGCTCTCATCGGTTAAATGATTAGGAATATCTTTAAAATAATCAAACCAATAATTTGCCATCTGAGTTAACACTTGACCTTTTTTTGGGATAGGCTCGTTCATAATGACATCGAATGCTGACAGACGATCAGTAGTGATAATAAGCATTTTATTTTGATCGATGTCATATATATCACGCACCTTACCTTGATGAATTAATGGCAAACTTTTAATGCTTGAATTTAATAATGCCATATCAACCCGCTCTTTTTTGCAAAATTTCGATAGCAGGTAATTTTTTACCCTCAACAAATTCCAAAAATGCACCGCCCGCCGTTGAAATATATGAAATATTATTTTCAACCCCAAACATCTGGATCGCTGATATTGTGTCGCCGCCACCTGCTAACGAGAAAGCATTAGATTTGGCAATTGCATGGGCTAACACTCGTGTGCCTTGAGAGAATTGAGCAAACTCAAATACTCCTATTGGACCATTCCATAATATAGTTTGCGCTTCACTTAATCTTTTTTCGATTTCTGTCATCGATTCAGGGCCCAGATCAAAAATCATATCATCGGCCTCAATTTGGTCGATCTTTTTTAAGACTGCAGGCTCATTCGCATCGAATTGTTTGCCACAAATAACGTCTGTGATGTTTGGTAATGAGGCACCACGCGCTTCGAGTTTCTGCATAATTCCTTTGGCTTGATTAATAAAATCAGGCTCATATAAAGACTGACCAATTTCATAGCCTTGTGCCTTGAGGAAGGTATTGGCAATACCCCCACCCAAAATGAGTTGATCCACCTTGTCGGATAATTGATCTAGAATCGTAAGTTTTGTGGATACCTTAGATCCGCCAACAATTGCTATCATTGGTTGTTTTGGGCTGGCCATAACTTTTTCTAGTGCATCCAGTTCTGCAGAAAATAAAAATCCAGCACAGGCAATTTTACAAAATTGAGCTACGCCATAAGTTGAAGCCTGTTTACGATGCGCAGTACCAAAAGCATCCATCACAAAAATATCAGCCAGTGCCGCATATTTTTTTGCTAACTCTTCATCGTTATTTTTTTCGCCAATATTAAATCGACAATTATCAAGCACAACCACCTCGCGCACTCCAACTTCGACAGGCGCATGAATCCAATCACGTTGCAGCCTGACTGGGGCGCCCAAGTGACCCCGCAAATAATCAGCAATCGGTTGCAATGAATTTTCCTCTGAAAATTTCCCCTCTTGTGGACGCCCCAAATGTGAAGTCACCATGACTCTTGCGCCTTGGTCAATGGCATATTGGATAGTAGGAATTGAGGCTTGAATGCGCTTATCAGAAGAAATTTTTCCTGCCATTAACGGCACATTTAGATCAGCTCGAATGAGAACCCGTTGATCACTCAAATCAAGGTCGCTGATCTTTAGCATGGGCATGAACTTTAGACTTTCATCATCGCTAGGGCAGTATCGAGCATGCGGCAACTAAATCCCCATTCGTTGTCATACCAGCCAAAGACTTTGACAAGCTTACCGTCAGCACTAACCTTCGTTAATGTTGAATCAAAATAACTTGAACCCGATGTATGATTAAAATCAATGGATACCAATGGTTCTTCGTTATAAACTAACACGCCCTTAAGATTGTTCTCAGCAGCTTTTTTCATTATCGCATTCACTTCATCTATATTCGTCGCCCTTGTGGTGGTGATTGTTAAGTCAACTAACGACACATTCGAGGTTGGAACACGAATCGCAACACCATCCAGTTTTCCTTTTAACGCAGGAATCACCAGACCGATCGCTGAGGCTGCGCCCGTCTTTGTTGGAATCATTGAGACCGCACCGGATCGTGCACGCCTAACATCATCATGCATGTTATCTAAAATGACCTGATCATTGGTATAAGAATGAATGGTATTCATTAGCCCAGCTTCGATACCAATACTATCTTGAATAACTTTTACAATAGGGGCCAAACCATTTGTTGTGCACGAAGCATTCGAAATAACTGTATGTTCTGGTTTTATTTGATCATGATTCACACCATAAACAATAGTTGCATCCACATCTTTTTCTCCGGGAGCAGAGATTAATACTTTTTTCGCACCATTATCTAAATGGAATTGACATGAGGCTTTGCCACGAAAGGCACCGGTACATTCCAAGACTAAATCAACCCCCAGTTCACCCCAAACCAATTCATCCGTATTGCGCGTATTAAAGTAGCGAATATGGTCGCCATTGACAATAAATGCATCATCAGTTGTTTGCACATCAACATTAAAACGCCCATGTTGGCTATCATATTTTAAAAGGTGTGCATGCTTCTCTATCGTACCTCGGCTGCAATTAACTGCGACCACCTTAATATCTTTATAATTATTTTCATAAATAGCACGAAGGACAAGACGACCAATTCTACCGAAGCCTGAAATTGCAACATTAATTGTCATGAATACACCTTATAAGAATTTAAATAATTAAGGCACCTTTTTGAGTAAAAAAGATGCCTTAAAAAAAACATTAAGAACCAAAAATTACAGGATCGATTTTACTGTTTTAACAACATTATCTACTGTGAAGCCAAAATGTTCCATGAGAACGCCACCAGGGGCAGATTCACCATAAGTATTGATACCTACATGGCCGCCATCAAGCCCAACATATTTTGCCCAGTAGTCTGTCACCCCCACTTCAATTGAGACACGCTTAATCCCAGGAATGAGCACGCTATCACGGTACGATTTATCTTGTCGATCAAACGCATGCGTACATGGCATAGAAACCACGCTCGCATTCACACCTTGCTCTTTCAGCGTTGCTTGCGATTTAATTGCCAGGTCGACTTCAGAACCCGTTGCAATAAGAATTACATCCGGTTTTCCATCTGCAGCAGATAAAACATAACCGCCCTTTCTAATGTCTGCTAACTGTGAATCGGAACGTTTATTAAAGCCAGTACCTTGCCGCGTTAACACGAGACTGGTTGGATTCTCTGCGTTTTCAACCGCCGCAGTCCATGCTGCAGCCACTTCGGTTGCATCACAAGGACGCCATACTTCCATACGCGGGATATAGCGAATACCAGCCGTTGTTTCAATAGGTTGATGGGTAGGGCCATCCTCGCCTTGTCCAATCGAGTCATGGGTTAATACATACACCACTCGTTGTTTCATTAACGCAGCCATGCGCATGCCATTTCTCATGTAATCGGTAAACATATGGAAAGTACCACCGAAAGGTAAGAAACCTCCATGCAATGCCATACCATTCATAATCGCTGCCATACCAAACTCACGTACACCATAAGAAATATAATTCCCTGGTTTATTACCACTGACGTGCTCAAAGGCAGAACAACTTGTTAAGTTAGAGCCGGTTAAATCGGCAGAACCGCCAACGAATTCCGGCAATACTGGGGCCAAAGCTGCAATCATATTTTGTGAAGCCTTACGCGTCGCCATCTTATCGCCAGCGTCATTGGCTGCTTTAATCATGGCATCCGTATGTTTTTTCCAGTCTTTGGGGAGTTCTCCTGCCATACGACGTTTAAATTCGGCTGCTAATTCCGGAAATTCTTTTGCATATGCATCAAATTTTGCATTCCATGCTTCTTCCTTGGCCTGGCCTTTATCTTTTTGATTCCAGCCGTCATAAACATCTTGCGGAATTGTGAATGGAGGATGGTCCCAACCAATCTCTTTTCGAACCAAAGCAACTTCATCCTCACCAAGCGCCGCACCATGACAATCATGCGATCCAGCTTTATTAGGCGAGCCTTTACCAATAATCGTTTTACAACAAATTATGGTTGGTTTGTCAGTTACTTTTTTGGCTTCTTGGATGGCTTTCTCAACAGCATCAAAATCATGGCCATCGACATTTCTGATTGCATGCCAGCCATAAGATTCAAACCGTGCCGCAGTGTCATCTGTATACCAACCCTCTATGTGGCCATCGATAGAAATACCATTATCATCCCAAAATGCAATTAATTTTCCAAGCCCCCACGTTCCTGCGAGTGCACAAGTTTCATGAGACACGCCTTCCATTAAACAACCATCACCCATAAAGACATAAGTATGATGATCAACAATGTCATGACCTGGACGATTAAATTGATTGGCTAGCAGTTTTTCTGCCATAGCAAAACCTACCCCATTACTGATACCTTGTCCTAATGGACCAGTGGTTGTCTCAACGCCAGGTGCATACCCATACTCAGGGTGCCCAGCACACTTTGAATGCAGTTGACGAAAATTTTCGATCTCTTTCATCGGAAGATCATAGCCAGTCAAATGCAATAATGAATAAATAAGCATAGAGCCATGACCGTTCGAAAGAATAAATCTATCGCGATTTGCCCAATTCGGATTTGTCGGATTATGATTGAGATGGTGATTCCATAAAACCTCCCCTATTTCTGCCATACCCATCGGTGCACCAGGGTGTCCTGAATTTGCTTTTTGAACTGCGTCCATTGCTAATGCACGTATCGCGTTAGCTAAATCTTGTCTTGTTGCCATGTTACCTCCCAAAATGATGACTTAATTAGCATCATAAGTCATGCTTGAATAATAAATATCGTAATCTTTAATTATCAACGAAACAGCCCATTCAATCAAGGCATTGTCGTCTTTAATTAACGGCTTCCTCTTTCCATTTAATTGAGCAGCCAATACTGGAAAATTGCTCTTTTGGTCCTTGTTGTGTTTGGGCTACCAATTGCATTGCTTCAAATAAATCTCGCCTATTGTCAGGAGGGGGTTCACCTCGCCCAGTGGAATCAAAACGACCGCGGTATTGAAGCTCTAGCTTTGCGTTAAACCCAAAAAAGTCTGGTGTGCAAATTGCACCGTAATCACTCGCCACCGATTGTGATTCATCAAACAAATAGGGAAAAGAGAAGCCATGCTCAGCAGCTATTTGCTGCATATTTTCAAATGAATCTTCCGGGTAATTAATTACATCATTGCTTGAAATGGCAATTGTATTAATGCCTAATGATTGTAATTGTCTGATATCTTCAACCAAACGAGGTAAAATAGCTTTGACATATGGGCAGTGATTACAAATGAACATAATTAATAAACCGCGCGCACCGCAAGCCTCATTAAGCGTCCAAAATTTATCGTCGACGCCTTTTAGTTTGAAATCTTTAGCTTTCCAGCCAAATTCGCACAAAGGCGGATGTAAACTAACCAATCTTTTGTCTCCTTTTCTTGCGTCATGAGACGATTTTACCATTCAACAACGCTGACGTTAAATGAAATAATTAAATTAGATGTGTTTGCCGCACGTCATTTGGTACAAGTATTACGCGCCAAGGTAGCGGAAAAAGCTATTTTATTTAACGGTGATGGTTACGATTATGAAGTCCAAATACAGTCAATTATTAAACATGATGTCAGCGTTTTGGTATTAGCAAAAAATAAAAATATAAATGAATCGTCTCTTTGTATTCACCTTTACCAAGCCTTATCAACGAACGACAAAATGGATTGGGTGATACAAAAAGCCGTAGAGCTCGGCGTACAAAAAATCACTCCCGTACTGACACAGCGGAGCCAGGTTAAGTTGAAGCATGAAAAAAAAGATAAAAAAATTCACCATTGGCAACAAATTGCCATCGCCGCATGTGAGCAATCCGGGCGATCGGTAATTCCTCAAATTTATTCAATCACAACAATTGAGGATTGTTTACAAGAAATGTCGCCAATAGATAAACATGAGCGCAGATTTGTACTTAATCCTTATGGTAAACAAGGATTAACATTCGAAGGAGTTAATCAAAACCCCGGCGAAGTAAAATTATTTATCGGTCCTGAAGGAGGATTTACCGAAGATGAAATAAGCTTCATTCAATCACAAGCATTTGAATCTTTAGTATTAGGTCCGCGCATTTTAAGAACAGAAACTGCACCGATTGCAGGTGTAGCCATTCTGCAGTATATTTTTGGAGATTTTGTGTAAAGTGCAATAATATTTGCTATAATTTTTAAAATTATAATTTATTTTTATAGTATGCAAAAAATTATTGCTAAAAATATAAGAAAACTTAGAAATTTGCATGATATGAGCTTAAGTGAACTGGCTCAGAAAATTGCCATGAGTCCTGGTAACCTGTCAAGGATCGAACGCGGTGAACTTAATATCACCATCAAAATTTTAGAAAAAATAGCGCAAATATTTCAATGCCAATTTCAAGATCTCTTTCTAAACTCTGAATTCGAGGCGCCCAACAGCTTCGTTGAGCAATTCAGGCGAGCCTCAAAGTACATCAACACTTTTTCTAATAAAATTTTTGTCATTGCCATTGGGGGAGATGTTTTAAAAGATCATCAATTTGAATCGATAGCCTACGATATTAATCTATTACGCTCGCTCGGCATTCGTATTATTCTTGTGCATGGCATTCGCCCACAAATTGATGAACTATTGTTATCCAAAAAGCTTAAAACAGCATTGGTAAAAAATGTTCGTGTTACCGACAGCAATACCATGAACCATGTTATTGATGTGACTGGCAGAATTCGAACAAAAATTGAATCGATCTTATCTTCTAGCCTCATTAATTCACCGCTATTTGGAAGTGATATCAGACTATCGAGTGGTAATTTTATAACGGCCAGACCTTTGGGTGTTGTCGATGGTGTGGATATGCAATTTACCGGCCAAGTAAGAAAAGTAGACCACGAAGTGATTCAAGCCCGACTCAATAATGGAGAAGTAGTCCTTATTTCGCCTTTAGGGTTTTCACCCGTGGGTGATGTATTTAATTTATCTTATGAGCAACTGGCCTCATCGGTAGCAAATGCTGTGAAGGCACATAAATTAATTTTCTTTATAAATTCCGATGGTATTTTAAACTTAAGGGGGGAGCTCATCACTGAAATTACCACAGAAAAAGCAGAAAAACTTATTCAAAATATTGAAACACACTCTACGCCAAATCAAGCACCTTATATTTCTTATAATGATTTTAATATTCTTAAAAGTAGTCTCAATGCAATAAAAAATAAAATTGAAAAAATTCATCTCATCAACCGCCACACCAATGGCTCAATTATTGAGGAGTTATTTACTGACAAGGGATCTGGAACCGTTTTAACCGAATACCCCCTCGAGCAGATTAGAAAAGCACGAATGAGTGATATTAATAAAATCTATCAACTAATCGAGCCATTAGGACAAGATGGCATACTGGTGACTCGCCCGATTGATCAGATTGAAAAAGAGTTAGCTAACTTCTATGTCATGGAGCATGGGCTTGATTTAATTGGTTGTGTTGCGCTCTACCACTACAAGGAAATGATTGAGGTAGCTTGTTTTGCCATCGATAGCAATTTTTACAACCAAGGCTATGGTTCAAAACTATTAAAATTTTGTGAGAAAGAAGCCAAAGAGAAAAATACTAACCACCTTTTTATTTTAACCACACAATCCGAGCATTGGTTTATGGAAAAAGGTTTTAAAGTTGAGAATAAAGACCTTATGCCAATCAATCGAAAAAAAATCTATCAGATAGAGAGAAACTCAAAATTCTTAACTAAAAACATATAAAATAACGATAATTTTAATGAAAAAATTTTAAATGAGTCCAAACGATAAAGCAAAAATTTTAAGTGAGGCACTGCCTTATATAAAAAAATTCTTCGATAAAACCATTGTCATCAAATATGGTGGTAATGCTATGGTCGATGAAAATCTAAAGCAATCCTTTGCCAAAGATGTGGTGCTGTTGAAACTCGTTGGTATGAATCCAGTAATTATTCATGGTGGTGGCCCGCAAATTAATGCCCATTTAGAAAAGCTTGGTAAAAAGGGTGAATTTATAAATGGTATGCGAATTACAGATGAAGAAACCATGGATATTGTGGAAATGATTCTCGGTGGCCAAATAAATAAAGAAATTGTTCAGTTGATAAATAAAAATGGTGGTAAGGCCGTGGGACTTACTGGGCAAGATAGTAATTTTATTCATGCCAAAAAATTAATTGTTAAAGATGAAAAAGATGAATTTAAAAATATTGATTTGGGACAAGTCGGAGATATTGAAAGTATTGATCCGGCGCTAATAAATTTTCTTGATAGTGGTGACTTTATTCCTGTCATAGCACCGATCGGAATTGGTAGTGACGATAAAACATACAATATTAATGCAGATGTTGTGGCTGGCAAATTAGCCGAAATATTAAATGCAGAAAAATTAATCTTGATGACAAATACACCC
>Ga0222717_10003531_pt1 | contig 11733 bp, 20 predicted proteins | sample C33_18DmetaG_FD_165053 | JGI IMG/M metagenome (GOLD analysis project Ga0222717, IMG submission 165053) | Estuarine water microbial communities from San Francisco Bay, California, United States - C33_18D | ecosystem: Environmental > Aquatic > Marine > Unclassified | place: USA: California...
CTTGTGTGTGTATGTTTATACTTAGCGTACCATCAGATAGAGTGCTTACCTTGTTTACCCCTCCTTCAAAGATTACTGTCTTCTTCATACTTGTAAATATATAAAATTGATTCTATTTCCCAATTATCAGCAGTCAAAGTTATAAACATTGCATTGTTAATTAAGGTCCTTAATCTTTTGCTTATACCTTTCGATTGCCTCTTCATAGTCTACTCTATTTAGTTTTACTATTGTCTTTGCACGTTGCTCTAACTCCTCAGCAGTACCCTCTCCAAATGTTTGGTCTAAGTACATTCCAAATTTATATTGCTCTCCTTGTCTAAACATATTGCACTTAACACATTGCACTTGTACATTAACCTCATCCCAACGTGTAGAGTGATGGCTTCTGCTTTGAAAGTGTCCAGCTTGTTGCTCTTTCCAATGCTTCTCAGCTCCACAAGTAAAGCATTTGACTCTACCTAAATGGTCAGCATTTCTAAGTCTAATGTATTGACTAAACAAAGAGTCTAGCTTTTTCTTTAGTTTACTTATTGTGGTCGCCATTACCTATCTTTTTTATTTCTCTTTTACTCAACACCTTACCCATACTTTCCACTCGTTTCTTGTAAAGGGAGTATTGTTCTATTTGATTCGTCTGCTTTCTTAGTGCCTTAGTCTTTTTGTAGTCTCTAATTGCTTTATTAAGCGTTGGAATGTTTACAAAGATTGGTGGGTCGTTTTCCCTTATGTATTTGTTAAGAGCAAACTTTACCTCTTCTAGCTCCATTGTAGAGTAAGAAGTAGCTAAATCGTCTGTAAAGCTATTGGTCATCATTACTACTATTTCGTTTTCTGGTTTTTGTCCTAGCTGTAGGTAAATCTCAGATAGTAACTTGTAAACACCGTTCTTAAGTGCTTTAATGTCTTTAGCGTATATGCTCCATATTTGTTTTGACTTGTCTTTCATTTTTTTATCTTTTCGTTAGGTATATGCTTCCATCCAGTAATTAGGTAGAAAGCATCCCAAGTTATCTTACTTTTAAATCTAGGATGACTTTTATACATATTTAGCATATTCTTTACAGTTACATCCTTTCGCTCTACTACTTTATTATAATCAGTCTTCATATACTTGTCTTTTAACTTCTATTAGTATCTCCATAAGACCATCGTAAATGGTTTCTAGTTGTTCGCTACCTTGCGTTAAATGTACAACTTCTTTTTCATATTGAGCTGCTACCTTTAGTAGCCTATTAAATTTCTGCTTTACTATTCCAGAGTGATTACCCTTAAGGTTATATAGCTGCTCATTAAAGCATCTAAAAGTAGCTATAAGTAAATTAAGCTCTACTGTTTGTTCTTTAGTCATCGAATTGTTGGTTTAATAGTTCTAGTCCTTTTTCGTATTCCGTAAGTATCTCTTGGACCTTACGCTTTTTCTCGCTTTTAACGGCAAACAGTCCTTTCCAAGAGTTTTCCATTGATTGCTGTATTATCTCAGCTTGTACGTCTTTATTACCGTCTGAAAGTCGCAGCAGCTTCTTAATTGCTGCATTCTCTCCTAAAGTTTTGTAGGATGTTCTAAACTCTTTACGTCTAAACTCCTTCCAAAGTTTCCAAGCTTCTAAATTTAATTCAAACGGATAGTCCCTTTCTGTTTTAGTTATATTAGTATTTAATTTAGTATTAGTATTTAATAGTGTGCCATTTTCGGCATACCGTTTTTCGGTATTCCGTTTTTGGCTATACGGTACTTCATAGACTACATAATCATAACCCTTAAACTTTCCATTGTCTCTTATTTGCTCTCGTTTCATATAGCCATTCTCAGTAAGTTCTTTAAATGCACTATAAATAGCTTTTTTACCGTCTTTGTGCCACTTTTCTACCTCTTCTACATAAAGCTTCCACTCATTAGGTAAAGCCAGAAGATGACATAGCATCCCCTTAGCTTTTAGTGATAAATCTTTATTAAAGATAAATTCATTGTTGATTGTGGTAAAGTTCTTAGACTTCTCTACTCTAATACGCTTCATTTTTTTAAGGTGTATTGTGCATAGTGAACTGGCTCTCCAAACTTGTTTTTAGTATGCAATATAGTAGTATCTATATCATTACCAGCATCTTTCAAGTCGAATATAACTGCTGCTAGTCTCATTATACTATAATCAAAGAACGCTTGAACTGGAGTTATCGGTCCTATTTGATTCAAGTGTCTTAGTACTTTCTGTTTTTGTGTCAATTTCGTTTTCATAATTTTCGTTAATTAATTGTTTAAATATAATATTTTTAGCTGTATTTGTTTTTATAGTCTTAATTATATCAAGCATCTCTTTCATATCTACATAGTCAATGTCAGCTTTATACATCTCTAAAAGCGTCTGGTATTTATGGCTATAGCCTTTATCTACCTCAACTAGACTTTTATGTGCTTTGTAGTGGTGCATTACTGTAGCGTGGTCCACATTAAACTTCTTGCCAATGTGTGTCCAAGATAGCTCTAGTAAGTCTCTACTAATAAAGTAAACCATTCGTCTAATATCTATTAAATGCCTAGCTCTGTTTCTTGATTTAAAGTCTTTTGGCTTTATTTCAAATATGTTACAAGCAGTCATTTTTAGTCTATCTATTTTATCCATCAAATTCTGGTTTTATTCGTTCATAAATATCTGGAGCTAAGTCTTTTAACTCTCTTAGTTTCTTTCTTGATTCTCGCCTAGCCTCTTCTCTTCTGGTCTTACTTATATCTGTACCAGTAGCATCATTAATAATTAAGTGAGATTCTTTAAGTATTTTATCTATTCTCTCTTTTTTAGTCATCTTTTATATTCTTTAAAAAATAATAGTATTCTTGTAAATCGTTGCATCTCTCTTGTCTTATAACAGTTTCTGCAATAAACTTATCTCCTACGTTTATATACCAATCAGCTAACTTTACTTCTAAATGGTCATCGTGTTCTATAAGCTTTGTGGCTTTCTTGTTTAATTGTAACCATCCACGTCCTACTCTTAATCTAAAAGCATAGCTAGTATCTGTATCGAAATGCTCGTCTCTTGTTTCTTTACTAAAAAGGTAAGTCTGTCCCATTGCTATCGTTTTTTGGTTTAACATCATTTAACACCCAATCCTTGAAAGATTCGGCTATCTCTATAATCTTAGCCACGTCATCAGTTCCTACAATGTTACAAGCGTTAGTAAGTGCATTCTGCTTTACTATTAACTCTTGGGTCTTATTGTCTTTTGGAGCTGGTGTAAAGCTCTTGCCACCACCTTGAAATGTTGATGCTGGTTTAATTTTGTTGATTTTAGTACCGTTGTAATCTCTTGTAGTTACTTCTATTTCTACTTCTTGACCCTCTACAAACTTGTTTTGTGTTTCAGTCTTTGAAAGATATTCGCCTTGATAGTTGTCTTGAAATTCAATCAACCATTTGTAGAATAATCCGTATTGCGACTCAAAAGAGCCATCTGATTTTACTGTTTTTACTAATTTCTTCATAATTCAAAATAATTTATAATTGTTAATGTTACTATTGTTAAAAATCCTAAATACATTAGGATATACTTTAAATATTCTAATTTGTTCCCCATTTTATGTAAAATATGATTAATGTAATAAATGAGCCGCTATAAAGGCTTAATACCTCTGTATAGTATGTAGGTATTAAATTAAGTAGAAGTACCGTTAGAAAGCCTAATATCACGCTATAAGTACATAAATCAGTTAATGTATAGCTAAAGAATTGTACTTGTGTACCTAATTCCATTTTAGCATCTAAGTAAGTTGGTTTGTGTAAATCGTTCATTGTTAGTTGTTTTGAAAAGGGGAGATTGCTCTCCCCATTGTTATTATTTATTTTATATATTTTAAATTCTTTTGTAATTCGTCAGCAATCATATCACAATCTAATTGTGATAAAATATTAGATTTCATTGTTTTAACCATTCTACCCATAAAGATAGCTAAGTCTATTTGAGAGTTTAATGTGCTTATTTCTAAAATTGCATCTCTCCTATTTTTAAATGTTGTCATTGTTTTGTGTTTTTGTTTGTTATTGTTGGTACAAATATATAACCATTTTTTAAACTGTGCAAACTTTTACACAAAAAAAGTGTATTTATTTACAGTTACTAGATAAGAAAATTGTTAATCTTTTTTAAAAATAGGCATAAAAAAAGAGGATATTCTCAGAAAATACCCTCCTTTTATCAAAACAAATACAACACGTTAACTAAAAAAGTTAACCAAAAAACGTTGCAAATATATTAAAAAATATGAGTTAAGTGTGCTATTTGACCATATTCGTTATGAATAAAGCCTTCTACAGCTTTAATACTACCAGTATAACCTTTTTGATAGTGCCAAGAATCTGTGCCACTTGGAGAGCGTAAGAACTCTACTGTTACTCCTATATTATCAAAAGAACTCATAAACTTGTAGCGTTGCTTATGGTGTAAGTGATGTAAATACCAGTAACGATATTTAGTATCAGCCCACATCTTAGGCTCTTCTTGAGCCATATGTAAAGGAAGATTAGGCAACTTAGCACCATCGCCGTGAGTTAATGCTATTAGACTATTTTTATATTTATAGTACTTTCTGTGCTTAGGCTCTGCATCTACAGTTACAGCTTCTGTATTACGATACCAAGACTTTAAAGCGTGTGCTAAATGAAAGCCACTCATATAGTCGTGATTGCTCATAGAGTGTACACAATCAACTGGAGCTATTTGCATAAGCATCTCTACTACCTCAACGTAAAGCTCTAAAGCCTCTGTAAAGTGTTTATACCATTTACCGTCAGTATCTTGTGGAGTGCCTCTTGTAGTGGTCTTATGTACGTTATCAGTATGTAGTATATCATTACCTATACAAAACAATATACGCTCTATAGGAAAGCCTTCAGCGTTTCTTAGAATACCTTTGACACCTTCTCTAACTCTTTCTTTAGCTATTTCTATGTTATAGTCGCTACCAGTTTCTGTAGCATCGGCATACTTACCAATATGTACGTCTGCTGGGTTTATTATAAGTAAGTGTCCATCCTTTCTAATAGGATAATCAATGGAGGGATACTTAGGAGCATAGTTGGATATAAGGTCCTCAATAGATTGTAAAAATTCATCTTTGGTAAATTCATTAGGCTTAGCAAATATTGAGAACTTTTGGCTCTTGTACCAATAATGGCTAACAGAACTAGGATTAATACCAACAGCTTCACACTCATCATTTAGTAAAGATTGCCTTTCCTTGTCGTTTCTGTATTTGTCTACTAATTGCCATTCATCTTCTTTAAGTCTATACCTTTTTTCCTTTGTCATTTTTTGTTGATTTTCTCTAAACCTCTTGAGCCAAAATAAGCACCTATACAAGTTATAAGAACTATTTGCAATAGGTCTACCCATTGCTCTTCTACATTAAATGTGATAACTCCAGCGTCTATAAATATAAGCAATGTAGTCGAAACTACAAGCCAAGCTAATACTAACGGTCTAATGTTTCTAGGTAGCCAACTAGATTGCAAGTTATCAGACTCCCATCGTTTAGTAACTTCTTGCTCTATTAGAGCTTCTTGCTCTTGTATTATTTTTTGAAGTTCGTTTTTTAGTTTTAGCTTTTCCTCTTGACTCGTGATTACTTCGTCGATTATAGTATCTGCTTTCCCTAATAAGTTTCCTAATATGTTTCCTAATATAGCCATATAGCATCATTTTTATCTTTGTCAGTATCGCAATGTATAAAAGTATCGGCTATGCCAATACGAGTGAATCCGGCTTGTATAAGAGCATTTACTATTTTTTGTCTAGTGCTACTATCTTTGCAAGAAATATCTGCTGCTAAACCTTTTAAATGGCTTGACGTAGAAACACCTCCAACCCTCTTATTTGTTTCTTTGGACCTATAGCCACTTGTTATCTTAAATGGTACGTCAGCAATGGCTCTAGCCTTGTCTAGCTTAGTAAGAAATTCTTTCTTCATATTCTTGCCAGTTCCTGGAGCATCATCAAACTCACTTAGCTTAAAGTATTTCAATGCCATCTGTTCTTCTACTTTCTTTACGCTTTTCTTCCAAATATCAAGATTCATTTATTCTTTTTACGTTTTCTATTGTAGATGTATTTATCTGTAGTATATATAATTGACATAAGTAAAAGAACTATCTTGAGTAGTACTTCTATGTCTGCTAATGTTACAAAAGTAAATGTAGTAGTATTTAATACTAGAACGTCTCCTACTTCTTTCATTAAATTTTTCATTATTGTCTAGGGTCTGTGCTTATTAAAAGCGTTAAAGTTGCGTAAAAATTATCTGAGCTTGATGTTGTACCACTTTTTGTGAATGTTGGTATCAAGCATACATTGTTATCATAACTACCAGTCTGTACTATGTCTCTATTAAATACATAGTTAGAGTCATTTTGAGATGTTATTGCAAAAGTGTCTATTAATTCAATATCAGTAGCTGTATTACCGTTCTCAGTTATAGGTTTTGCCCATAAAGAAAATTCGCAGTTATACCCACTTCTAGAATCTGTATTAACATCCCACGTTACTCTTTCTAACTTAAATCCTTCGTGTGGACTTCTAAATATACTGTTATTTATATATGAGTTAGCTAAAGTATCCCCATCACTCCAAGTTGTACCAGCATTTACTGTAATGTTAGATGGGTATTGAGGGTCTATAAGATTTGTATTAGCGTGAGTATTACCAGTCTCATATAGTTTATGAGTTACTATAGTATAGTCTCTGAATAAAGACCTATACTTGTAGTCTTTGTCTAGTATAACTATACTACCAGCTGGTATTAACTGCTTAACGGTAGTAGATGCAAAGTTAAGTTTTGCTCCAGTATATGTTACATCTGAATTAAGTGTAATTTGTATAGGAAAGCCAGTATCAGCACATACTATTATTATCACATCTCCAGACACTAATAATCTATCTGAGCCAGTAGAAGGTATAATAGTTATTGAACTTAATGTAAGGCTAGTAGTATCGTTTTGTACTACTGCTACACATTCCCCTCTTAAATAATTTGATAGTGTTGCCATAATTAGAAAAATATATCTCCTCCACCAGTTGCTTCTTGACCATCAAAAACGTCAAATGATGTTATGTTGACTTCTACATTTTGTGTGTTAGTACTTAATTCTATTCCATACCACTCTCCAGACCAAGTATCTTCATTAGCATTAAAAGAGCATTGGTAAGGTATATATGGAGAGCCATCTATTTCTATTCCATTAAGATAACGTGGTATAAATCCAGATACTGTTTTTAAACTGCCGTTAAATACCTTAGCTCCTTCAGCTTGACCTTTTAATACTTCCTCTACTAAAAGCTGTGTAAACTCTACACCAGTACCAGAGCCATATGCTTTCCAAGTAGCGTTCATACCATTTTCCCAAGAAGTAGTAGTATAGTTGTATGTCTCTAATCTACCTACTGCTCCACTTGTAGGACCAGTTCCTATAAATAATTCTGGTATCTCAAACTTTACACCATTATCTATAGTAGTTCCTCCAGGAGCGTTAAATGCTCTAAAGAACTTAGCAGATAGTACTTCATTATCTAATAGGTACTTTATTCCTTGCTCTGAACTTGTTTCTGGAGCAGAAAATACTAAGATATTATCTTCTTGAGTAGTCGTTGTGGCTTCAGTTATTTCTATCTCTCCTAATATAGCTAAAGCATTAGCATAAAGTTGATAGTAGCATTCAGCGTATATCTCGAAGAATAAATCTCCATTAACTGGTAGCTCTGTAGTTTGTATATTTATATTTATATTAGTTCCTAGTGGACCTTCATCTATATTTAGATATTGTGGTGGTATAGAATCAGTTAATGTAAATTGGTCATTAGTAGTCCAATCCATAGCTAATGCAGTAGATAAAGGAAAATAATAAGTAGCAGAATCTCCTACTAATTTAAATCTAGCAAATAAATCTGTTCTTACCTTTTGCTGTGAGCCACTTACATCAGAAAAGGTTAATCCAGAAGTAAATCTTGTAGAAAAGTCTCTATTTAATAAAATACTACTACCAGTCAATGCATTTACATTACCTAAAGAGATTATTAATTTATCAGTAGGAGCGTTGTTAATAGAATAAGCTGCACCAGTATAGTTAGAGTTGTTCCATTGGTAGCCATTCCATATAGGTATCTCGTTAAGTGTAGTCTGATATTGTGTCGAAGTATCGCCATCTATGTTATAGTAGAAGAATGGCATATCAAACGGCTGTAAGTGATTGTAGTTAGTTTCTACACTTCTTAAAATAGGTAAATAGTCAAACTTGCCACCATATCTTTTTATGTTAAATCCTTCTGTAAATACGACTGATGTACTGCCACTAGCATAAGAATTACTGCTACCTTTTTTATAATAACGATAGTACTGAGTCGAAGGAGTTTTCCAGTCTGCATAATGATTTACTTGTACTAGATTCCATCTACCATTTGACATAAAACATCTCATTCCCCAAGATTTGCATATGCTATCTAATAACTCAAATGCAGTTTTATAGTTTCTACTACCATCGTCAGCAATATCTACAAATGCCATAAAGTTAAATCTACTAGCATTCAAAGGGTCTCTTTGTACTTGTCTAGTCATTGTATCAGTAGTCCAATCTACATAAGTAGCTATAAATAAATCGTTAGTCCCAAAGTAATTGTCAGCAGTACTAATTTGATTGACAAAGGATTGTCTAAAATAGTTGATAGTTTGATATGAAGATGGTGTATCATAACCAATATTTCTATTGAATGGAATATCTTTTAAAGGTGCAAGTCCACATACAGCAGTTAGAGTTATTCTAGTAGGGTAAGAAGCGTCAGCCTCTGGAGATATATCATTTAGCAATATACCAAACCAGTATCTATTATAGGTAACATCGTCATCACTTATATATATACCAATATCCCAATCTCCATAAGCACTTGTTCTAATATCATCTACAACACCTTGCTCTCCTCCTATTGTTACGTTTATATCAAATTTAACCTCAGAAGGTATTAGTCCAGTAAATCTATCGTTATCGTTAGTCTGATATGTCAAAGTAAATCCATCTGGTCCTAAGTCTGGAGTGTATAATGTAGGTGCAGAAGCATTATTATCATATACTTCTATACGGTAAAAAGTGCCATTATCACTTTGAAAACTACTCTCTAATCTTTTTAGTCTAGCCATTAGTAACCTCTTGTTCTGTTTCTATTGTTTTTTGCTCTATCTGAGCTTAGTAATATATCAGCTCCACTTATTGTACCAAATACTTCTGTAGAGCCTCCAGTATTTATCATTGATTTTAGTCCTACTCCTCCACCTACAGAATTAGCATTAACATTACCTACTCCTCCTAATACTTGACCAATACCAGCTAATCCACCTATATCTTTTAGTCCCATTAATGCACCTAAACCAGTAACACCTAGTAAAGCATTTAATACTAACATAGCAGCTATCTGAGCTAACATTGCTTTTAATGCTTGTTTAGCACCCTCTAAGAATGATTTAAAGAATCCTTCTTGACTTTGTAATGCTTGAGCAAATACTCCTTGAATTACATTACCAAAACTCATAAAGCTCTGATTTATGTCGTTAGCTACAATATCCATAGAAGATAATCCCTCTTGAAACTCTTCTAAAACTGGTGTAAGTTCTCCTAATTTTTTTAATTCTACATTAGTAGCTTTTATTGGCTCAATAAAATTAAAGGAAAAATTAGGGTCTGGAGTTCTTTCAGTAGGTTTTTTAGGCGTTGTAGTAGGTACAAATGGAGCAATAGGCTCAAAATCTCCTACTACTTGATTATTAAACTCTTCATATTCTTTTTGAAGTGTTCTAAACCTAGAAATAAAGTATGTTAATGCAGCAGCTCCAGCAGCTATTGCAGCAGTTACTGGATTAAAAGCAGTAACAAATCCTACTACTAAAGGTATTAATGTAGTCAATGTAGTTACTAAACTACCAAACACAATTAACAAAGGACCTACAGCAGCTATTATAGCTCCATATTTTACTATGTTCTTTTTTTGTTCTTCTGTTAGATTGCTTAATGCCTTTGATACTTTTTCTAGCCCTTTTGTTAAAGGGTCTATAAATTCTAGTATAATTCTACCAAACTCTTCTGAGACATCTCCTAACTCATTTTTTAATGATTCTAATGGACTTAAACCTTTATCTTTTATAGCTTTAGCTTGACCTCCAAAAGCGACTGTAAGAGCATCTACTGCACTCTGTAGTCTTTCTTGCTCTCCTACTGCACCCTCAATAGTTATACCGTAACGAGATAAAGCGTTAGTACTAGAGCCAACTGATTTAGCAACTAATTTAGCAGCATCTGTTAATTGAATACGTTGAGCAGTAGCAAAGTCTTGAATCAATGGAGTTAGTCGTAAGATAGCTTCTTCATTAAGTCCTAACTGTGCTAGAAATGATTGAGCTTGTAAAGTAGCCTCATCTCCAAATATTGTAACCTTTTGTAACTCTTTAGCTTGTTCAGCTAAGTTAGCAAATGCTTCTGCATTGTTTCCTAGTGCAGTTCTTAACGATGTCTCTGCTTTTATCTGTTCATCAAATGCTTTAACACTTGCAGCTCCAAAAGCTAAAATAGGTAAAGTAAGTCCAGTAGAAATAGTACGTCCTAAAGACTTCATATTATTACCAAACTTTTTCATTGACCTCAACGATTTCTTGAGGTTACTCTGAAACTGCTTATCGTTTAACGATAGTTTAATACTTAAGTTCTTCTCAGCCATTTTTCTTTTTTAGCAATTCGTATTTCTTCTTAACATACTCTGCTCTCTTTCTTTGTTGTTCGATGTCTATTTCTTTATTAGTCTTTTCCCATTCAAACTTAATAAGTTTTTCTGGGGTTAAGGATTGACCTTTCTTAGTATGTGGCTGTAAGTTACAACACGCCAACCAACGTACTCTTTCCCACTCAAACCTCTGCTCTAATTCAAACCTATCATTCCTACCCTTTTGAATACAGAAGAACTCGTGAAAGGTTAGCTCCCAAAATTGACTAGGTAAAAGTCCTAGACCGTAAGCTACAGCCTCTAGACTATCCCAGTTTATTTCTTTGTCTTCGCCACTTTCTTTGTGGCTTTCACGTTTCCCTCATCTTCAAACTTAGCAGAAAACTGTGTAGAGAATACCTCTAATACTTTATTTAAAGCATCAAAGTCATCATCTAAAAGGTCTGCAACACCATCAACATTTAAAGAACATTCTTTTCCACTAACTCTAGCACCGTCTTGTAAACCAGCTAGAATTAATTGACAAGCATCATCTAAACTCATTCCCTCTCCTAGCTTGTCTAAATCTTGTAAACTTCTACCAGTTGCCTTAGTGAAGTTTCTTAGACTATTCATCCCAAATCTAACTGGGTAGTCTTTACCGTTTATTATTACTATTTCGTACATTTTGTTGGTTATTAGTTTTATTAGTTGGAGCAGAGCCGAAGCCCATACCCCAACCAACAAAAGGATTATACAGTTGTTACAGTTAATGCTCCAGTTCCCTCGATTGAACAAGAGTAAGTAGGTGCATCTTCAGTACCAGCAGAAATTTCTAGACTTGTAACAAATCCAGAGCCACTATAGAAATAGTCTCCAGCAGCAGTAGAAGATAGAGTGAATGTAAATGTTACAGCAGTTCTTGCTAACATTTGTGTAGTCAACTCATCTACTTCAGTATCAGCAGCAGTCGTTGGATTAAAGTCCATAAGACCATCAGCACTAAG
>Ga0222717_10003532_pt1 | contig 11727 bp, 8 predicted proteins | sample C33_18DmetaG_FD_165053 | JGI IMG/M metagenome (GOLD analysis project Ga0222717, IMG submission 165053) | Estuarine water microbial communities from San Francisco Bay, California, United States - C33_18D | ecosystem: Environmental > Aquatic > Marine > Unclassified | place: USA: California...
TTTCTTCATGGGTTATTACTATAATTGTTTGCCCATCCTCATTTAGCTCTTTAAATAAGCCCATAACCTCACCTTCTGTTTTAGAATCCAGATTACCAGTTGGCTCATCTGCAAATAAAATACTTGGTTTATTTACCATTGCCCTTGCTATTGCAACTCTTTGTTGCTGGCCACCGGAAAGCTCAGTTGGGCCATGATTCATTCTGTCTGTTAGGCCAACTTGGTCTAAGACGTGTTTTGCTCTAATAGTTGCCTCATCTATATTAGTACCAGCATACTTCATCGGTAGCAAAACATTATCTAAAGCAGAATTTTTAGCAAGTAAATGAAATGATTGAAAAACAAACCCAATCTCTTTATTTCTAATGCCAGCTAGCTCGTTTTCATTGAGTTCGTTAACTAATTTATTATTTAAAAAATATTCACCACTTGTTGGAGTATCTAAACAGCCAATGATGTTCATTAAAGTTGTTTTGCCTGAACCAGATGGTCCGGTAATTGCAAGAAACTCTCCAGCTTTAACCTCTAAATTGATGCCTTTAATTGCCTCAACAGTTTCTGAGCCTACTTCAAACGAACGTTTTAGTTCTGTAGTTTTAATGATCATGCTATTAAGACAGTGTTTATGTTAATTAGTTCGCTGCAGCTGCAGCTCTTAAGCTATCAGTGGAGTCCATATAATCAATCCATGACTCTGCTTCATCTTCCTTACCTAAAGCAATTGCTTTAGCAAGTTCTATTCTAGCATTATTGAAATCATCTAACTCAATATAACTAATACCAATAAGCATCTCTAAAGAACCTTTAGATCCATTCCAATTCTTTTTTCGAGCTATCTTTAAAAACTTGATTGCATTTTTGTAATCAGAATTTTGAAGATAAATTTGACCAATTCTATAGTCATATTTTGGATCATCCGAAAGCTTGGTAACATTAATTAGTGAATTGACTGCATTATCAAAATCCTTGGCAATAATGTAGGCATTACTTAAGAGCTCATTATTTTTAATATTGTTATCAAGGACTCCAAGCAACAGCCCATTTTTTATTACCTTAGATGAGTCAATTGGAAGCCCTTTATATAGATAAAAATTAGCTAAGTTAATATATTCAGATGGTTTTTTAAGTAAGTTTTGTTGGAGTTTAAATTCAAGGGACGCTAATGACTCTTCTTCAAATCTTATAATATTATATACACCAGCCATTTGTTCAATGTATGCTTTATTTTTTGGCTTAATTCTTACCAAATCTTGCGCAATTTCTAGAGCAGGCATATATTGCTCCTTTTGAATATGAATTGCGAATTTAAGCTGCGCCCAGTTCTCTACAAAAATTGAAGAATTCTCAATTGCGAGAGTAATATATATTAATGCATTATCCCAATTTGATTCTTGAGCATAAATAGTTGCTAAAGTTGCATAACCTTCAGGACGAAGATCAAATTGATTATCTGTTCCAATTTCAACCCACTCAAGAAATGATGCTTTGGCCTCTTGCCTTTGTCCTTCGGCATAAAGCACCTGACCAAGAATAAACTTTAAATTAAAAACATCAAGAGGCGGCATTTTTCTTTTTTGATCTGCAAGCTGAAGATATTTTAGCGCTTCATCATTTCTGTCCTGTTGAAGAAGAAAATATGCATAAGAGCGCAGAATAACAAAATGATCATACGAATTACTTGAATATGATGAGGTTGCATAATCATAATAAATCTTTTCAGCGGCTTCAAAATTTCCGTTATCAACATTGAGTTGTGCTCTTTCTAATGTATTGTAAACCCATTGCTGAATTGCTTCCTGGGATGATAGTGATAGTGAAAATAATAAGGTAAATACCAATATAATACTTTTTATCATAAATTAAATTCAATTGTTGTGGTGCCAACTTGCTCTATAGCAACTCCATTGACTACACGAGGTTTAAATTTCCAACGAAGCACAGCTTGGAGAGCAGCCCTATCAAAAACTCTTGGTGGTCTTGAGTCACTGATAACTGCATCTACTACCTTGCCTTCTGCGTCTACTGTTAATTTTATAGTAACAAATCCTGTTTTACCTGAAACCAATGCCTCTCTTGGATAACGCGGCGCAATTCTTACGAGCGGAATTAAGGCGCTATTTGAGGCTAAAGAATTAGATCCCTGAAGCATTGCACCTTTTAGATCAACAGGAGTCTTGATGTCAGGAAACTTTATATCTAAGTTAGGAGTTACCGGTTCTACAATATCAGGCATTTCTAATTTTGGTGGAGGTGGTTTTTTTGGCGGCGGCGGCTTGTCTGGTAAGGCTCTTTGCCTTTCGTTTAAGTAATCGTTTTTTCTAAGTCTTACAAAATCAACCATACTGGTATCTTTTATTGATTCAAAACTATTACCACCAGGAAGTATAATTATGTATATTAACAAAAAAATTAAAAAAGACGATGCTATGCCACCAACAATTGAGGCAGATTTCTTATTTTTTAGATCAATCTTGCTCAGCAGCGATTGATACATTTTGAACTCCAGCTAGCCTCACCTGATCCATTGTTTCTACCAGAAAACCTGTTTTAGATGCTTTGTCTGCTTGAATGATTACTGACCCTTCTGGATTTTCAGCCTTTAACCTTTCAACGTTAGCTCTGACAGATCGAAGATCAACTCTTCTTTTGTCAATCCAGATTTCATCGTTTGCAGTAATTGCTATTAGTATATTCCCCCTTTCATCTCTTACTGCGGTAGAGGCATTTGGACGATTAACCTCAACACCTGTCTCTTTAACAAATGATGTTGTTACAATAAAAAATATTAGCATGATAAAAACTATATCTAACATTGGAGTTATATCAATGGTTGAATCATCTCTTTCTTTATTTCTTCTTCTAATCATATTTATATTTGCTCAATAGCATATTTTATGTCGAGTGTAGCTTTATCAATTGATGCTTTAATAGCCGTAAGAAGGAACAACCCTACAATTGATACAAATAAACCTGTCATGGTTGGTAGTGTTGCTCTTGCAATGCCTGATGCCATTGCCCTGGCATTACCTGTACCAGTTATAGCCATGATATCAAACACCTCTATCATACCCGTAACCGTTCCAAGAAGTCCCAGAAGCGGACACAAGGCAATTAAACCCTGAATTAACAAAAGATTTTTATTGGCTGCTACATTTATAACAGATATATTTTTAGACTTAATCTTATTAAAAACCCAATTATTTTCTTGTTTGAATAAAATAACTTCTTTGTGTGATATGTCTGACAAGTCATTTAATTCCGATATAAAAAATAATAACCTTTCTATAAGTAAGGAGGTCATTATTATTGCAAGAATAAAAAGGACAATAATAACAGGTCCTCCTCTATCAAAAAAATCTAATAGAGATGTGAAAGGAAGGGTTAAGTAATAAAACATTACTTCTTAATTGATACTAAAGCCAACAAACCAATTGCTTGTTCTTCATAAACTTGAGATATAGATCTGCTTCTTGAGTCAAGAATATTATGAACAAATAATAATGGAACAGCGGCAATTAAACCAAGCATAGTTGTTACAAGAGCTTGAGAGATTCCTCCTGCCATAAGCTTAGGATCTCCTGTGCCAAACAACGTAATTGCTTGGAATGTTTCAATCATTCCTATGACAGTACCTAAAAGACCTAATAATGGTGCAACAGCAGCAAGAAGTTTAATAACACTTAAATTCTTCTCCAAAGGAGGAGTAGCTTTTGCAAGAATGTCTTCAAGTTGAGATTCTAATTCCTCTGGATTATTTCCTGCATATGCTGAATAAATATTATTTAATTTACCAAGGATCGAGTTTTCTGCAAATTTATTAGTTTTTAACTCTTTGTTTATAGAGTTTGCCTCTTCATAAAGAAACTTGAACCTAATAGCCCCCATAACCAATCCTACAATTAAAATAATAATTATCACATAGCCGACAAATCCACCCTGATTGATTCTTTGTAAGAAAGTAGCTCTATCAATTAGCTTTGTTAACAAGGAGCCTCTCGTTGGATCAACAAAAATTTCTACATACTCATCAGATTTTTGTAATTTTTTTGCAGACCTGCGAATTGATCTTTCTGGCTGTTTGGGGAGATATTCTAGAAGATTTTGTTCAGTAACAAGGTTTAAATAGTTCCCGTTTGAGACCGAGTTAAACACTCCTATTCTTAAAACGTCTTGGTTAACTAACTCACCAGATTTGGTAAGAATGTCAGTATTATAAGACTTAACTTTACCACTTTGATTTAGCTCGTTAAGTATTTCGTACCACAACCTTTCAAGCTCATCAGTTGTTGGCAGATCTAAACTCTTTCTTTCAGCTAAATCACCCAAAAACTCAATCCTATTTGGGTATTCTATATTTGTTAAAGATAAAATAAATTGACCTTTAGACTCACCAGCAGTTTGACGAACAATACCAAACAACTCTCCAAATGATCCTAATTTAAGTGTTAGTTGTTCTTCTAAATCTGAAAGCTCTGCATCATTGTCTTCATATTGTTTAGTTAATCGTTCGCTTCTTGACTCTTCAAGTTTTAGCTTATATTTAATATTATCTAATAAATTCTGCTGGTTATTTTTATCTGATAGGAACTTATTAAGTCGAGCCCTATCTTCTTTAGCTCTGATTGAGGCTGTTGTTTTTACAGATTCGACAAGTAGATCTAAATCAGTTATGACGGGTTCTGTAATTGGTGCAGAATTAGCTTCTTGAGCATTAACTGAAAAAACTAAAAAGGGTAATAAATATATATTTTTATTCATTTGAATCTCTGTATAAAGGAATTTTAATCAAGGCTGGAGGGGCTTGTTTTGAAGCAATTTTTAGAGCGTCTGCAGTTGCTCTTCTTATTGAAGATGACGCTTTCTGCCACGATGATGATTGTGTATCCCAGTAACCACCTTTGTTACCATCCACTGTGAGGTAAGTTAAGGCTATCCTTCCTACTCTAAGAAAATCTGCGCTTGTTTCAACATCATCAATTAGTATATTGTCTCTATAAGTTTCAATAGTTCTGCCATATTCAAGTTCTGTTTTATAGGCCTCTGTTATGAGTCTAAATTTTTCTGAAGTAGATATATCGCCTCTATCCATTGTTTCTTTAAGATTTAATACTCTTGTTGATCTTTCCTTCATTAAGAATGGAAGGTCAAGCAGCACAAAGTTCTCAAGACCATCAATCATTTTAAGCATGAGTGGCACAATTCTCTGATTAGTTTTATCTAATTCATCTATTTTTAAGATAATATTTTCTATCTCTTCTATTTGAGAATTGATTATCTTTTGAACTTGATCATTGTAAAGCTTTAAAGAGTCAAACTCTTTTGATGTGGCCTGATAATCAGCTAATAAAATTCTAGTTGTTTCATCTAGTTTGACGATCTGTTCTTGTGTAAGCCCTGATTTTTCAATGCTAGATTTAGACAATAAAATCGTATCATTAACAACATTGTTTTCTTCCATAGCATCTTGTGCAAAGGAATGGAAGGAGCTAAAGATAAGCGTTAAAAAGTATAAATTTTTTTTCATATTTGTATTTTAAAGTAAAAAGGAGGCCGAAGCCCCCTTTTAGTGTTATTTAATTCTTAGAATCTTAACTGATATGTTAAGAATGCTTGTGGTCCAAATCTTGGATATCTGAATGAATTGAAACCGTAAGGGTAGAAAGAACTACCTGTATCATAATAGGCATCTGTATCAGGGATTGCATCAAATATATTTGTTACAGTCAATGATAAGAACGAGTCTTGAGATAAATCATAACCAACAGCAAGGTTTGTATCAAAATAAGGACTCATAGTCTTGCCATAATACCCTTCTAAATGACCAACTCTTAGTGTAGATGTACTTACAGACCAGTCACCTCTCTGCCATCCGAATCTAATAGATTGTCTGGATCTTGGAGTATATAAGTTATTCATATAGCTGAGCAATGGATCTCCAATATCTTCAGCATACTTTAAATCAATTTGATTTGTACTTGTAATACTGAATGAGAAATCACCAGCAGCATCTGTTACCCAGTTGTAGAAAATAGCAGTATCAACACCTATAAACTCTTGACCAGCAATATTTACAGGAGTCTCATAAAGAGCTGTAATTGAACCTTCAGCTAAGACATTATCATAAGATTCTGGTGTGAAATCCTTACCACCTCTAACAATTGAAGCATATACTTGTGAACAGTATGAGTCAGGATAATTAATTGCTCCTGCAGATGTATCGCCAGCCTCTTGTGCACGACAGATAGCCTCATCTCTCACAATAGAACCTAAATCTTTAGTAGAAACAATATCTGCTAACTGAATATGGAAAGCATCAACAGTAATTAACAGCCTATCAACAGGCTCCCAAGCAATACCTATTGAATATGAGTCGCCCTCTTCTTCTTTAAGATTTAAATTACCAGTTGTAACTCCATCAATATTAATAATACCGTAACCTGGAGATGCTATAGCACAACCTTCGCCTGATTGACCCCAGTCACCTGAAGCGTAGCATTGGTAGAAATCAGTTTCGCTTGTAAAGAATCTTCTTTCTCCAACAAATGAGTATGGAAGATCTGGTGCTTTAAAGGACTCTGACCATGAAGCTCTTACCAATAGGTTATCAACAGGTCTCCATTCAAAAGAAGCACCCATTGTTCTTCTATCGACATTACTTGTTTTACTATCATATTCATCTTGACGCGTTGATAGATTAACTAGGAAATTTTCTGCTAGAGGTATAGCTAACTCAAAACCAAAAGCAGTTCTATCTCTTTCACCACCTCCGTCTACACCACCAACACCCCAAAGAAGCCCGTCTTTGTTTGCTTGACTAAGTTGAACATCGTAACCTTTCGTTTGTTTTTCAACTACAGCAGCGAAACTTAATGGTCCATATGGTAATTGCATAATATCACCGGTAACACTCGCCTGGAATAACTCTGAAAATGCATCAGCTGGCTCTACGTTATCAACTCTTAGAGCTTCAAGCTCCTCAGAAGATTGAGTGCTTAGATACCAATCCCAGTTGTAGCAATTTGGCTGATTATAGCTGGCAGCATAATCATAAACCCCTGAATTGCCATAATATCCATTTGTTATAGACGTTCCATAATCAGTAGCCTCACCATTTGAAAGATCACCATCTAATAGATCTGCTGAATCAAGAACACAGGGATTGCCTGCGCCATCAACACCGCCAATGTTATGAATTTTGTCATATAAAGCTGAAGCTAAGAAATTTCTTCCAGTTTTTACAATGTCATAGGTATTGTCTGTATATGATACGTCCCACTCAAACCCATTCGATAATATACCTCTCGCACCTATATCGATAGTAGTTGTATCCTCATCATAGCTAGATCCTCTTACAGCATTAGTGAATATTTTTTGTATTCTAAAATCCATCATTGAAGCAGTTGCACCTGCATTGGGCTGACCAACTGGGACAACATGGTTCTGTGTATAATCACCACCAAATGCCTGAGGTCCTGCCACCCAAACGAATGGTGTAAATAAGTTATCAAGTGTGCCTTCAGTTTTATTTTTAAGATGAATGAACTTTGCATATATCTCAACTTTGTCAGTTAACTCATATGTACCTGATAAATAAGCAGATGCTCTTGACCTTTCATTGGTAAGTGTTCCATTAGAACTCATATCAAATCCACAATAAGCACCATAGTAGCTTGCAGCATATGCGGCGTGCTGTTCAGGTGTAGAGATGGTATATCCAGGATCAGCCTGAGAACATGATTGGTCTATATACTCACCAGTTGACCAGTCTATTAATGAACCTAAGTTACCTGATTCAGGGTTTAGATGAAGTCCATAGTAAATAGTATCTCTGATAAGCAGGCCTCTTGATGAAAGAGCAACTTCTCTTGAAGATTGATCCTCGTATGAGTCATGCTCACTTCTGCTTTGTATTGGAATAGACTGTTCGTCTCTATATTCAAGTGCGTATGTGTATGCAAGCCTGTCAGTGAATCCACCACCAGCAAATTCAAAGTTAACAGTCTCACCACCAGTTCCTGAACCTACACCACCACCGACTTGTGCTCTAAAGGTTTTGTCTTCAAGTCCATCTACTAATATTATATTAACAACACCAGCAACGGCATCAGAACCATAAATTGATGAGGCTCCTGATGTTAATATTTCTATTCTTTCAACAGCCGCCAACGGTATAGCTGCATAGTTAAATGATGCAGACTCTCCATTATATGGGAATGGATAGTCTGATGTTCTTTTACCGTTAACAAGAACCAAAGTCCTTCCTGGACCAAAATCTCTTAAATTAATAGGTTGAAGTGACTTATTGAAACCAGCCTGAAAGTTTTCTCCATTAACAGAACCAGTGTTCTGAGTTAGATTACTAACAGCATCATAAACAGTTTGAAAGCCTTGGGCTTCAATATCTGATCTAGTTATAGTTATTAAAGGTGTAGCGCCTTCGACGTCTGTTCTCTTAATTCTTGAACCCGTAACACTTACTCGTCCGAGGTCTTGAGAGCCCTCAGATGCTGAAGAGTCACTTGTATTAACAGTTGATTCAACAACTGTTTGCTCAACAACAGCTACTTGAGCTGCAGTATCTGTGCTCTCGGATGATACCTCCTCTCCAGGATTGTCAGCAAAAACCAGGCCAACAGTTAAGAAAGAAAATATAGTTAAATATTTAAAATTATTCATAGCATATCCCCATATGATTATGTTAAAAACACAGCATTGTGCCGTGTAGTACCTGAAATATACATAAATAGTAGATATTTGTATACATTTTTGGTCATTTAATTTTTTTAATAAAAGTAAATACTTATAGCTAATAAAAGTTAAATTATTAATCATGTAAAGTTACCTTTACATAAATTTAATGATATTATTATTGGTAGTGATTAAATGTATATTCTTATAGGTACTACTTATGTATAAACTGAACTTAAACAATATGTTACAAGGTCTTTCATTTGCTGTTTTAATGTTAACTGTTACAACATTTACTTTAGAAGCATCTGCTAAAAATGAAATGATTCCAATCGAAAAGCTTGTCTGTTATGGACAAGGAACTGGCTTTGATCTTTCACCATCAGGTGATTATGTTGCGGCAATGGTTCCGGTAGATGAAAACAAATGCGACATCGAAGACCTATCAGACCAACAACTTAGTCAGTCAAGAGCGGTGCTTGTTGTTACTAACATAGAAACAGGAGAAGCAAAAGTTTTGTCTGGAACCTCAGTTACAACTGCTGTTGCCAGTTTTGAGTGGCTAAATGATGATCAGCTGCTTTTAACTAGGGATGGCAGAGCCGAGATGGATTCATATAGTTATTACATAATTGATAAGGATGGCAAAAACAGTGAGCTACTTATTGAAGCATCAATGAATAAACGTTCGGCTGGCTATTCAATCCCGCGTGTAACTGGCATTTACCCAAAATTCCCTCAGAAAGTTATGGTCACCCTTAGTAGAGGCTCATCTAATTCTAGAGATCATTATTGGCTTGATCTAGATACAAAAAAAACAACACTTATTGCAAGAGAGCCATCAATTAAAAATGAGCAAGCAGCGGGATATTTATTTGACCACAATGGAGTTTTAAAAGGCTTCTCAACATATACAATCAAAGGACCAGATATGGGCTTGGTAAATTCATTCTACTTATATAATCAGGATGGTTCTTTCGAAAAAATAAATAGCTGCAGACACCAAGCAGCCTGTTTTACTCCGCTTCGTTTTGATATCGATAACACTACCCTATTAGGGGTTGGCCAAGCTGTTCAGCCAGATGGTTCTATTCTTAATGAAACTGATACTAATGCGCTATGGGCATACGATACGATTAATAGGGAATTTATAGAAATGATCTATCATGATCCAGACTTTGATCTTGCAGCTCCTCTTCAGGGCTCTGGATATTTAAGAATGTGGTTTGATAATAGCTCAACAGCTGGAACGGAACTCTTTGGATTCTCATACCAAGCTGAAAAAACTAAGAAAATATATTTTGATAACTACTTTGCATCTATTAATAAATCACTTGAGGCAGTATTTGAAGGTTATCAGGTTTCAGTTTCAGATTGGAGCTCAGATCTATCTAAGTTTTTAGTTAGGGTCACTAGTTCATTTGACCCAGGTACTAGCTGGTTTTTTGATTCAACGACCGGAAACCTTGTACAGGTTTCATCACCTTCAAGGCCATGGCTGGATGATTATGAGATGGCAAAAACCGAGCCTTTTACATATACAGCAAGAGATGGCTTGAAGCTTCATGGTTATATTACTTTGCCAGTTGGTTATGAAAAAGGAACCAAAATACCATTTATTGTTCACCCACATGGCGGGCCAAATGCTAGAGACTACTATCAATATAATACTGAAGTTCAATTTTATGCATCCAGAGGGTACGGTGTAATACAAATGAATTATAGAGGCTCTACTACATACGGTAGGTCAGAAATGATTCTTGCAAATCATGAAATGGGTAAAACAATGCAAACAGATAAATATGATGCGCTGTTCTGGGCAAGAGACCAAGGTTATGTTGATATGGATAAAGTTTGTATCTCTGGAGCTAGTTATGGAGGCTATGCAGCAATGCATGCTGCAACAAAAATGCCTGGAATGTTTAAATGCATAATTGCCTATGTTGGCGTTTATGACCTCACCGAAAGCGAGGATCTTAGAGGGCTCATGTGGGGCAAATGGGGAATGCAGCAAGAATATGTTGAAAAAGGTGATCCCAAAGATCCCGAGGATTATAAAAACTTATATGACAATAGCCCAAACTATTTCGTTGAGAATATTACTGAGCCTGTTTTAATTATCACTGGAAGACGAGATCGAAATGTTAGGTTCCAAGATACAGTTAATATGGTTAATGAGTTCAGAAAGTATGGTGTAGAGCATGAATATATTATCAAGGGAGATGAGGGTCATGGCTATACTAAAGAGTCATCAAGATTAGAGCTCTGGCAGAGGTATGAAAAGTTTTTAGCTAAATATTTAGACTAGAAGCTAGCTATATCTGTTTGTTTCTGACCAAGTATTAAGGAATGCACATCGTGCGTTCCTTCATAGGTGTTAACCGCTTCTAAATTCATGCAGTGACGTATCACGTGATACTCATCACTAATTCCATTGCCGCCATGAATATCTCTAGCCTCTCTTGCTATATCAAGCCCTTTTTGGCAATTGTTTCTTTTTACAAGTGAAATCATTTCTGGTTTCATTTTATTATCATCAATTAGCCTCCCAACGCGAAGAGCACCTTGAAGGCCTAAAGCTATATCTGTTTGCATATTGGCAAGTTTCATCTGAATAAGCTGTTTTGAGGCAAGCGGTTTTCCAAATTGAACTCTGTCTAACGTATATTCTAAGGATGCATTCCAGCAAAATTCTGCAGCTCCCATTGCACCCCAGGCTATTCCATATCGAGCCATATTTAAGCAAGAAAACGGACCTTTAAAACTTTGAACATCTGGTAAAACTTTTTCATCAGAAACAAAAACATCATCAAGGAATATCTGTCCTGTTATAGAAGCTCTTAATGAAAACTTTCCTTCAAGCTTTGGAGTATTTAAACCATCAACTCCCCTATCAACTATAAAACCTCTGAGTATGCCCTGCTCATCCTTTGCCCAGATAATTAGAACATCAGCAATTGGTGAATTAGTTATCCAGGTTTTAGAACCATTTAAGTTATAACCACCATCTACTTTTTTAGCATTAGTTTTCATTGAGCC
>Ga0222717_10003534_pt1 | contig 11723 bp, 15 predicted proteins | sample C33_18DmetaG_FD_165053 | JGI IMG/M metagenome (GOLD analysis project Ga0222717, IMG submission 165053) | Estuarine water microbial communities from San Francisco Bay, California, United States - C33_18D | ecosystem: Environmental > Aquatic > Marine > Unclassified | place: USA: California...
TGCAGAGCGCTTCTTCGACTAAGCAGCGACGAGCAATTAAGGCAGGTGTATATGACCTCAGCACAAGGGTGGACGACAACAAGGAGGGGACGGACGAGCGCATCCAGAACGATGGAATCGACCAGATATCAAGCCCACTAAATGGTAGCAGTGATGGTGGTGGTGGTCTGCCAGATGGCTTCGCCGAAGAAACACTGGACATAGTTGACTCAAACAATCTAGCAGCTCAAAGAATCTTCTTAACCAAGGACGTTCCGTAATGGCTATTTTACGAGCAGGGCCCTGGGGCAAGTTGAGTTCTGGGAGCAATCCACAGGCTACCACGGACGACGTGCCAGCAGCACCAGACGCGAATACGACCGTATTCCCAGTAAACTGCGCTAGGGACGATTGGCCGACTCAGGACTGGGGAGCACTATATATTGCTGATGATTATTATTTAACGCCAGACAGTGGAGTCTCTACGCTCGGAGAGGACGTGGCAGCCACAGGTGATATTTTTTATGTGGATTTTACGTTCTGTTACCAAGCAACCCAAGCGTTTGATATAACATTCAACTGGGCATTCACTGGGGAGGGGGCTGACGAGAATTTTCCTTCCCTAAATTGGGCATATAGAACAATTGAAAATAACGAATATTCTCAATTTGACACTCCAGCCAACAGCGGATCCATTGACGTGACACTTCCTGCGTCAACGTTCGGTCAAGTAAGTTTTACAATTGGTGGATATACCTTTGGCGAACTAGTAACCTTAACCGCATCTTTATCGTGAACGCACCTGGCAGATTCTTCCATCTGGCTAGTGGTCTTGTGGTCCCTATGATACCCAAGTGCGGGTTGTCATCTACACACGCTGCTGCTGTAAGGGCAATCAAAAATGCAAATACTATTGTTGACTTCCACAAGGTGGGCAGGCCAACAATAGGTCACGACGGCAAGGCGGCACTTGTCCCTGTCAGAGACCCAGTAGGACGCTTTAGGTCAGCAGTTTGGCAAGTGAACCGTGGCAGCTCAAGTATATCGGTTAACGAGATATTAGACGGACTAGAGGCTGGGACATATAAGAATCAGCACTTCCTTGAGCAGTCATCTATACTTGCCACGTGCGAGGGATGCGAGTCAGTCACCCTTTACAGATTCCCAGATGACTTCAGGCAAATGCTAGTTGACGGAGGAATGGATGCAAACAGTCAGCATCGAAACAAATCAACCGACAAACCAGACCTAACAGAGCAACAGGTGACTAGAGTAAAGGCACTGTATGCAGACGATATAAAGCTATTTGAATCAATCTAACAGCACTCGCGATCACCTAACCCTTTATGATATAATACGACTATGGCAGAAAACAACTCACCCTTCGCCCCATTTGGAGCACCTCAACCCGAAGAGGAACTACTGTACCCAGAGCAAGGGATGCGGTTCGGCAATACTAATAACTTACTGATGGGCGAACAGTCCACAGGCAACGAAGGACTTGATCTAGCGTCACTTGCTGCTATACAGGGTATGTTTGGATTTGCTTCACAGCCAGCATTAAATACTTCCGGCAGCACACTACCACAGTTGATTGGTGGTCCTACCACTACTCAAGGTGTACCCGTAGGTCCTAACACACCTCCGCAGTACACTGGTGGTGCTCAAGGTCGTCCCGTACCAGGTACACAACTTGCGCCACAAGGTCAACCCCCTGCAGTACGAGCCACTGGTGGAGCACCTGCGGTACGCGGTACTAGCGGAGCACCTATGAAGATCGCTCAAAAGGTTGGTACTGCTGCTAAAGCTAGTCGCTTTGCAAGTCCTGGTTCAATTGCTTACACCGCCGCCGATCTCGGCACAGCAGCATTAACTGGGAAGGGGATTACCCAGCGTATAGTTGAACCAATCGCAGAATCATTAGCAGAGCTTTACTACGGTGACGGAAATCTGCTTGCATTTTCTCCAGAAGAATTAGCACAGATACAACAAGGTCCAGTTGCACAGGATCCCGACCTGCCCCAGATGTCCCGACTTGGCGATGAGCCACTGACATTCACTGCACCTACTGGACCATCTTCCACCGCCACACAGGCAGCTCCACTCGCTGAGACATTACCGAGTGATGCTGGATTGATGGGTGCTCCGGGCATCCAAGAGACTGGCATACCTACCACTTCTATCAATATTGATGGTGTCAGTGCAACAGTACCCCAAGGATTAGCTGGTCAAACCTTTGGTACTCTTAATCCCTTGAAAGAAGCCGAAGCAGGTAGTCCACAAGCTATCTTCGAGAGAATACGAGCCAATGGTCAATTGAGTCCAGAGCTTATTGCAGCAGGTCAAGCAAGGGCTGACGCAATGGGTACAACATTTGATCCAGAAACAGGATTCTCACGGGACGCATACTTAGAAGGTCAAGCTAATCTAGGAGGACCTATGGGGGTTGACGAGACTCGTGCTCGCTTAGGTGGTGGTACCCTCAATGAGTACTTAACCGCCCCTGACGGCACTCCTGGTGTCTCTGGTTTGCGTACTGACCCTCAAGGTCGTATGATACCCGCTGGATTTGAAACACGTGCTGATGCGTACGGGGACTACGAAAGAGATGCCGCTGCCCGTGAAGCTAGACTAGATGCTAGACCGGACTTTGGTTCTGCTATAAGTGATCGGGAACGCCGAGGGACCGGCGAAATGTCTATGGCTGACGCAGTAGATGTGTTCGGAAGCACTGAAGCTGGCCGAGCAGCTATCCTTCGGCAAAGGGCGGGACTGGATCCAGTAACTGGCAAGCCAGCTCAAACCGAGCAGGAGAGAGCACAGGGAGTAAAGCAGGGCCAGCTCCAGAATGAACTACTACAGGCTAGATTGAATGAGTTCCAGAAATCAGAACCAGACAAGCTTTCCAAGGCACAAGCATACGCTGATAGGCTAGGACTTGAGGGTGATGCGGCGAGCGCATTTATCTTCGCCCAGATGGGTACATCTATGGATGACGTCTTTGGTATTGAGGGTACTGGAGCAGGTGGCGGAGTTGATGGATCGAATGCAAATATACCTCAATCAGCTATTGACTATCTAAAGAATAATCCAGATGCCGCATCTGACTTTGACGCTAAATATGGTGCTGGGTCTTCTGGTAAATACCTTACATAACCTATATGGCAAATCAATTTGACCAGTTTGATTCAAAGCAAAATGCCTTTGATCAATTCGACGAACCCAAAAACTCATTTGACCAGTTCGATGAAGATGAACCCGGTATCGGAAAGACAGTAGCTGGTCTTGGTGCTGAGGTTGCTGTCGGAGAGGGTGCTAAGTACGCTGGTGCTGCTGCTGGGTTTGCCCTAGGTGGTCCAGTCGGTGCGGTTCTAGGATACGGAGTTGGCGCATTGGCTGGCGGTGTAGGTGGATCTCTATTGGCTCAAGGCATAGAAGGTCGCGACGAGGCAAGCTGGGGTCGTGTAACGGCTGACACAGCCCTCAATCTAATACCAGGTGGTCTAGGTAAGGCTTCCAAGGGAGCACGTCTCCTACCACGTCTAGCTGAGGGAGGAGTTAAACGTGCAGCGGGTGGTGCTTTAATATCAGCCGCTGGTGCTCAGATCGAGAAGGGCGTTGAGGAGGGTGAGTACCTTACCAACGAAGAACTCGGTGATGCTTTATTGGTAGGTGGCGGTCTAGGTTTAGGTCTAGGTGCTGCTGGTGAGCTAATGAAGAAAGCTTACCCTAAGTTCGGAGGCAGGACAGGTGAGTACCTGAATGAGGCATATGAGAAGGGTGATCCTGATGCTATGCAGGTTGTGGAGACACTTGCGGGTGAGAACCCGAATGGTCGAGGTGCTCGCTTTATGCGAACCCTTTACAAGAACATCATTCCATCTAACGTTGTTGGTAAGAACGCAACAATGGACGCGGTCCGAGCAAAGAATGAATCCGAGGCGGCTACTGATCTAGCATCAACGGTTCGTAGGATTGTTGAGAGCGCGGAAAAGAAAGCCCCGAAGGCAGATATTGATGCGCTGAATGACTACGTAGCCAACAAGAGTAATGTACTTCCGGAATCATTGGCAGGTATAAAGGACACACTTGACGATGCTCGTATCAAGATTGATCAGTACCAGAATACCATCTATGAAATGTACAAGTCCGGAGAGCTGGATATTGATCCACGTATAGCTGCCAAGATCAAGGACAGTATCGATTCTAAGAATTACTTTACCCGTGAGTACAGGTTCTACGAGGATAGTAACTATCGTCCATCAGCTAATGCTGAGAATAAACTTAGAATGGAACTCAAGCAGAAGGGTGAGAGTGACGAGAGTATCAATCAATTTATACAGAACTTGCAGGACAGTCGCTCGGACTCATTGCAGTTAATGAATACCATCGCTGGCAATAAGCGTGTATTCAAGCGTAAGAATGAAGATCTTACTGAAGCGATGCGGGAGTACCTTGGTGAATACGAAGGTGCTAGTGAGAGACTGTTTGGAACGGTGTCACGTCTTGGTCGATTAGCATCATACGAAGCTGGCAATCGACGCATAGCCGACGATATGCTAAAGGAGGGAACTGGTGCAACCTTTACACCGGGTCAAGTCCCCGAAGGTTTTGAGCCATTAGTTATCCGTGGACGTGAAATGCGTTCGGGAGACACGCGAGTACCTCGTAAGAAGCGGGTTCCGGTAAGTGATGAGAATCCATCTGGATACGTTCAGACGAGCCAGTTGCAGAAGGGTGACACTATCTACGTACCACGCGAAGCCAATGAAGCACTTAATGAATTGTATGGTAGCGGAGTAGTGAAGGATACTGGTCCGTGGCTTGCTCGTACTGTAGGCGGATTACTCAAGACTACTACTGCCGCCGCTAAGTTTGTCCGTGTACCATTGAATCTAGCATCCTATCCAGTTCAGCTAGTTGGTAATGCTGTCCTTGTGGCAGGTCAGGGGATGAATCCAGCTAGGGGCTATATTAAAGGTATGCGAGTAGCAATCAATGAGGCCCTTCCCCAGAAGCTGAAGAGTGGTAATATATCATTACTTGAACTTAACCGACTCAAGGAGTTAGGCATTGTTGATAAGGGTATCACAGCTTCTGACATCCGTGATGGATTCAAGAACGGTATTGCTCCTAAGTTCTTCCAACGTGCAGTAAACGGCGTAGGCAAAACTTATAATGCCTTCGATACTGCACAGCGCATATCCGTGTTCGAGAACTACAAGAAGTTCTTGGGTGATATTATCCCTGATGCTGATATCAAGCGTATTGGTACAAGGGAGTTCGAGCAATTGGCTGGGGATCTCACAAATAATACCTATATGAATTATGACCGAATCAATAAGGGTGTACGATCACTCTCACGGTACGGCATACTTAATGAGTTCGGTGCATTTAACTTTGAACTAACAAGGACTACGTTCAATCAGGCTCGACTCGCAAAGCAGATGAGTGATGGTACATTTGCCCAGATGTTGCAGGAGAAGTACGGTGTCCCAATTAACCAAGACACAGCTCGTAGAATCAAGACTGAGGGCTTTAAGCGTATGGCAGCTTTGAGTGCAGTACTATCTGCTGGCTCCGTTGTGCCTTGGGTACTTAACCGGGAGGAGGGCGTTGATTCAGAGAAGGAACAAGCAATGCGTGAAACTATCCTTGCACCCTGGGAGGAGAGTCAGTCCCTGCATATTCGTAAGGATGGAAATAAGATCCGTATAGCTAACCTTGGCTACCAGGTTCCTACCGCTGAGTTATCATCAATTGCTGAGGCGGGGTTCCGTGGAGGAAACTTTATGGAGGGTATGGGCAAATCCATTGATTCTATGTGGAGTAAGTTCGGCGGTGATCTTACTATCAATATGAAGAACATCGTATCCGCAGTGAACAATATGGATGCCAATGGTCGCCGTATCTCCGATAAGGTTGATGGACTATCCAAAAACCTAGATCTAGTTAGCTGGTATATGGGGGAAAACTTTACGCCGGGTACATTCTCTGACTTGAAGAAGCTGGATGATCGTGAGTCAATGGATAACATCCTGCGTTATACGCTAGGATATCGTGTGCGGAATTTAGATATGATGGAGAGTGCCGGGTACAAGTTCCGAGATATGAAGAAGAGCCTCAAGGGTATCAATTCAAAGTACTCGTCAGCCAGTTACAACCAAGACGATATCTCTGGGGCTTACCAGGAACTCAACAATGTGTACCGCTCCCAGATGGAGCAAGGAGTACGTCACGTGAACAACCTACGTACGCTGGAAGCATCGGAAGAGGAGATCAAGCAGCGGCTCAGTAAGACCTTTAATAAGTCAGAGGTAGAGAATCTGATGACAGGCACTGTGCCAGATATGCCAATCTCAACTGGCATACCATCCAAGCGTATGGACAAGAGAGCACGATACGTAGAACTCGCAAGTAAGATGCCAGAGGAAATGGCAATGAAGATGCTGCGCGATGACTACGATAGAGGCAAGTTGAAGCGATCAGATATTCAAGCTGTCATTCGTAGAATCCAGATGCAGCAGTACCCACGGTAACAAAAAGCCCCGCCCTCAACACACAGAGGACGGGGCTACCGTAACGAAACGAGGGATCAAAAAGGACCGTAATGAAAAGCCCCGCTGCGGATTACTCCAACAGCTTACCTCGTACTGCATTATACACTATGGCTTTCTAGCCTGCGTAAGGAAATCTTTAAGCTTTCGCTTCTCGTCTTGAAGGGTCTTTCGCTGTTCAGTCATACGCTCAATACGATAAGATAGAAGCCTGGACTCCTGCCGGATCATATCAATCTGGGTCTGAACTCGCTCAATGTTTTCTTCGCTGTTTCGCATACACGCAACTTGGTCTGAAGTATCCTCCTTGTCAACAAATAGTTCGGGAAAATTTAACCCTTCGAGTGGAAAACCTAGTTCCTCGTAGCAGAAGGTATCACGAGCAATAGCGGCCTCCCTCTCGTCAGTAAATGAACCCAAGTATTTGAGCTTGTATTGGTGCTCTTTACCTAGACCTACGTTCACAATGAACTTAGGATTATTCTTAGAGATTGTTACACCTCGGTACTTAGATTTACCGCGAACCTTCTGGTATCCTCTGAGGTTTTGTGATCGTGTAGCGTACCGCAGGTTAGATGGTCTATTGTCCGACCTGTTTCCGTTAATGTGATCAACTTCGTGGCCCTTAGGTTTATCGCCAATAAAAGCCATCGCAATTAAGTCGTGGACTCGCACGTTCTTAAATCTTATTGCAATAGTACGATACCCCTTTCCAGTATCAGTTCCCAATGACTTATCCCTAAGACGCTTTCCGTGAGCCTGTACTCTGCCATCGGAGTAGCAGGTTACCCTTACTCCATTTACTGTTATGTCATTTGATGTCTCTGTAGTGATCATAGCTCTTTGGTGTTGATGATGTGTGCGCTGCGGTTGTATAGGTAACCCGTACGCTTGGTAATGATTTGTACTGCCTCGAAGTCAGTAGTCCAAGGCATCTCACGATTCTCGAACCCGAAGTCATAGTCAGCCCGGATTAGCTTTGATATGTTCCAGACGTACAGCAGGTGCTGGTATCCATTAACATAGATGAAGTCCTTCTTTACTGATTCGGCTATTCCTACATTGGTGTCCAGCTTGAGCTGCTCAATGATCCAGGGATCGTATGCCTTGCGGCGTACCTTGATCTCAACTAAGTAGTCCACGCTCTCGTAATCAAAAGGACTGAACTGGTCCTCGGCTTTTGTCAGCTTATTCATTTTAGGAAAAGCTAACATTATATTTTGTGCTACTTCTTCTTCTGTCATCATCCGAACCTCCCTGTGCAGTGATAGAATTTAAACGTACCTCCGATGTCGCGCTCACCTTCACGGTTCTTGGCAATCTCGTAGGTTAGACTGGTGTACCCTCCGCGAGCATCTTGACTCTTGGATGAATCAACATCCCCGTTGGATGGATACATAAGCAGAACAACGTCGGCATCATTCTCGATGTCACCGGAATCCTTTAGGTCGTACAGTTTGAGTCGGCCATTCTTAGCTCCCTCTCTGTTGACCTGTGCTAGTAGGATGATAGCGATATTGAGATCAATAGCCATCTGCTTAATTTTATGAGAGATACTGGCTATGCCCTCAGCCTTACCCATCTTGGATGAGAAAGGGATTAGCTGCAAGTAGTCAATGACCAGTAGCTTTACGCCGTGCTTCTGTACGAACTGTTTAGTCTGGCTGTACAGATCATCGGCACTCTTCACTGCGTGGGACGTGTACACTGGCATCGTCTTTAGTCCATCGATAGTCTCGTGAACCCGCTTGACCTGATCTGGCTTGGCTATGTTGTCCTCCACGCTGCGAAGGTTAACACCTGAGATAACTTGTGTCAGTCTCTTGGTGAGTTGCTTCTGTGGCATCTCAAGTGAGAATACTCCACAAGCGTGACCATCCTTGGCTACAGCCTGTGACACAATGTAAAGTGCCAGTGCTGACTTACCGCACGAGGTAGGTGCAGCGACTGTCATTACCTCGCCAGCCGCGATCCCTCGGTTGCCTAGTTCGCTATCTAGGTTGTTGGTATGAGTCTTAACAACGTCAGCCACGTAGTCCCCGGACTGCATCTTGGCGATGTCCTCCAGTAGCTCCTCAGCCGACGAACCAATACCAGATTTGTTCTGGCTGCGTAAGGGACGCTCAGTAATCTCAGCTTCTAGTTTGCTACGGATCTCGTCATAGGTAAGAGCCTCGGCCTCCACGTTCTCAACGGCGAGTCGGCAGGACTTCATAATCTCACGTAGACGTGCCTTCTCTGCCACTACGTTGGCGTAGAACTTAGCCGTCAGTTCGGTATAGGCTTCACCATCAACTAGGGACATAATCCCTGCTGCGCCTCCCACATCATCAAATCCGCGTACGGACTTCAGATGCTCGGAGAGTGAAACAATATCAATCGGGTTACTCTTCTGGGATAGCTCACCTATAGCTTGGTAAAGCAACCGGTATCGTAGTACGTAAAAATCCTCGGCTTCTATTAGTGGGCGGACCGTATCGTAAACGGACGAGTCCCCAGGGAATAAGCAGGATGCAATTAGTTTCTTCTCAGCGTCAACGCTATGTGGCTGATTGTGTGTCAGTTGATTCGTTTCGTTCATTTTCAAGTAATGCTACCAGAGAACGAAGGACTTGTCCAAGGGACTTATGTGCTAACTTGTTTCCTTCTGGCAATTTATAACTGTCAATAGTGTTATAGATTGAGAGGGATACTTCGGCAGCTTCTTTAATTTTAGTCATTTCGTTACGGTGTGTTTCGTTAGTGCGTTGAGTCATAAGAATTACTTGCCCCCTACTGAATTGTAAGGGGCAAGCATCTTAGCACAGGGACTTACTCCGACTCTGCTCTTTCGAGCATCCCTATGGCTATCAACGAGTAGCCAATTAGGTCGCGGAAGATGTCCTTGGATTGGTCGCCTTTGGTACTTACCTTTAGCTGACCATCGTTACAGAAAGCCTTCGCTCTCTGGAATTTGTCCTGCATTCGTATGCAAATGCCAGTCAATGGATCAACGCCGAACTCGGACGAGCCGTCGAAATTTGCGAAGGGGTTATCGCAGCTTTCGCCTCCCGTGTAATCCGAGCACTTGTTAGCAGTCATATCCAGAATGGAACTCACTTCATCACGGCGGAATTGTTCCCACCAGACTTTATCGAATGAGGGCATTCTTAGAATGGGGTGTTGTCATTGGTTGGCGCACTGGCAGCTTTTGGTCCTGCCGAACTGGTAGAGCCTGCTGCATCCACCGGGTTCAGTGCTAGTGACAGGAAGTTAGTACCGCTCTTGGCAGTCTTCTTCCAGCCCTTGAGGTAGTACTCCTTACCCTCGACGTTGATCTTCCCGCTGTAGTCAGGATGATTTGGTTTTTCTTTGCGGTCATTGACGAAGAATGTACCGGAGTTTGTGTTATCGTATTCAGACATATTATTACTTTCGTTATTGGTTATTGCTGGCCTCTCCTCTTGGATTGGCGGTTAGTTAGAGACACCGTCATCCAGCTTTACGGCACGGATGGTTGTGTCAGGTTGTTCTAGTTTGACGCCCAAGTGTTTAGCTAGTGCGTCGATCTTCTGATTAAGCAATTCATTTTGCTTATTCAACAGAATGTTTTCCAGCTTGATAGCTGCGAGTGAGTCGCTCATTTCTCCGGTCACTTCCTCGTAGTGATTGTCAATCATTTGAATGCTGGAGATGATGTCGATGATTTCGTTTCTTAAGTCCATATTAGAATCCTGGTGTTTGTTTTTTAGTTACTGGTTTAGGTAAGTTGCTGCCGTGGTTATTAGTAGCGTCCGGATCCTTGGTGTCGTCAATAGCAAAGAGTCCATTAAGTGCATATTTTCTTGAGTAAGATGAAGCACTGCCAGTAATCTGGGCATCGTCCATTCCTTTCTTGGTCTCAGCCTCACGAGCGAATCCATTGGCGGACAGGGACTCACCTGTTGATGTATCACTCAGCGAAGCACTTGCCTTGACGTATACTCGGCCCCCGATCTCAACGATGTCATCGCTGATGATCAGTGCGCAGTCGTACTGCTCCAGCAATGGTTTAAGTCCAGTAAGGATGTCCTCACAGGAGCGATACTTGTACCCTCCGAATTTGTTGGTCTGTCCCTTGGGTGCTTTAAGCTCCGTCTGGATGCACTGCAACTTCTGATTGATGTTAATGTCCTTCGTTTTTTTGGTATCTGTTTTACTCATATTTATTTTTGGTTAGTGTTCGGAATAATTCCTTCCGTTGTTTCTGATTTCTACAAGCAGCAAGTTCATCTTTACTTGCTCCTAGGTCTTCTAACTTGGACACCTGTTCGGATGCCGTCAAGCTATTTGTAAACTTTTTTGTAAGTTGTGTAAGTCCTACGGGATGAAGGACATCCATTGTTTCACGTTCAAGGTATGCTGCCATTGCCTCCAAAGTATTTGGCAAATCTTCCTTCCGTCCCTTGCACATCTTGAGGAAAAAGTTCTCAACCTTGCCCAGAAGACTATTAGCCTGGCGGGATATAACGCCACGGACCATACCAGTCTGGTGGTCGTGATCCAGCACCCAGTCATCCTTCTTGCTGTCCAGTATAGGACAGTTGATGGGCTTGTTAGCCTCCCGGAACTCTTTGATTTGATTCTGTGATAGGTAGGTCATAGTGAATTAGTAGGCTCTTTATTAAGGGCAGCGATGCCCTGCTTGAGTTGATTGTTCTCCTCCTTCAGGCGAAGGTTCTCATTGCGTAGATATATGAAGTCCTCCTTTAAATCAATAAGCTCTCGCTCAAGTTTCCCAGCAAATGCCCACGCTTCAGTCTCTGCCCCAACATACTCGTAGTCGGGATTTAAAGTAGCTTCGTGTGCTGCGTCTGTTTGTGGTGTTTCGCTTATTGGTTTCATAGTGCTGTTAGTTTATATTTAATGCCGTCTACTTCAACGACCTTGCCTTCGCAGGTCTTGGATGAGCGGGGTGTTCCTTCCTTGACGCCATCGCTGTTCTCATAGTAAGTCGGCTTGCCATTTGAGTCACGCTCATTCTTCTCCCAGTAGCCCTTGCTGCTTTCGCAGTAAGTAGTCTTGCCATTGTCTTCTTTAATTATAATAGGAAAGCTGAATGCAATTCCTAGTTCTGTCAGTGTTTCGCTTAGTGGTTTCATAGTGCTTTTAGTTCGTATTTGATGCCGTCAACTTCAACGACCTTGCCATCGCAGGTCTTAGCGGAGC
>Ga0222717_10003535_pt1 | contig 11719 bp, 15 predicted proteins | sample C33_18DmetaG_FD_165053 | JGI IMG/M metagenome (GOLD analysis project Ga0222717, IMG submission 165053) | Estuarine water microbial communities from San Francisco Bay, California, United States - C33_18D | ecosystem: Environmental > Aquatic > Marine > Unclassified | place: USA: California...
ATTCACAATGGGACCAGGAAACTACAGTCAGTCGTTCCCTTTAACATTAGATTCAGATGCACCTGTTCACGTATATTACTTTGAAGTTGGAGGACCACAACAACCACCACAAGAAGTACAATTCCAGACATGGCACAACTCTTTCACACTTATGCTAAATAATCCTGATAGCACTATCTTAATTGAAGAAGGAACAAATCCTTTTGCCAATAACGGACAAGGTGCATTACAATCATTTCAATCACCATTTTGGACAACATACTCTGCAATACCTTATTGTGGTGATTATTGTATAGAAGCTATATACGGTTGCATGAACCCATTATCATTTAACTATAACGACACAGCAAATATAGATGATGGCAGTTGTGTTCCAGTAATTCTTGGATGTACAAATACATTAGCATTTAATTATGATTCTTTAGCTAATGTTGACGATGGCAATTGTATCCCTATTTCTTATGGATGTACAGATATGGTAGCTGATAATTATAATTTAAACGCCAATACAGACGATGGTTCATGTTATTATGTAGGATGTACAGATATTACTGCATTAAATTATGATTCAACCGCTACTGTTAATAACGGATGTATCTATCCAATTTACGGTTGTACAGACCCTACAGCATTTAATTATGACCCATTAGCAAATGTTGATGATACAAGTTGTGTAGCTATTTTATATGGATGTATGGACGCAACATCATTTAATTATAACCCACTGGCAAATACAGATAATGGAAGCTGCGAACCTTTTGTATATGGATGTACAGATTCTACTGCATTTAATTATGACCCACTAGCCAACACAGATAATGGTTCTTGTGATTCTATAGTTTATGGATGTACAAACCCTATAGCATTAAATTACAATAATTTAGCCAATACGGATGATTTATCTTGTATATTACCAATATACGGATGTACAGATTCAACACAGTTTAATTACAATCCATTAGCTAATACTGACAATGGAACATGTGAACCATTTATTTATGGTTGCACAAACGCAAACGCATTAAACTACAATTCAAGTGCAAATACAGATGATGGTTCTTGTATAACTCCAGTTTATGGGTGCACTGATTCAACGCAATTTAACTATAACCCATTAGCAAATACAGATAACGGATCATGTATACCGTTTGTATATGGATGTACAGATGCTGCAGCGTTTAATTATGACCCATTAGCTAATACAAATGACAATAGTTGCTGCTTAATTGCAGGCTGTACAGACCCACTTGCAGTTAACTATAATCAATTTGCTTGTTATGATAATAATTCATGTATTACTGCAGTTCCAGGTTGTACAGATGTAGCAGCATTTAATTATGATCCAGCTGCAAATGTTTCAGATTCAACCGCATGTTTATATGATGCAGGTTGTTATGGAGGTCCTGGTAATCCTTATTGGTTAAATGACGGATGCTTTGCATGGGTAATCGACGTAGATGATTATTGTTGTACTAACGAATGGGACGCAAGTTGTCAATCAATGTATGACTATTGTCAATTAGGTTGGCCAACATCATTAGAAGATATAAGCTCTATGGGAATTATGGTTTATCCAAACCCAACTGGAGATATACTAAATATAGATACAAGACTAGAAGTTGAGGTAGAAATATATGACCTTATGGGTAAATTAATAACAAAAGAAAATTCTAAAAGAATTAATTTGTCAAAATATCCAAACGGTGTATATAATTTGATACTTATATATAATAACAAAAGATTTACGACAAGGGTAATAAAACAATGATGAAATTAAAACAAATACTAAAAGAATTCACAGACCTGAATTTCGAAATGAAATATGTGAAAGATAAAAATGCTAACAAAGTTATTAAAGTATTACAAGGCTTAGGCTTTGGAATTAGTGTAGGTGATGTTAAAGCTGCAAGGAACAGGCTTGAGGATTACGAAGGTGGTAAAATGTTTAAGCACATGCAATATCATGTTGTACAGGGTAAGAACGAAGTCTATTTTATATATCAGACACAACACTGGTTAAGGTCAAGTGATGTCGATGTCACTAAAGTATCAATTGATATATATGATGACTATCAAGGAAAAACAAGTGCCAAGCGTACTGAAATAGGAAATGCACTAGTACCAACAAAAAAATTCCTAAAAGGACTTAATCGCTCTAATGTACTAGACAAGAGCTAAGGAAGGAATGATGAAGAAATTATTAGTAATATTACTCTGCTTACCTTTAATAGCTAACTCACAAGACTTTAGTGTAAAAGAGTTTTTTAAATACTCAACAGTGTATGGTGCTATAAACGGAGGTAACTCAATATCAGACGTAGATGTATACAGCGTTTCGAACGGTTTAGAAACACAAACAATCGTAACACCGTTTGACTATTCAGTGTTATTTGGAGCAAGAAAAATAAAAAGATATGGATATGAACCTAAAGAAGCTTTTAAAAGAGGTACAGAGGCTTCATTTAGTGACGGTGCTGGTAAAGGCATTTGGACAAATGAAATAGAGTTTTTATTCCAAGCTGAATACAAAAGACAAGAAGGTGAAACATACTTCGATCAGCATCACATGATTAGATATGTTGGTGATGACGGATGTGGCAAGCATTTTTGTTTATCTCATTGGATGGCTAAGGTTGAATATATAGAAGATGGATTTGCTGATGTAAAATACTTTGAATCTTCTCAGAGATTAAGATATGAAACGAAAAATGGTATTTCGTTAAATCTAGGTATATCTCAAAGAATGTCAGAACCTTATGGTTACGACCCATTAGAAGACTGGTTATTATCAAACGGAAATTTGCACTATACTTTCTTAGCATTGGAAGAGGGATATACAACACAATTTGATGGACAAGGTGGAGTAGAATACTTTGACCCATCTGGAAACTCTGTTGCAACAAGCACAGAAGTTTGGGAAGCTGTTGCAATACCAGAAATGCTAGCAAATTACACAGAAAAGAAAAGAAACGAATTACCTATTAACTGGACTCATTCATGGGTGATGGGATTCGATTACTATAAATACACAAAAACATCTTGGTTACATGCGTGGGGAAGTTTAATGCCATTACACTACAGTGACCATGAAAATGAATTCAGCTATTACAATTTTAATGGCGAAAAGCAGTGGATGGATTATTCAGCAGGTATGATATTTGGATATTGGTATAACAAGAATCTAGGTATATTTGTAGAAGGAACATATAATAAGTATTGGAATAGAACATGGCATGGATTTAGTGCTGGTGTAAATTATAGAGTATTTTAAGGGAAGAGAACAATGGCAAAAGAATTAAACGAAGATACTAGTTTAAATGTGAGTGTAAAAACTCTTGGCGGTATAGCAGCAGCAATAACAACAGTAGTAGGTATGTGGTTTGCACTTCAAGCAGATATACAAGAAGCGAAAGAGCTACCAGTACCTCCACCTCCAGCAATTACACGTATGGAGTTTGATATGAAAGACCAGTTAGTTCGCCAGACTATTATGACAACACAGGAAGACGTAAAAGAAATAAAAATCCAATTGGATAAATTAAATGATAAAATAGATGCAATGAGGTAATATGAAGTTTTTAAACTACAACATATGTTTATCGTCTAGAACAACATTGATGGTTATATTAGGCGCACTAATAAGTATTACTGCAGTAGCTGCAGTGCTTAAAGTTGATAAAAAGGAAACAATAATAGAAATTTCTCCTGTAGATGCTTGGACACCTACAAAAGAAGATATCGCTTACCAAGATAGCATGTTCAAAATAGTAGAACAGACACAGCAAGATGTAGACACGATCAGAGAAGCTATCGATGTGATAATGTATAAACTCGAAAGAATAGACTACGAAAACGGTACATGGGATAGTATTCGTTACGTCAAAGGTGGTAAAATTGACCAGTCAAGGAGTGAATAATGGAAAAAGATTACGTTGAATGGAAAATGTTTGTTGGTTATATATTATTATTGTTTTTAATGGTTTTTGCAAATAAAGCTAGTGGACAGTCACCTTGTAATGACAATGGTATATGTGTAGTACAATTTAATGCTGGATTTAATGAAGCAAACAAAGTTTCATGGGTTAATGAATTAAATGAGTGCAGTACTAAATTTATAGACATTCAAAAAGATGCAGCAGCTGCAGGTAAGTATAAAATAGTAGTAGTACCAACGATAGTTATTTATAACGAAGGGGAAGAAGTTTCTAGGTTCCAAGCTAATATTATGATGCAGATGGAAGCTACCAAGAAAGAAGTACAGAATAAGATAGATGAAATAATTATGGAGAGTTTTTAATGTGGAAATTATTTAAAGATAAAAACGATATAAATGAAAAAAATATTGTAGGATTTGCATCATTCGTAGTAATGGTGTTATTTGCAGTAGCAGATCTTGTAACAAGCTTTATATTTATAGATGGTGAGTTAGTAATTAACGAAGTAATATACAATTCGTTTGTATGGGTTACACTAGGATGTTTTGGTATTAGTTCATTTGAAAAAGTAAAAGGAAAATAATGGAAAAATTCAGTGACCACGTTAGCTACAAAGAAGGCGTACGTAGCAACACAGCAGATAGACTAGGTTTAGACAATACACCAAATGCAGAACAAAGAAAATGTATGCATGATATTGCAAGACTATTTTTTGAACCACTAAGAGAATGGGTTGGTGGACCTATAAAAATTAACAGTTTCTTCAGAGGTGAACCTGTTAATACGGCTATAGGAGGAGCTAAGCATTCTCAACACATGAAAGGACAAGCTTTAGATTTAGATGATACATTTGGATATAAAACAAATGCTGAAATGTATCACTACATAAAAGACAATATGGATTTTGACCAGTTGATATGGGAATTTGGTGACAATGAAAATCCTAACTGGATTCATGTAAGCTATGTTACACATAGAGCTAATAGAAAAAAATTGACTGTAGCGTTTAAGAAGAATGGAAGAACGGCATACGAAAATATAGCACACGCATAAGAGGTACACTATGAAATTAAGAAAGATATTAGACGAAACTGTAAATAAGAAAGATGCAGCATACAAGTTAGCAATAGACTACACAGGTAACACAAAGCCTAAGATTACAAAATTTAACAAAAAAGGTATGACAGTATACTATGGATATAAAGTTAACCCAGATGATGTAATTAAATCTTTGGTAGCAATGGAGCCTACTTTAAAAATAAAACATGTAAAATGGAGCTCGATATCTTCAGGAGGTGGAACACATGAATTTATGTTTGAAGGAAAAGTTAAAGGTGCAGACGGAAAGGCTTGTTGGAAAGGGTATAGATACGCAGGGACTGAAAATGGTAAAGACAAATGCGTAAAAGAAGAAAATGAGCTTTTTGTTAAAAAAGAAGACATCGGTTGCTTTACAGAATGGTTAATTGAGGCTGGGAAACACATCTCAGAAGCTGAATATCAGGGTCGTAAAGTTCAACTCAACAAACCCATGCAAGGTGATGGTAATAGTAAGTTTAAGGTATACGTTAAGGATGGAGACAAGGTAAAGAAAGTTAGTTTTGGTGCTAAAGGTATGGTTATTAAGAAAAATAACCCAGCAGCAAGAAAATCATTTAGAGCTAGATTTAATTGTGACAATCCTGGACCTAAAACAAAAGCTAGATATTGGTCGTGTAGAAAGTGGTAAATGTCAAATATTTTTGTTATATTATAATATAAATACACAGGAAAGAAAAAATGATTAAACTGACAAACATATTAAACGAAGGCAAAATAAAAACTATAGATATATGGTTTGAAGATAGCAGAGGAAGATTTTACAGAACAGTAGTTGACGGCAAAAAACGAGTTAAAGGCTGGGATAGCTGGAGAGATGCAGAAGAATCACTTTCCAAATTATTAGGTTGGGATATTGGCTTAAGAAGTATGGACGATAACGAATTAGAAAAGGCAGCCAAGCAATTAAAAAAACAAGGGATAAAGTTGACTTGGGATGACTCAATGGATGTCAGCTAGAAATGATAAAGTTAAAAGACATACTGTCTGAAGGACTTGACAGCAAAGAAATACAAGCTGTTATAGACAGAGTCTATCCTTTGATAATCAAAGACTTAGGTAGGGCAAGAAAAGGTACTCCTAAAATAGAAATCCACAATAACGTGCTGTCATTCAACAGTGGAATAGAAGACTATCCTTCTGATGGACATGAAGGTGACCATGCACAATATGTATGGAAGAAGAATGTTATTGCAGTATTCAAAGTTGCAATGAAATCTGAAAAAGAAGTGATTCAAGCTATACTGCATGAATATACACATGCAACTCAGGACCCAAAGAAAAGAAAGCAATACAGCAAAATGGGATATGCAAATAATCCTTATGAAAAAGCAGCCCATAAAGCAGAAAAGAATTGGAGAAAATACATATGAAACTAAAAAATATGGTAAATGAAGCTTCACAACAATGGCAAGTTAAAGATGCTATTGAATTGCAAAAAGCTCATGAAAAAGTATTACGTGCAGCATCTTCTTTAGACAAAGCAGCACAAAAATTAGCAGCAGCATCTAAAAAACATAGAAATAAACCTAATGCTAAAATGTTTGAAGATGAAGCAAATGCTATGTTTGACGCAGTACAAAAATTCGTGTTGTCTCCGCAATCTGTATTTGGGAAAAACTGGTCGAAGTTTAAAGAATCAGGTATGGCTATATTCGGAAAGCACTGGAACTAATGATTAAATTAAAACAAATACTAAGAGAAGCTAAGATGTTAAGCATCTTTGATTTTGACGATACACTTGTAAAGTCTGACTCGTGGGTATATGTTTTAAGACCAGATGGTACAGAATACAAATTAGATGCTGCAGAATTTGCCGTTCACTCCGGACTTAAGAAAGGAGAAGAATATGACTTTAGAGATTTCGATAGAAAAATAAGAAGTCCTAGACTTATCAAGAAAAATGTTGATTTACTACGCAAACAACTTAAAAAAGGCGGTAGAAAGGTTACGATACTAACAGCAAGAAGACTTGGAGCTCCAATAAATTCTTTCTTTAAAACTATAGGAATACAACCCTATGTTGTCACATTAGGTAGCGGTGACCCACAAAAGAAAGCTGACTATATTGAAAGAGAAATCCAAAAAGGTTACAACCCAATATATTTTATGGATGACAGTCCTAAGAATATAAAAGCGGTAGATGCTCTTAAGAAAAAATATCCACATATCACTATTGTGACCTCATTGGTTAAGTAGTAGTTTGATATTTATATAATAAAAGGGACAATATGATAAATGAGTGTACAATAGCACATACAATTGTTAATAATAAAATTATATTAGCAAAAAATAGAGATAGGTCTTACTCTGCAAGAGTAAAGGTAGTTAGAGAACTTATTAACGATGTCGAGATGGTATATATAGTTGATGAAGATACAGATTGGTCAGAAGGTATGAATAGCTTTGGTACTGCAATTATAAATTCTGCACTTATGGTCAATGCTGATGAGAAAGAAAAGAAATTAGCAAAGAAAAAAGGTAAACCTTCTGAAGATGGCAAGAAAATAAGAAGAGCACTCATGTTTAAGAAAGCTTCTGAATCACTCACATCAATAATGAATTTTACAGGTGATGATAAGCGAGACGTAGGTGTTAAAGGTCACACGTTTGTTGCAACTCCTAATAACACATATTCTATAGAAATGACATCAGAACATAAGCCTGTTATAAAAAAGCTTAATAGAAAACAAAATCACGTAAGAACTAATCATGGATACGATTATAAAGATTCAGGATATACATCAGGTCCTTCTAAAAAATCTTCAGAAATGAGATGGGATTATGCTCAAAAAATGTTAACAAAAGTTAAGACTCCAGATGATGTACTAAACGGACTAAGTGCTTATTATGCAGACAACATGAGAAATAATCCTTATAGAAATGCAGATAAAGTTAAAGGTGCTACTGACAAAGATATATTGTCGACAACAGGTCAAATAATGCTTAATGTTACAGACATGGAGATGACACTTAGAATGGACAAAGACAAATCAGAATATTTTGGAGTAGATGATAGAACACCTGACCATTATGAGCCAAAAATAAAGATAAAAGTAGAATATGTTAAAAACCGTAAAGGAGAGTTATAGGATATGGCGTGCTGTAAGAAACGAAAAAGACAAAGATTCATAAGACAGGCTAAAGGATTTATAAAATCACTATTTTTAAATATAAAATCAGGATTTAAGCATGTTAGCAACAAAGATTTTAAAGAAAGAGTAGCAGTTTGTAAAGCTTGTCCGTTTTTAAATTATAAAGAAAACAGATGTGAAGATTGTGGTTGCTATATAAACATTAAAGCAAGGTTAAAAGTTGAGGATTGTCCTCAAGGTTATTGGAGAAAATTAGATGTACATAAAGATTAAAGAAATAAGTAAAGGCGAATATATAATATATTTGATGAGTGAAACAGACCAGCCACTTAAAGCAAAGATAATAAAAGCAAGTTTGGAAGACACAGTATGGGACTAAGACATTCGACTCAAGCAGGACCACCAGGTCAAGGATGTCAATCGCCTGTAAATAATACTGCGTTGCTTGTTACATCAGCAGCTACAGCTGTACAGTCTTCTTACTCTACAAACACTTCAACATATATAAGCAAGGTCACAAACATAAGATGTACTGATGAAGGTGAGCTTAAAACTATTGGAACAATAATTGCCGATACAGGTACGGTTCTTCCTACAGGAGGTGCAGCTGTTAATGTTCTTCCAGAAATTAAAGTTAAAAGACCTAATTGTGAATGTACTATATTGGAAAAATTTAGAGCTAAGCATTTATCGTCAGGAACAGTAACTGCAAATGTAAAACGTTTAACATTCGATGATGGTTACCAGATAAATCTAGGTAAGCTTTATCTTCTATTAAAAGTAGGTACAAATGGACTTGAGTTTGTTACGGTGGAAGATGTTAGTGTTAATGACTATATTGTTTCATGCCAATCACCAGGTAAAACAACTGATATATCATCTGGGTGTACAAAATTAACAGCAAAGGATAACACAACATCTTTGTCTGCAGGTGAAGTATTTTTCTGTAGACCCGAGACTTCTTACCCTCAAGACACATTTGGAACAAGCGAAATATTATCTGCATTAATGCTAGAAAATGGCGTATACATATTTACAATACCTGTTGGAGGAGCTTACTAATGGCAATATATTCTCCACCTATTTCACCAACACCATTACAGCCACCTGTTGCAAATTCAAACCCAACAATTCCAGAAGATTGGAATTTCTGGTCATGCTATGATTTACATGCTCCAAGAATACTTGGTAGTGATGGACATTTAGTGATATCTCTTGGCCAAGAAGGACACCCAGCTATGATTAAGTCGGCGATACTTGGTGATACAAATTTTTGGCTTAGATCGACAGGTGACCCATATATCACAAATTTTGATGCTTTGGCCACTGGTTATGGTGAAGAGTCAGACTTCACTAGGACACCAGAAGTTTTAAATCCATACAATCAGGTAGATTGCCAGACATGTTTTGAAAGCTCAGGTACAGTAGATTCATCTTTTTTAGATAATTTTAAGCAGTCTAAACCAAGCGATAAAACAGGAGGTTATCCACTAAGTGAATCATATGACTATTACAACTTCTTTTACAGTTCAAGTCGAATAGAGTCATACGAAAACAGAATTCCGTTAACTGATGGCAGTGATGTGCTAGTTAATGATAGAATCGTATATCTAAATGGAATACACTCAAGATTGATTATGGGAAGTATCGCAAATGATACAAATGATTTTGGTATTGCTCAATACGGAAATGGTACTTTTAGAGGACATTATAATTACTACAGATTCAGTGGCTCGGTAAGACCAAATAATATAACTGCAAACCCATTAATGATGGACCCTATGCATAGTACTAATACAGGTATGTATGAAGAAGTCAATATAAATAACTATACTGGTTGGCCTAATCTAAAGGTAATATCACCAAATTTTCAATATGATTATTTAGGGGCAGGTTTTAACGAAGGTATAGCAGCAAATGTTGCAAGTAACCTAATACCGCAGAACTTATACGGAAGTACTATATACTCATTCGCTTCACAGTCTCAAACATCAGCATCTTTCTGGAACAGAGGTTTATCTACACAACCTGGTTATGCTGGTTCTAGTGGCTCTTATCTTAATATTAGCGGCTTTGAACAAAAATTCTTTCATTCTATATGGTACATAGAAGATACAGCTTCGTTCAATAGATTGTTTACAAGAACTGACGCCTTTGGAACATATTCAGGCGTGTGGCCAGCAGCACCTTTATATTTTATGACATCATCATCAGTTACTACTATAAATAATGGAGACTGGATGCCTGAAGGTTTAAGAACCAAAGCTGAATCATTGGCTTTAGCTCTAAATTTTTACGGTCAGTTTTGGGGACCACCTGATACTTCACAAGATTTAAGCCAGACAAGTAGCTTAGACTATTTTGATGGTTCTGGTTTGCAAGGTGAGCATTTTGAAAGAAATGGTTGGGCTAGAGCACCTTATAGTTGGTCTACAGATGCTAATGACAATTTGATATATACATCTTCACTATGTTCAGGTTCAAGAATAGACCACATACACACAGGTTATCTTTCATATATTGTAGGTCATGAAGAAGGTACACCACGGCCATTACCATTCTGGCAGTCAACAGGTTCTGAAGCTATATGGGCAACAAACCCTATGAACTCAGGCAGTGTAAATTGGAGAGGAGCTAGAGGTTACGTAACTTATAGTGGAGAAAACTATCAAAATAAATTTCTACAAAATAATTTTTCAGAATCTGTAAATGGTATAAGATTTGACCACCATAAAGGACATAGATATGACTGGAATCATTGGAAAGTTATAGGTGACACAAACATAACTGCATCATTTGTTACGACAAAAAGCAGATTTGGAATTGCACCATCCGTTATGTATACTGGAATAGAGTCTAGTTCTGCAGATAACATGCTGCAGTCTTTCGGATTTATTACAGGCGCATTAAGTGGAAGTACAGGACCTGAATATTTAGGACTTAGATTTGAGAAAGAGTGGAATCAAGGAAACATGAGAGCTGCAGGTAAACCACCTTCAGGCTATACTGAATATGGCAAACAAAGTATATATCAATATACTCCTTGGATTATCACTTCTGGCAACGCTTCACATTCCTTAACAAATGTACTTACAATGGATTATTTGAATGCATATTTCGACACTACAAGCTTTTCTTACACTTTGGATGGCTATTTATCGTTAACTGGTATGTATAAGGTATTTGCAATGTATAACGGAGAAGCATGTATGGGAGGTACTGATGGTAATCAGTATGGTCTTGCAGACACACATACAGGACATAGCCCTGAAGGCATTCAAGCTCAAGCACAAGCAGCTTCAGCAGTACCTGATTTACAACATCAATTTGTAGGTTTGCGTCAATGGTCTGATGGTAGTTATAATCAATTAGATTTTTACAGATATACAATGTTTAGTGATACAAATCAGTATTATACAAAAAGATCGACATGTACTTGTACAGAAGTATTTAAGTGGAGAGGATTTAGACCAATACACGATGATGAAATATTTGATTTGGAATTTTCAGATGGATATAAGTTTAGTTCTATGGCATATACTAGACTTTTCATGTACAACCCTCAACATGTAAATGAAGGCGTGCCTTATG
>Ga0222717_10003543_pt1 | contig 11709 bp, 14 predicted proteins | sample C33_18DmetaG_FD_165053 | JGI IMG/M metagenome (GOLD analysis project Ga0222717, IMG submission 165053) | Estuarine water microbial communities from San Francisco Bay, California, United States - C33_18D | ecosystem: Environmental > Aquatic > Marine > Unclassified | place: USA: California...
GTGAAAGAAAAAATACGACCAGTTTCTCAGGTTTGTAAAAAACAGAATTATTGACCCTAGATTGATGGATTTCCTTAATGAGACCAGTCTCAATAACATTGTACTTTTGCTACGTTTCTTGGTACAATCACGGCAAAATGAGGCCTTTTGGAAATAAAAAGCAAGAAAACTGCCTCCCAGCCAGTATATACTATATGTATACTCTTAACTAAGGATAGGTTAAGGGACCTGTTCTAAAAGTTCTTTAATACTGACTCCTGGCTTACCTATCCTTTAATAAAGGAACAGGCTCGCCTATCCTTTTAATACGGGCCCTGGTTCGCCTGTTCTTTTAATACGGGCCCTGGTTCGCCTGTTCTTTTTAATACGGGTACAGGCTTTGCTTTTACGGGATTAAGTTTAATCCTTAACAGGCAAGGCAGCTATCGCAGCTCAGTAATACTATCCGTAAAAGCAAAGCCAAGAACAACTAACCAAAAACAACCGACATGAAGAAACCAAACGAGATTAAGAAAGAAATAGACCAGCTCTCACCAGAGGAAGCTAGGCAGTGGTGCCGCGTCCTACGGTTAGACTGGATTACCTACGACAAGTCTCGTTCATATGGTACACGCACATGGGTGCACATGATTCAGGAGAGAGCCAATCATGCCGACTATTAGGCTCAAGAGTCATTCTAGCCGTAAGTATGGTAAGAGGCCCCTTGGCCACAAGGACGCCCCTAGAACCGATCTGGTGGCCACTGGCATACGCTCTGGGGCTAGGTGGACTAGGCTTAGTAAGCAGATCAGAACTGAGCGTCCACTGTGCCAGAGGTGCGAGGAGAACGGCACTCTAATCCCCTCACAGGAGGTACATCATATCCGCAAGGCCGAGACGCACCCGCACCTAGCATACGACGCAAGCAATCTAAGAGCCCTGTGCAAGCCCTGTCACTTGATTGAGGAGCAATACTCAAAATAACAACAAACCAAATTACATGAAGAACAAACGAGGAAGACCAGTAATTGAGCTAAGCGACGACCAGATCAGGCAGGTCGAGAAGTTGGCTGAGATCGGATGCACAGATGCTGAGATGTATGGCGTCATTGGCATTAGCAAGGGAACCTGGAGGCGTATCAAGGGCTCAGACCCTCGCGTAGAGGAGGCAATCGAGAAGGGTAGTGGTAACCTGGCAGTACGTCTAAGACGCTACCAAATCGAGCTAGCGTGTTCTGGCTCCGTTCCCATGCTTATCCACTTGGGCAAGTCGGTTCTGGGCCAGGGAGCAACCACAGCTGCACCCTCGGAGAAGGCTGAGAACCCTTTGATGCAGTTTCTTCCTAGGGCTGAGACTATTAAAAACCTTCCAGAAAGAGACTAATAATATTGACCCTGGTAAGAAAGTGTGATCTAGTAATTAGATGATCAATCAAAAGGCAATTCAAACTGGTGCCCCACGAGGCACGTACAAGATGAGTGAAGCTCATCCTACTGAGGCTGGTCTCGTTTACAAGACATGGGCTAATGGCCGTGAGCAGTGGCACACCGTCTCCAAGTATCATGCCGACCTTAAGAAACGAGCAGAGTATGGAAGGGCTCACTATAATGCCAATAAAGAGGTGTATAAAGTAAAAAGGGCTGCGTCTTATTCCGCAAATCGCGATAAGGAGATTGCAAGGATGGCTGCATGGAAAGCGGCAAACCCTGATAAAGTAAAGAATTACAGAATGGCCAACCCAGGATCTTACAATCACAATCGTGTATCCTATAGAGCTAGGGCTATCGGCCAAGCCCCAGAACTAACCGCCGATGAGACCGCCGCCTGCGTAGGGACTTACGCACAGTGCCAACGACTCAACAAGATTCTTGGAAAAAAAGCTTTTGAAGTAGATCACACCAAGCCTATGTCACTTGGCGGCTTTCATCACCCAAGTAACTTGCAGATCGTTCCTACTAAATGGAACCGCGAGAAGGCGTCCAAACACTCAAACAGATGGGAAGCACCATATGAAGGATAAAAAGCAAAACGGCAAGGGCTCTAAGCGACGCCCGACTAACGAAAAGAAATTCAGGGACAACTACGGTAACATCTTTGGTCCGCCATTGCCCATCGAGCTGAAGCCATTTGAGACCGACCCAATTAAGCATGATCGATAAGTCGTCAGCAACGAAGTATGCTCAGGCCGTGATCAGCGGAGAGATTGACGCATGTAAATCCATAAAGCTCTCATGCGAACGTCATATTCGCGATTTGGGCAGGGATGACATCCACTACGATCTAGACGAGGAGTTTAGCCGGATTAGCTTCATTGAAACCATGCTCACCCTGGAGGATGGATCGCCGTTTATTCTGATGGAGTGGCAGAAGTTCATCATCGGAAGCATCTACTGCTGGAAGAATAGCGATACCGGACTACGTCGTTACAAGAACGCCACTATACTCATTCCCCGCAAGAACGGAAAGAGTGCGTTGATGGCGGCAATGATCATCTGTAGCTTGGTAATGGACAATGTCTGTTACTCCCAGGCATATGCTGTTGCGGCTGACCGTGGACAGGCATCTCTACTGAGGGACTACGTAAGTGGCTTTATTAAGCGTTCAGAGCACCTACAGGAGGTTTTTACCGTCCAGACATGGCTTACCCGCAACAAGCTCACTGACACGGTATTTAAGGCACTACACGCAGACTGGCGACGCCTTGACGGGCTTAACCCATACTTCGTAGTCCTCGATGAGTTTCACGCACAGGAGGGTCCAGAGCTGGACGACGTGATCAACTCAGCGTTCGGAGCACAGGACGAGCACCTTTACGTCAAGATCAGTACAGCGGGTGAATTTTCTCGCGAGAAGCCAATCATGAAGGCCATGGACCTCGGCGAGAAGGTGTTGAACCAGGTTGCTGATGTAGATGAGCTGTTTTATATGAACTGGACAATTGACGAAGGCGATGACTGGCGTGATGAGTCCGTATGGATCAAGGCCAACCCAGCTCTCGGCAAGTGCAAGTCCATGGAGTACATCAGGGGACTTGTGGAGGTAGCGAAAGAGATCCCCCAGAAGGCTCTCGATCTAAAGACCAAACAGCTCAACTGTTGGATTGAGTCCTACGATCAATGGATCATGGCGGACAAGTGGGATAGCCTGAGAGACCCTGAGATCAGCTGGGAGAGCCTACAGGGCTGTAAGGCATGGTTAGGTATGGATTTGGCCCGTGTACGCGACCTGAGCTCTGTGGTGGCTGTCATTCAGCCCGAAGACCCAGAGGCTCCGGCAGTAATCTGGGCTGCTCACTTCATCCCTAACGACGACATCGAGCGTCGGTCATCCAGGGACAAGGTTCCTTACGCTCACTGGCGTAATAATGGAGACATAATCACCACTGATGGTAACGTAACTGACTTCGACGTAATCTTTGAAACGATTATGAAATGGGCCAAGCACCTGGACATCCAGGAGCTGGCATATGACCGCCACTTCTCCTCAGAGCTCGTACAGAGGCTTTACGACGAGAACATAGAGCTTGTGCCCTTCGCCCAGGGCTTTATCTCTATGAATGACGCTGTGTGCGGCATAGAGAGGCACCTGCTGGCTGACTCAATCAGGCATACGGGCGATCCGGTGCTAGCCTGGTCCATAAGTAACGCAATCCTGGTCCAGGACGCAGCTGACAACCGCAAGATCGACAAGAAGCGATCCAAGGAGCGTGTTGACCCAGTTGTGGCACTAGGCATGGCTGTTGCTAGAGCTGAGGAGGGCTTCGAAGATGAGGGCCCAATGGTTTATGTGTAGGCACAAAAAAGCCCCCGCTTGTTAGGCGAGGGCTTTGAGGCTATGTTTAGCCTTCGTATTTGGAGTGGATCGCTCCAACGGCCACGACTCGCTCGTCGTCGATTAGAACTCCCCTAATCTCCGCGGATATTGTCATACGGAATTCGCACTCATACTTTGCGAACTTAATCGCGTCTTTGAGCCCCAGGAAACAAACCGATTCAACTTGCGGCTTCTCAGGCTGGCTGAGATCCGAGTATTTTACTGAGACTTGATATGCTGATTGCGTGTCTTGTGTCATTTTCATACCCAAAAACCCCGCACGTCTTAGGTGCAGGGTGTTTGCTATTCGCGAATGTCGAATCAACCTTGTTAAAAAGGTGAACCTTCTGGATGATCCTCATAAAGATCGAGCTGCCAATCATCAAGATCCTTGGGCGGAGGACAACCAGCGGCTACCCATTCGGCGTGCTCTTCTTCTCGATCAGCCACTGCAGCCTCAGCTTCGTACTTGCGAGTTGCCTCGGCCTCAGCTCTTTGCCATGTATCAGCAAAAGCTGAGTCTTGAATGTGTTCTTCGTAATGTGTCATAAGTTGGAGAATGCTGATGGTTTTGATTGTGTCAAGCTTTTCTGAGTGTTTTTTCAAGGTTTGTAAGAAAGGTCGACTGTGACCTCGTCTGAGTCGTTATGCGTATCAACGGCCCATTCGCCAGTGCCACAAGCGACTTCCTGGACAAAGTCGTTACACAATCCGCGAACGGCAAAGTTCCGCGGGAATTTAACGGTTACGACACCGCTTTTGCTCAACTTGGCTAATCCTCCGCCGTGCTTGCGGGAAAACTCGTTGATGAGGATTACTGTTTGAAGATTTTGTTTTGTAAATGTCATGGGTTAGAGAATGCACACGGTTCTGCCACTGTCAAGCGTTTCTGGGTGTTTTTTTAAATAAAAAGCAAGAAAACCACTCTGATAGCAGTTTATTCTACTATAGAGACCATGCGATTGAACCCATTTAAGAGAAAAAAGGCCGAACCAGTGCAGAACAACCTCTCGTCCCCAGATGAGTGGCTAGTTGACGCTCTATTCCGAGGAGCAAGCTCTTCTGGAGTCAAGGTTAGCCCCATCACAGCCATGGGCGTCAGCACGGTTTATGCCTGCGTAAGCGTCATTTCTAAGGCAGTAAGCAGCCTCCCACTGTGCATCTACGAGCTAGGAGCCAACGGAGATAAGAAAAAAGCTTACGATCATCCGCTTTACCAAACACTAACGCTTAACCCAGCCAAGAGCATGACCACATCTGAGGTTGTTGGGGCTATGGTTAGCAACCTGGTACTAAGGGGCAACGCATACGCACTACTTAGTCGCGATGGACTAGGCAATGTTCGCCAGATCATGCCAGTTGAGCCATCGGACATGACCCTGCAAATTCACCCAGTGACCAACGAGATTGACTACTTAATAGACGGTAAGAAGGTAGCTCGCAATCGCGTCCTGCACCTCAAGGGACTGTCTAGCTCTGGAGTTTTAGGGTTTGACACCACAACACTCGCCAAGGACACCATAGGCCTCTCTATCGCTCTCCAGGACGACATTGCATCCTTCTTCAAGAACGGAGCCAAGATGGGCAACGTCCTAATGTCCGACAAAAACCTCAAGGCAGAGCAGGTACAGAGACTGAAGGAGGCTTTCGACAGCCGCCACAAGGGATCCGGCGAGGGCTACAAGACCGCCATCCTTACAGACGGCCTAAAGCCATACACAGAACGATTTTCCTATCAAGACGCACAATTGTCAGAGCAAAAGAAGATTAATACTCAGGAAATTGCTAGAACATTTGGCGTCCCACTTTCTAAGCTGCAGATTGAATCAGCCACACCTCGTGCAAACGTAGAGGAGTCCAACCGCGACTTTGTAACGTCCACGCTCCGACCAATCGTTGTTGGAATCGAGCAGGCACTCAACCTAAACCTACTTTCGGAGACTCAGCGTGAGAAGTTCAGTATCGACATCGACATGGATGCCCTACTTCGTGGCAACGTGCAGGCTCGGTATAACGCATACCGCATAGGCAGAGAGTCTGGATTCCTTAACGTCAATGAGATTAGACGCATGGAAGGCCTCAACGGCATTGGAGACAAAGGAGACATCTACCTACAGCCACTTAATTTCGTCGAGCTCGGATCTGAGCCCGCAAACAGGGAAGAACCCCAGGAAACAACTCAAGAAGATGAAGAAGAAGGATAAGAAGATTTACGTTTACGACAGCATTGGCGGCGAAGGCATCATGGCCCTCGACGTAATTAAGGAGCTGGCAGATGCAGAAGGGCCAGTCAACGTTCACATCAACAGTGGCGGAGGGTCGGTATCCCAGGGGATTGCTATTTACAACGCTCTTAAGGAGTACAACGGCGATGTACACGTCAAGGTTGATGGCTTGGCTGCTTCGATAGCATCCATAATAGCAATGGCCGGAACGACCGTAACGATGGCAGAGGGATCGCTCCTGATGGTTCATCTACCCTGGACCATGATAGCTGGCAACGCAGACGATCTCCGCAAGGAGGCTGAAGTTCTGGATCAGCACAAAGAAACCCTAATCGACATCTACGCTAGCAACAGCCCATTGTCCAGGGTTGAGATTGAGTCCATGCTCAGTGAGGAAACCTGGCTAACGGCCTCTGAGGCATATGAGCTTGGAATGATCACCGAAGTAGCTGGCGAACTCAAGCAGGCTGCATCGGTCAACATCGATCACTTCAACAATGCACCCAACGAACTGCTTGAAATACTAGACCTTAACACTGGCAGCTTCTCAGAAAAATCGGACCCTAAACTTGAGGAGGACGAGCCAAAAGAAGAGCCCGTTGAAGAAAGTGAAGATTTAAAGCAAGAAAACCAAGTTGATAACAGTTTATTATCTATAGAAGAAGAGAATTTCGCTCGTTTAGAATCTGCAAAGCAGCGTCTGGCGATCATAACCAAACTGGCCAGCCTCTAAACGAGATACGGCCAACCTTATAAACCAAACACATATAACATGTCTAAACTAATAGAAAAACGCGCTAGCCTTGTTGCTGATATGCGCAACCTCTTGGACGGCTCTGAAGGCTTGTCTGCTGACGACCAAAACAAGCTTGCTCAAATCGAAGAAGCTTTTGATTCTTGCGATAAGGCCATTCGTGCCGAGGAAAAGCTTGCTAAAATCGAAGGCGGACTACAGTCCATCGTCGAAGACAGCTACACTCCCTCCATCGAGAAGGAAAACAGCGAAGGCGACTACCTCAGTGCTTTCAACGAGTACGCTCGCAAAGGCCTCTCGGCTTTGACTGGTGACAAGCTTGCTGCTTTGCAAGTTGGTACTGACAGCGAAGGTGGCTACATCGTTCCTGAGTCTTTCGAGACGAAGATCGTTGAGTTGCTTCAGTCTGCTAACCCATTCCGCGGCATTTCGAATGTTATCCGCACTGCTTCTGACCGCAACATCCCAGTTGAGTCTAGCGTTGGATCTTTCGCGTACGTTGCTGAAGAAGGTGCATACGGCACGTCTGACCCAGCATTCTCTCGCGTTGTTATCGGAGCCCACAAGAGCGGTGGTATCATCAAGGTCTCTGAAGAGCTCTTGCAAGATGCTTTCTTTAACCTCGAAACGTACCTCAGCAATGTTGCTGGTCGTCGTTTTGCTAGCCTCGAAGAAGCTTCTTTCTGCACGGGTAACGGAACGAGTGCTCCACAGGGCATCTTCACTCCTACCTACAGCACTAACGTAACGGGAGCTGTCTCAGCTGCTGCTGCCATCACTGGTGACGACCTCATCGACACCTTCCATAGCCTCGGACGCGCATACCGTCAGAACGCTACTTGGTTGATGGGTGACGACGCAGTTAAGATCGTTCGCAAGCTCGTTGATAGCGACGGACAGTACATCTGGCAGCCAGGTTTGGTAGCTGGAGCTCCTGACACCATCTTCGGTCGTCCAGTTATCGTTAGCGAAAACGCTACTGCTGCTGCTCCTGATGCGAAGTCGATCATCTTCGGTGACTTCCAGTACTACACCATCGCTGACCGTGCAGGCATCTCTGCTCAGAAGCTTAACGAGTTGTACGCGGCCAACGGTCAAGTTGGTTACAAGTTCAATGCTCGCAACGATGCTAAGGTTGTTCTAAGCAACGCTTTCACATCGTTCACCCACGGTTCTGCTTCTTAATCCATTGAGGATTAAAGTTTGCACGACCTTTGCAACTCTATCTGGCCGCTATCTCAAGGGAGATTCCTACGAGGTGGCGGCCCTGGATGGGGAACAATGGATTAGAAACGGCTGGGCCACGGAGGTTAAGCCACCAAAGGCCAAAAAGCCTAAAGCAAGAGCGATACGCTCTCAATCCAGAAGGGAAGTATAGTAACGCCTGCCCGATCCAACGGCCCAAAATTCACACTCTAATGGGGGCATCACGGATGGGCAGGCACTTCTTTTTCTACATCAAATGACATACCACAGCTACAAGACCACCACAGCACCAACATCAGAGCCCATTACTCTGACTGAAGCCAAGGCACAGTTGCGTGTCGAAAGCGACTTTACGGAGGATGACACATGGATCTCCTCCGCTATCACTGTTGTGCGTGAGCAGGTTGAGTCATTGACCAATAGGGCACTAATGCCCCAGAGTTTTGAGCTAGCAATCCCAAAGTTCGAGGACACAATTGCACTGCCAAAGCCACCATTCAGCTCACTAACCTCGATCCAGTATTACGATGAGGACGACGTGCTGCAAACACTTTCAAGCGACTATTACCTCGTGAATGACTTCGTTGAGCCCACAGAGGTCATCAAGAAGCACGAGAAGACGTACCCAGCAGCCTACAGCCGCCCAGATGCAATACGCATCACATTCGCCGCTGGTTATGCTGACGCCGCATCGGTTCCACCATCCATCAAGCAGGCAATGCTCATGCTGCTTACGGATCTTTATGATAACCGCAGTGCATCATCAAGCCAGATGAGTACCGTTGTTGTCAAGTGGACACCAGCCATACTAAACCTACTCTCAACCAGCAAGACTCAGCTATACTAAATGCTATCCTCTCGATTAAGTATTTATGCCAAGTCGGAGGCTGTCAATAGCTACGGAGAAACGGCACTAACCACCACCCTATTCAAGAAGGTATGGGCCCACGAGATGGTGATTAAGCAGGACGAGACCCAGGAGTCGGATTCCGTAAAGACAATGGATCGATACAAGTTCATGACTCGACAGAACGGTTGGATAAACGAAGATCACGAGATTGAGTGGGACGGCGGCAGGCTAACCATAGATTCAATCGAGCCAGCAGGTCACCAGCTCAAGCAGTGGTTCATAATCAAGGCAACCAGGCAGAGTTAGCATGAATCAGAGGCTTTCAATTTACACCAAAACCCAAACCCTCAACGCATACGGAGAGAAGTCAAACGGATACACTACATCTGGATCTGTATGGGGTCGAGTCAAGCACAAGGCACCTGGCGAGTCCCTGGTATCCAGCAAGCACAAGGCAATTCATAACATAGAAATAACAGCACGCAACTTCACTGGCACCAGTGGTGATGAGATTGAGTACAATGGGTATCGCTGGGAAGTCGAGGGCGTAAGACGTAAATACCGACAGAATAACATCACAATAATAGCAAACAGATTACATAAAGTGGTAGCAGCAATTGAACACTACCTCCAACCAGATGGATCAAGCTTTTACCTCACACCAACTGGTGACAAATACCTACAACCTTAATTTCAATGGCAGACATCACAGTTAGTGCAGATATCCACACCCTTATGCAATCAGCCAACAAGGCTGCTGCGAAGGCAAACCTAGACCTAGAGGATGCTGACCTGAAAACAGGCTACGAGTCCAATGCTGATACGAACGCATTTACGGACTCGGAGAAGACTAAGCTTGCTGCAGTAGAGAGTGGTGCAACCGCAGACCAGAACGGAGCTCAGATTAAGACAGCATACGAGGCTGAGTCCGATACAAACGCATTCACAGACTCAGAAAAAACCAAGCTTACAGGTGTAGCAACGGGTGCGGAGGTTAACGCAGTTGACTCAGTTGCTGGTAAAACTGGAGTGGTCACTCTCGACGCAGATGACATTGATGACACCTCCACCACACATAAGTTCGCCACAGCCGCACAGTTGACTAAGGTTGACGACACTAGCGTATTTACATCTACAGAGAAGACCAAGCTAAGTGGCATATCCACTGGTGCTGAGGTTAATGCCGTCGAGTCTGTCAACACTCAGACAGGAGCAATTGTCTTGGATGCTGATGACTTATCCGACGCATCGACTACTAACAAGTTTGTAACGCAGGCCCAGAAGAACGTCATTGATAGCGTCGAGACGGGTGCCACTGCTGATCAGACGGGTGAACAGATTAAAACCGCTTACGAGGGCGAGTCTAACACTAACGCCTTTACTGACGCCGAAAAGACTAAGCTAAGCGGCATCGAAACTAGTGCTGATGTTAATCCAGCTCAGGTTAGCTCTGGCGAAAAGACCGCTGGAACGGAAACAGCATCACGCGTTTACTCGCCGCAGGACATCCACGATATGATCGACACGCACGGCTCGACCGGAGATGCTCCCGTTGATTCTGTCAATGGTGCTACTGGCGTAGTTGTACTAGACGCGGATGACATAGATGACTCGGCCACGACACATCGCTTCGCAACATCCACGCAACTTACTAAGCTCGATGGAGTAGAGGAAAGTGCGACGGCAGATCAATCGGACGGAGAAATCAAGACAGCTTACGAGAACAACGCAGACACAAACGCCTTCACCAATGCTGAGCAGACCAAACTATCAGGCATAGCAACTGGAGCCGAGGTTAATGTTAACGCGGACTGGAATTCTGCATCTGGAGACTCTCAGATCAGTAATAAACCAACCCTGGGCACTGCAGCAGCTACAGCATCAACTGACTACGCAACAGCCGCTCAGGGGGCTCTGGCGGACTCTAGCACGCAGCCTAGCGACAATGTTTCCACACTAACTAACGACGCTGGCTACCTAACCGCTGAGTCTGATGACTTAGACGATGTAACTGGACGCGGAGCAACCACCACCAATGGCATCACAGTTGGATCAATAACGATCAACGGTGAGATTGTTGAGGAGGCCACAAACACAGCATCCGTTACTGGTGCGCAGAATTTAGACCCATCCACAGGAACCATCCAGCGAATCGTAATGAGCGGCGACATCACCTACACCGACACTCTGGTTAATGGTGAATCAATAACGCTTCACATTGATGATGGTTCGGCTCACGCAATCACATGGCCAGCAGCCGCTGAGTGGGTCGGTGGATCGGAGCCAACACTAGACACGACTAACGAGACCATTGTTGTGGTTTGGAAAGTTAATAGCACACTTTATGGAATGACATCGGGGGTAGCATCATGAGAATTTGCAAGATTAAGAATGGCAATCTAGTTGAGGCCAGAGTTAGCACTCTAAGGCGTGATAACAGGGGCGTTAGCTTTCCGAACGAACCCTCCGAGTCCACGCTCAAAAACTTTGGCTACTACTTGATAAACGAGACCGATAAGCCGGAGTTTGATCGTAACACGCAAACAATTAAGGCCACCCTAGTGCTAGAGGCTGGATTAGTTATCGAGGTCTGGAACGTTATTGACCTAGATGCATCCGTTGTTGCTAGTAGGGTAATTGAAAGTGCCACCAGAAGGCGTCAGCAAGTGGAGAGGGGTGGTGCAAAGTGGACAGACAAAACAGGCAAAACCTACTGGCTCAGCACTGATTTAAATTCACAGCAAAAGACTGTTGGCCAGCTCGCTATGATAACCCATGGTATAGCCAAGGGCATCCAACACTGGAAGCTATACGTTGTCACCGAGGAAACCGAGGAGATATACGGAGAGACACACACCTACGAGGTTAGGACACCAGAATT
>Ga0222717_10003546_pt1 | contig 11705 bp, 16 predicted proteins | sample C33_18DmetaG_FD_165053 | JGI IMG/M metagenome (GOLD analysis project Ga0222717, IMG submission 165053) | Estuarine water microbial communities from San Francisco Bay, California, United States - C33_18D | ecosystem: Environmental > Aquatic > Marine > Unclassified | place: USA: California...
CGTCGAACAAGTCGGAGCAAATAACCCCTAGCCCGCCGCAAGTTTGGTTTTCATCGTATTTCATAAGTTTTTACTGTTTGTGAACCCCGCCGTCGGCTAGGGGTATGTGTCCTAAGGCGTTCGATTGACACTTCCACGAATAGACCGTGAAACTCACAGAGAAACAGAGCCAGTGAAAGTTGATGTCAGTGTTTTGGTGCGGTTTGAATCTTCCTCCGTTGGTGCGGAGCGACGGGAACCAATACCACCAGTTGCGCCCGAAGCGTGGTCGGGTTGGTGCATCCAACTCCCACTGTTCAAAGACCTCGTTGGTGGATCTACCCGCTATTACGAAGGATAGGAATGTGTTTTTTGTTAGTTGCATAATCTTAATAGGCTAACATTGCACCCGCTTGTGTGTTTGTTTTCTGTGTTGTCTGTTTTCATGTCTTTTATATCATTGATTGTGTTACTTGCTGCGGTTGTTCTTTGCGTTATTGCAGGTGTCGATGATGCGGTCATTGGCTGCGGCGAGCTGCTCGATCTGGGCGTGGCAGTCCACGAGGGCGGAGTGATCTGCCTCGGGTGGTTTCTCTCCTTGGAAGGCAAGGTTCCAGATGGTGCGCACGTCGTATTGCTGGTAGTATTTCCATGGGATGGTTTCTTCCATGTTGCAGGCGCGGTAGACGGCCTCGAGGAGCGGGAAGTCAAAGGAGACTCCTCTGCACCAGAATTGCTTGGGGTTGATTTTCTGAATGAAGTCATTGAGTTTTTTGAGAGCACTAATCGGGCCGCGCACGCTTGGGTCCTCATGGTTTGTGGGTGGTGGCATGTGGCCTTTTGCTTTGTGCCATTGTTCGGTGGCCTCATCGACGGTTAGCTGGACGATGGTGGAGAGGATCGGGCATATTTTCAGTCCGATCTGCCTGCCGGTCTCAAAGGTGTCGGGGCAGAATTCCACGGCGGCGATTTCATGGACGATGGATCCCGTGAGGGTGCCGAGGGTTTCGATATCGATCATTACCGCGGCGAAGGGTGCGGGGGGGTGAGTGTTGGGTGTTGAGTTTTGAGTTGGGTTCATTTTGATGGTTGGGTTTGATGTTAGGATGTGGATTGGTGGTGTTACTTGTCTTTGCGGTCCTTGTGCTCTTTGTAGGCGTCTGTTAGTATCTGGATGTCTGATTCGTGGAGGTATTTTCCGGCGTATGATTTGTCTGCACGTAGGCATTCGAGCAGAGCTTCGAGTGCGGTCTTGGCCTCGCTGTTGATGAGGATGTTCTTCCCGTATGCCCATTCGTTGGGGTTTGTGTTTTCCGCTACTTTGGCGTCCGATTGTTTTTTTAGGATTGCGGCGTTTTCCTCTTTGTAGTTGAGGATGGTGTCGCAGATTTTTCTAATCGTGAATCTGATGACGCCGTAGATGGTGCCGGCAATGACAACCTTGTAGGCGTAGATGATGACAAGAACCCAGATGGCGATCTGTGGTGATTCCTCGAGGATTTTTATGAGTAGGTCTTTGATTTCGGTCATGTTATTGGTTTGGTTGTTAGGTTGGGTTGGTTATTTGTTCTCGTCGTCAGTGGGATGACGTTTTCTTCGGTTTCCTTGAGTGGGGAGAAGGTATCGGTGATGTGGGTGGGTGAGTTCTCATCTTCCTTGTCGATTTCATCTGGCTCAGCTCTGCGGAGTGGCATGACAAATGCGGTGCCGTGGTCATGTGCAATGGTGAGCATCCCGTTTTCCTCTGTGCTGGCCTGGAACTGGATGTGGGCGCTCTCCTTGGCCTTGCGGGAGAATCCGTAGCCGAGGGCTTGGGTGAGGTAGATGGTGTCCACGAGCTTGCTTGTGCGGATCATGATCTCGCCGATCTTTCCGGGGTCTGTGATGTGGCATACCTCCGCAAGCGGGTCGCCGATCTGGTAGTCACCGGTGACGGCCTGCCACTTCGGGTAGGTGGCTATGGGTTCTTCTGATTTCCTGATGACGATGTTCTGCGCGCTTTTGGAAATGAGTGAGTAGAGGCCTTGGTCGAGCTGATGGACGTCATCATCAAAGAGGCCTAGGTCGAGCTCGGCGAGGTGCAGGCGGTGTCCGTCCGTGGCGATGAAGCGGGTGATGACTCCTTCCCGGAGGACTTGCATGTAGGTGAGGACGTAGCGGGTTTCGTCTTTGGATAGGGCTGCGAGGGCGAAGGCGATCTGGTCAAAGCCGATGTAGTCCTTTGGCACTACAATGGCGTCTGTTAGTTGGTTTTTGCTCATGGTTTTGTAAAATGTTGGATGTGGGTTTGGGATGCGGCGCTGAGTGTCTGTAGGACTTGGTTGTTGTTGGGTTTGTGTGGGATCTGCGGGTCTAGCAGGCCTTGAGACTTGGGGATGACGTAGAGCTCCATGCAGAGGGATGTGCCGTCTTGCTGATCAAAGACAAAGACGCGTGATAGCTGGCGTGTGGGGTCTCTGCGTTCGTGCTGTTGGAGTGCTTTCATGATTGGCTGTGGGGTGGTTCAGGCGGTGGAGTGTTCAGGGTGATGGTTATGCGGTTCTCGCGGGTGCTGTATTCAATCCATGAGGTGACGTTGGCGACGATGTTGGGGGCTTCTTCGCGCACACGTTTTTTCACTCGCTGAGCTGCTTTTTCTGCTTCTTCATGGGTGATTTCTTGGACGCGTTTTTCGAGTCCTGCATGGATGGCTTGGGCGAGGAGGTCGTGGTTGTTCTGTAGCATGGTGTTTGGCTTGGGTTGGTTATTATCTAACTGGTATTTCCTTTCTAAAAAGATACTCCCCGAATCAAAAAAGGGGGGGTGTTGGAGGCTGGTTGAGTGTGGTCTGAGTAGGTTGGCTTCCTGTAGGATGGTAGGGAGTGAGTTGTGGGTGACTTGACTTGTTAGCTCAAGGAATGTGGCGATCGTGCGCAGTGGTATGGCTTCATTGGGTGGTGTGATGCCGAGGTGCTGGCATAGGATGTGGAAATTCATGGGGATGGGCGTGAGTGATTGGAATCGCTGCACCAGGTATTCGCCGCTGTGGGGCTGCATGACTTCTGTGGGGCGAACACTCCATGAGTGGCTGTGCCAATCGAAGTCTACGGGTTCTGTTTCGGATGCGGGCATTGGATGATGATTTATTTGTCTTTAAGTTTTGAGTGTTTGCCGATATAAATGGCTTCGACTGGACGTCGCTATCTGTTCGATATAAATTAAGATGAGTAATTCAAACCTTCCCCAAGACCTAAAAGACGCGCTACAAAGCTGTCCTGATTTTTCTGAGATAAAGCAAATTCACGCTTTTGAGTTTTCTTCAGATGCGAGCGGAGCAATCCTAGAAGGAGGAGTTCTTTTAGCTGTGTCCACAGTGACGGACGATATAGGTGGTGACGGCTTTCGTTGTCTTGTTGGGCTGCCGCGTGGTGTGGAGGTAACACCTTATCTTTCCAGATTTTTCGGTAGTTCATGCTGAGAGCGTTCTCTGCATTGATGTATGCTTGCGCCAGCCTAATGGCATCACTAGACCTGGAGGATTGTCTTGCGAGTCGCATTAAGTTCCTTAAGCTCTCCTCTGGTTGCTCATTGATGGTATTCATGTCGTCGAACAAGGCGGGGGACCCTACGCTATACCCGCCGCGCGGTTTGGATTGCTGGTTGCTTGTAAGTTTTTCTTTTTCGCTCATAGTTTTGATGATTGGTTTGCAGCGGCACTCTTGCTGCAGTTGTTCTTTACGTTAGTGGGTGGGTGGGTGTGATGTTTTCCACGATGTAGCGTTTGTTGCGTCCTTTTCCCCTTGTGGAGAAGCGAATGGGGCGTGTTGTGCTGGCGGGTTTGTGGTCGGGGGTTTGGTAGATTTTTCCTTTTTCCCCGTTTGAGTAGTTGCGCAGGAGGAGGCCAACGGCGGCCTTGGCGGAGTGATCAAGTTTTAGGATATCTCTTTGGTCTTCAGGGTTGTATTCTGCGCGGCCTTTGAGCTTCCATGCGACGAGCTCGTGATCGTGCATGATGTTGACGACTTGTTGGAAGGTGTATTCTGCGCGGCGTTTGATGTCGCGGGAGAGGTGATCGACAAGTTCGTTCATGTCGCTGGATTCTGTGTCTCCGGCGTTGGTGAGTGTGGGGCGCTCGAGTATGTTGCCTAGTCCTGCGTGCTCTACGATCCCGCCGATGGTGTTTCCCCATTGTTCGAATCCAAGGTAGGGTTTTCCAGATGCTTTGGGTCTGCCTGCTTTGTTCCAGTATCTGACGAGTGACCATAGGGCGGAGAGTATCCGGTGGCGGTTTTGGGGGTGGGATAGCCAGACGTCATCGATGATGTTTTTTACTTGGCGGTCTTGGACGTTGGCTTCCTCGATGTTGAGGTCGATTGTTAGAAAGCGCTGCATGACGTCGGTTCCTATGTTGAGGTTGTTACCGGTGGCGAAGATGGTGGCGTTGTTCTCGGCCTCAAACATTTCACTTTTTCCGAGGATGCGGCCTGTCCATGTGGGGGTTGTCATGAATCCCTCGAGGGGCTGGGATGCGAGGAGGCCGCGGATGTTGTCGAAGCAGATATAGTTGCTCGCGGCGAGTGTTTCAGAGTCGAGAAGTTTTTGCATTTCCTCGTCGTTGGGTCTCCATGACTGGGTTTTAAATGTTCCGAAGATGGTGGAGATGACCATTTTGGCGAGGAGTGTTTTGCCTGAGCGCTGGGAGTTCGCGTTGTAGAGGAATCCCATGCGGGATGCTTGGTGGGGGACGCATCCACCTGCAAAAAGGGAGATGGCCGCCGCTATCTGGCAGGCAAATGATCGGGATGTTCTGATTTTTTGATCGGAGTTGAAGTAGTCTGGTGTGAGGCTCTCTGTCCAGTCGGCAAAGGGGAATTCGCTGTAGAGTTTGTAGAGGTAGGTGACGGCTATTTCTAGGGATATGGTGTCATCATAGAATCCTTGGGAGGATGGAAGGTCTTTGTGGTCTATGGGTAGGGGTTCTGTCGTGGGGGTGTTGGAGGGGTAGGTGTAGGAGTGGCTCTCTTGATGGTAGCCTGGTAGGGTGAGCGTCATGTCTCCGGCCTCGTTGATGAGGGGCATGGGAATGGGACGAGTGCGCTTTATTTCAGGCATGGCTAGGCGGAAGTCAATTGAGTCTAGGGCGTTGGTGGCTATGTCTTTGGACATGGAGCGGATGACGTCACGTGAGTCTCCGTTGCTGTCTATACGGGTCTTGTAGGTGAGGAAGTAGCGCTCTGCCCATGAGATGAAGCTTTGGGGTTTCATGGTGTCGAGGCGGCGCATCTGGTCATTGGGGGTGACGATGATGGTGTCTCGCCGGTAGAGGGGTGCTTTTGTTTCTTTGAGCGCATCGGCTGTGTCTTCATTGAAGTCGTATTGGTTTCTGTTGTCGCCTGGGAGGGGTATTTTTTGTTTGTTTCCGTGGCGGTGAGCATGAGGGCCAGCGGCTATTTCTCTGAGAGGTGAGGGCATGAGGTGCGGGGTAAGAAGGATCAGGGATCCGTTGCGTTGTTTTTTCTGTGTGGCTGTTAGTGGGTGCGGGTAGTTTCATTTTTCCATGTGTTCCATGTGGTTTGGAGTTTGGCGATGGTCTCGGGCTTAAGGTGGAGGGTGTTCCAGTGGCGGAGCCATGACTTGAGGGGTTTTCGCCCTGGTGGGCGACGTTTGTCAGCGATGACGTGGGCTGTGGCTTGTAGGATGAGGGGATCTGTGGATTTGTTGTTCTTGCACCACTGTAGGAATGTGGGGCCGGTGGGTTTGCGGCGGTGGTCCGGGAGCTTTCTGCGTATGAAGTCAGTGATGTCTTTGCGGGTGATGTGACCGTATTTGTGGAGGTCGTTGAAGTCCGCGCCGTGTATGGCGGGCTGTAGCCCGTGCACGTAGGATATTTTTTGTTCGAGGGCTTCTAGGAAGGCTGGCTTGCGATCAGTGCATTGATCGGTGGCGCATTCATGAAATGCGGTGTGAGATTTTTTGGGGTGATGTGGACAGTGACGGCAGGGGGAGAAGAACCATGTGGCTCCTGCTGTGTCGGCGTCAGCAAAGGCGAATGCGATGGCGTCTTTGCGGAGCTGGTAGTGTGCGAGGAGTTTGTCTCCGGAGGTGGCTCCCCTGAGCCCTATGACGCATGTGGATGATGGCCACTTTTTGAGTGTGTGCCATTCCATGACGTCAATTAGGGCTAGGGCGTCCCATTGGCCTTCGAGAATAAACAGATATTTTGCGGTAGTGTGGTCTCCTGCAATGAAGGGCCAGCTTCCGCAGCCAGAGGGTGAGAAGCGCCAGGATTGTTTTGGGTGTTTGTTTCCTTTGGTGTTGGCTGCTAACCGGATATGACAGGATACTGGAATGAGTGATTGTTCGAGTGGTTCGTCGGTTTTTTGAGTGGTTAGCGATGGTGTGGGCATCTCAACAAGAAATGCTTCACGGGGGGTTCCGTAGTAGCTGAATAGGCCTATGAGTCCTCTATTAGTGGCCCATGATACGAGTGAGTTTGAATAGCCTCGCCAAGCGGTGATGCGGGATTGCTCCTCAGGGTTGTTGGTGAGGGTGTCGTTCGCGCTCAGCCATTTCTGAAGAGGTTTACCTGTGAGCGGATCCGGTAGCTTTTCATTGCGGGGTGAACACTTACGTAAGTTTTTTTTTATGGGCGCTGTGGGGATGTAATCTCGCGCTCCTATTCCGGCGAGTGCGGCGAGGTCTGGTAGTGCTGTCTTAAAGTCAACGCCTCTGGATTCCTGCCAGTATGTAAAAATGTCTCCGTGAATTCCACAGCCATAGCAGTGGAAAGTCCCTTGATGTTCGGTGATGGCGCATGATGGTGTTTTTTCATCATGAAAGGGGCAACATACAAGGAGCGTGCTGCCGCTACGACGCGGCTCGTGACCATCCTTGATGAAGAGGGTGGTGATCTGAAGGCGAGATTTGATCTCGTCGGTGTCATAGTGATTAGCCATTGGATTATGCAGAATGGGCGCCGGTAGTGATGAAAGAGCCGAGTAGTCAGAGCTTCGGCGTTCTATGTGTTGTCATCGAGTGTGGCTGCGAGTTTTTCTGCAAGCTCGAGAACGGGTCGAAGCTTCTCAAGCAGATCGAGGCGGTTGTTTTTTGGAAGGTGCATGATTTCATCTTCGCCCACTTGCTGTTTCCATTGGTTGAATTGGAACAGGGCTCCTTCGATCGTGGTAATGCCAGAGCCAAGACCAGAGTGCTTGGAAATCGATTTTGTTGTTAGTATTTTTCCGGCTTGGATGCTGCGCTTGAGTTCGAGTGCTGCCAGGCCGTGCTCTATGCAAGCATTGGCCCATTTTTCTTTGAGGTGCGCTGAGGAGAGTTTTGAGAGCAGATAATAATGATCAGGGGTAAGGGGGTAGGCTGCTTTGAAGTCGTAACTAAGTTTGGCGATGCCGAGTGCAGTGTTTGCATCTGATAGGTTGAATTCGAGTTGCTCGATGTGTTTTCCAACAATGTTTTCTCCGAAGTGGTTGATGCCATATCCTACTACGTCGCCGAGTGCTTTGAGGTAGTTGCGGTTGACATTACGTAGGGTTGTGATGGCGTTGATCCATTCTTTTTGGCTGAGGGTTCCGGTTATTTTTGCTCCGTGCTCTGTTATCTCAATCGAGGAGGTTGGAGATATGGAGATTGATGATGATGTGCTCATTGACTGTTAGTTTGTTGTTTTTTAGGTTTTCTTGATTTGTGCAAGGATGTTGGATACTTTGAAGCGCTTGTTTCGCCAGTGGCTTTCGGTGGCCGATCTCCTATAGGATTGGCACGCTTCTTCGCTCTTTTGGTGTGCGCTTGGGCGGACTCCTAATGCTCTCTGCCAGTGCTTGGTGCATTTACTTACAGCGGAGCGAGAAATGTTGTTTTCTTCGGCAAATTGGGTCTGGTTGAGGCCGTTGAGTGCATCTAGCTTGGTGGCAAAGGCGATCGCTGCGGCGGCGAGTTTTGGGTTTTTGGTGCTTAGTAGGCCGGCAACGATGTTTTGGATGATCTCGGCCTGGTGCTGTATGCTGCTTTGATTAATGAGGCTTTCGTGCCATTTGGCTATTTTTTCGGCTGTGTCGATATTTACATCAAACATGTCGGCAATCTGAGGTGCTAGTCCGTCAATTTCTTCGGCGATATCGATTTCGATGCTTGCTCTGGGTGATTCGGCTAGATCCTTTTTCTGGTCCGGTGAATGGCCTCCCACTTTATGGCTGTCTTTTGGTCTATCAACGACGCCGTGGTGAAGGGCTTGCTGGTATTGCTCAGGCGTTAGAGTGGATAGCCATAGCGAATGGGCTTCCTCTGCTTTCTTTTGTAGGCGGGAGGCGTGAGTCTCGTAATCGTTTAGTTCGTGAGGCATGGTAAAATAGAAAAGGCGTGTTAGTTGGTTAGTTGAGTAGGTGATCGAATTCGTTTTTTATCCATTGCTTCCAGACTTGCTCGATGTGCAGGGCATCAAAGAGAACGGTTGCTCCTGATTTTTTTCCTTTTAGCTTTCCTGCGTTCACCAGGTCACGAACGAGTTTGGTGGAACCGTAGGCGAAAATGACTTCCTCTTTAGTTAATCCGTGTTTGGGGATCTTTCTCGCAAGCAATTTGTCGGGGATTTGAATACCGGCACTCATTACTCGCCTCCTTTCTTGGTGATATCCTGCCTTAGCTCGCTGAGTTCCTTTTGTAAGGTGAGGACCCTAACTGCTGCTGCTGCTCTTAGGCCGTCGCCTTTTCCTTTCCTGGTGAGAAATTGCACATATACAATCTCTAGCTCAAAGAGTCTTATTCGCGCAGCTACGGGTATGTTACTTGAGTTGGTGGTGGTCATAGTAATCGTATTACAAGTATACTATAATATTATAATCATACTACAACAAGAAAAAAGTTGTTTTTATTTTAGATCGTATTAAAATAATAACATGAGCAAGACCTCCTCCACAGCATTTGCAGCCGCTCTTACTAATCTGATAGATCGTCTTTATGATGGCAATAGAACTGCCTTTGGTAGAGACTGTAACATCCCAGGGCCTACCCTCTACACATTGTGCACAGCACGTGTCAGTCCATCCAAAGCTCGCCTAGAGTCCATCGCTGATGCGTTAAACAAGGATGAACGGCAGCGTATTCTTCTGGCTGCCGCTCAAGATGTAATCCCAGGCAAATACCAAGCCGAGGTGATAGAAAGCAGTCACTCCCTGAGCCGCTCAAAACTAACAGAGGATTTGGCGAATGTCATACACTTCCTTGAGGATGAGGCGTTTTCTGAACCTGAGACAGCAGCCCTTTTGCGCAGTATTGGGCGATGGACTGGAATCATCAGTGATGATGGCGAACAGGCTCTGACCTACGATCCTTACCCAGATTCAGCGGCGGAGGGATCAGGCTAGTGGTAATACTCTGATTTTATTTTACGGGATGTCGTAGTGGTTTTTAAATTACCGGCTCGTCTATTATGGCCTTGTTTATGCACGCGGCTAGGTTACGGCAGTTAGAGCAGATGGCATGGTTGCAAAATGCCCTCACGGTTTCTATGTCATGGTCTTTGGGATGATTGGGACAGTTGGTTGGGGCGTTTATATGGGGTGTTGGAAAGGGGATTATTTTTTGGTTTATTTTACTTTTCGCCTGCGTTTCATTCATGGTAATAAGGGTATTATCTATTTAACTTACACATGCATACGTTAAGAATTTAGATGATCTATACAACATTAAACTAACAGATAACATCTAACAGTAAATGGGTGATGAAGAAGAAAAGAGTTACCGTAGGATTCGATATAAATATTTATAAGCAAATCGTCAAAGCCGTCGCGAGTGGGCAAGGTGGGTTCATCACGCAATACATCGTATTGGCCGTCCGCGAGAAGTTAGAAAGACAGAAGGATCTTCCAGACGTGAGAATGATTATAAAAAAATCCCCATATCCAGTTGTCATGACTTCATTGGAAGGTTTTACGGTGGCTGTGAGTAAAGATTTGGAGAAATTGTGCGACCGGCGCGAGAAAGATTTTTTGGGCAAAAAACCTGGCCATGTGCTCAGGTCAGGGAGGCAGACATCAGTGGGGGCAGCGGCGGCGGTGAAGGAGTGCCGAATCAATACCTATGCTGATTTCGCGGTGATGAATTACATTCCTGATGGATCATCCTACACGAGCCATATTTATCTGCGGCGAGTGTGCTATTATATTTTAGCAGTGGAGTCGGCCCCGAGCAGGGGATATGACATCTCCAAAGCGGAAGCCCGGGCTGAATTAGAACGCCTCACAAGACTGATCCAGGAAGCCGCTGGTTAGATTTTTTCGAGAAGTTTCTTTTTTAGATTCCTGTATTCCTTGTCATTGATGAGTTTTTCATCGTGTAGATTGTTTAGCTCTTGTATCCGCTCTTTGATTGATGGGGGGGGGGCTGGTATTTTTTTGGAAGCTGCGGCAGATCCTAATTCGATTTCTCCGGAAGAGGGGACGAATCGGGCATAGTATTTCCATGCTGTGTTAGGGTGGATCCCCATCCAGTTAGCTACCTGTTCGATTGATAGCCCTGCGCTCACCCGGTTGGATCCAAAGGATCTTCTCATGTCATGGATTGTATGGTTTGGGAATCCGTTGTTCCTGAAGTGAGTCATAACCTTGCGTTTGAAGTCGTAACGATAGAGCTGCTTTCCCCATGGTTGCTTTGGCTTCAAGAGGTATGGGGATGGCACTCCATTCCGCTTAAACCACTGGCGAAGTTCTTTGACCATTTCTATAACGACGGGCCTTCGTCTGCCGGTGGTGCCCTTCCTTGACCAAGTGGCATCTTTCTCAACTGCGGGGATGAGGATGGCATTGTTTTTGAGATCTACCCAATCTGCTCGAGCTGCCGATATTTCGCCGTGCCTCATTCCACATTCGCTTGCAAGTAGTAAGATGAGCTCTAATTCGGTGTCACCTTTTGTTACAGCGGAATCGATCAGCTTACGCATCTGGTGAGACTCAAAAAATACGTTTCGTGGAGTAAAATCAACTTTAATAGCGTGGATATCTTTCGCGGGATCCAGGTAAAGGCGATCGTGTGTGGTCAGCCATTTTGTGAATTGTCGCATGTGTATGAGATAAGCGTTTCGGGTCGCTGGCCGATCGGTCTTAGTAAGGACGTCGGAAAGCCATTTTCTTATTTTTGACTCAGTTAGTTGATCGGGGTTTTCGATGCCCATATCATCCGCCGCTTTGGTGAGGGTTTGTTTTCGGTCCCTTAAGTAGTGCTTCGATAGATCCTTGGTGCGTGCTGCATAATTAAGGTGCAGTTCAAGCTCTCGTTCCCATTTTTTGCTGATAAGTAAATGTGGGGCTTTTTCAAACTCAAGGACCTGAGCAATGGCATCTTGCTCGCTCTCTGCATCGAAAACCACTCGGACAGGTGTGCCGTCAACTGTTCTTCGCCATCTCCATTTTCGACCGTGGCGATCTAATCCCTTTACTGGATACTTGCTATTTTTTCTTGTTTGAGGCATGATTTGTTGGACAAGGGCTTTGGACAAAACGTGTCATATTTGTCCAATTTGGACAAGAATAATCACGAACTACACCTATAGTTCGACACTTGAACCCATAAAGAATGGTAAATCATCGATTATATATAGGTAGACCTTAAAATTTGTAATCAGTAGGTCAACGGTTCGAATCCGTTAACCGGCTCCATTTTTGTTTTCCGTAAATTTATGTGGGCGTCGCAATTCACAACTATTTGTGACTGGTGTTTTTTTTGGCAAGGTATCAAAA
>Ga0222717_10003547_pt1 | contig 11703 bp, 8 predicted proteins | sample C33_18DmetaG_FD_165053 | JGI IMG/M metagenome (GOLD analysis project Ga0222717, IMG submission 165053) | Estuarine water microbial communities from San Francisco Bay, California, United States - C33_18D | ecosystem: Environmental > Aquatic > Marine > Unclassified | place: USA: California...
TGCCACCAACTACTACATTATCTGTTACCAACAAATCATCGCCAACGGATAGTTGACCGTCTGTTACATAAACATTGCCACCAATAACCACATTATCGGTCACGGTCAAATCATCACCAACGGATAATTGACCATCTGTTACATAAACGTTACCACCAATAACCACATTATCGGTCACAGTCAAATCATCACCGACGGACAATTGACCATCTGTCACATAAACATTGCCACCGACTACTACATTATCTGTTACTAACAAATCATCACCAACTGACAATTGACCGTCTGTCAAATAGACATTACCTCCAACAACTACATTATCAGTTACTAATAAATCATCACCAACGGATAACTGACCATCTGTTACATAAACATTACCACCAATAACCACATTATCGGTCACGGTCAAATCATCACCGACGGACAACTGACCATCTGTTACATAAACATTGCCACCGACAACTACATTATCTGTTACTAACAAATCATCACCAACTGACAATTGACCGTCTGTCAAATAGACATTACCTCCAACAACTACATTATCAGTTACTAATAAATCATCGCCAACTGATAATTGACCATCAGTTAGATAAACGTTACCACCAACTACCACATTATCAGTCACTAATAAATCATCGCCAACTGACAATTGACCATCAGTTAGATAAACGTTACCACCTACAATTAAATTATCTCCCACTACCAAATCATAACCAATAATTGCATTGTCGGAGATAATTAAATCTTTACCAACAGACAAACTACCATCTGTTAAATAAACATTACCACCAACTACCACATTATCTGTCACCAACAAATCATCACCGACAGACAATTGACCATCTGTTAAATAAACATTACCACCTACAACCAAGTTATCAGTTACATTTAAATCATCGCCAATAAAAAAGCTACCAACTGATAGATATAGGTTTCCACCGACAACCAAATTATCCATTACCTTCAAATCATCTCCGACTAGCAATTGACCATCAGTTATATAAACATTACCACCTACAACCACATTATCTGTTACAGTTAAATCATCAGAAAAATAAACATTACCACCTACAACCACATTATCAGTCACGACCAAATCATCACCGACGGATAATTGACCGTCGGTTATATATACATTGCCACCGACTACTACATTATCAGTTACCAATAAATCATCACCAACCGACAATTGACCATCGGTTATATACACATTACCATCAACAACGATATTATCGGTTACCAATAGATCATCACCAACTGACAGTTGACCGTCAGTAATATATACATTGCCACCAATAACCACATTATCAGTTACCAACAAATCATCACCAACGGACAATTGACCATCGGTTAGATATACATTGCCACCAACAACCAAATTATCAACAATTCCAATATCGTTACCCACCATTAAGTTTGAAGCTAAAGAAATATTACCTGTTGAATCTATGTTATGAATATTACTAATGTCTAAGTTTGCATCTAGCACGACAACATGGTTAGCACTGCCAACGCCATTCACAACCCCATCTAGAACATCTAATTCACCTTCATTTAAGGTGGTCATTCCAATAATCAAATTGCCGTTGACCAACAAATTATCTCCAACTGTCAGATTGTCTAAAACATTCAAATCATCACCGACAGTTAAATCAGTTAATACTTTAGCATTTCCTGACTGTAAAAATAATGTTGTTGTGTTGTCACCAACAACCAAATCATCAGATATAAACACATTTGAAGTTACATTTAAATCATTTGTGACATTTATATTCGCAGAAGTTAAGTCATTGATTCCAACTATATTCCCAGATAAATCAAGAACTAAGGCTTTATTACCTGAAGCTATACCAATCACAACTTGATCCAACACTCGAATTTCTTGTTCCGATATCTCAGTTGTCCCTATATTAATATTACCTGTTGGAATAATCAAGTTACCACCAACCTGAAGGTCTTTCTGAAAACTACTTGTATTAATCACCACCAAATTTCCCATTTTAGCAATACCGGCAACATTTACGTTTGTTGAATTTACTGTTGATGTACTTAATGTATCAATCCCTTGAATACCCAATGTATTAGATAATACCAAAGCCCTATTCGCACTCGCAACACCATAAATAATTTCATCCAACACCACAAACTCACTTTCAATTAACTGAGTCGCACCTACTGTAATATTTCCCGATGGCAAATATATGTTTCCTTCAACAATTAAGTTATCTGAAATATTTAAGTCATTTGTTACAAATACATTAGCACTTGTTAAGTCATTAATTGAGCCAATATTTTTAGCACCATCTACAACAAGAGCACGATTAGGCAACGCTACTCCATCTATGACACCATCTAAACGATTCAACTCATTTGCAGATGATCTAACTAAAACGCCTGCAAGTCTCAATCCTATTGTGCTTTCGTTATGAGCCAATATATCCAAATCGCCATTAATTATATAAGCGTTACCTACAACCATTAAATTATCACTCACTGTCAAATCATCAGACACTGATAATCCACTCGTTGCTAAATTTGTCGTCGTTATATTAGTCGCTGTAAAACTTTGAACGCCAGTAATCGATGAAGTAGCATCTAGCACCAAAGCTTTATTTGGTTCTGCAGTTCCTGTTGCGTTCACATCAACATAATTTAATTCTGAAGCTACTGAAGTTACTCCACTCAATTTATTTAATTCAAATGCCGTTGAATACACCTGTACTTCATTCACAAACAAACGATCTAAATACGTATTCCCTGCTACAGTTAAATTATCTGATATAATCACATCATCAGAAATAAATAAATCTGGTGCTGTGATACTCGTTTGAGCTGTTAATTCATTCGAAATAATATTGCCGCTTACAACAAGTTGACCCCAGATATTTATTGCTCCTCTTAAAGAAACATTTGATCTTATTTTCTCAGAAGTCACTGCGTCATTTAATATTTTAGCAGTAACAACACCATTGTCTTTTATTTCTAGCTTTTTCGTCGCAGGATTCAATTGCAAAGATTGATTATCTAAAATTAAACCTATATGTTCAGATAAGACATAGCCTCTAATAACAACACCTATTTCAACCGTTTTTTCTCTTATGCGTTTTTTAGTAACTTCAACTGGTTGAAAGTAAACACCATCTTTATTAGTTGCTTGTATTTCATAATCTCCTGCGAGCAATTCTTTAAACTGAAAGCTGCCATCTGCTTTACTGATGGTTTTTTCTGTAAAAGTTCTTCCATTTCTTTTATACGACAAAAAGATTTCAGAACCATCTTTGCCATGACCTTCAATTGAACCCGAAATAAATGAATCTGGAGCCTCAATTGCGACATCAAATAATAATGCATCGTAAGCATCTCTGGGCACATAAAACACATCACTCAACTCTGCCGCTGTCAATATGCCTATTGATTCACTAGTAACCAGTCTATTTTGAGCATTTAACTTACCAATAATATCATTCCCATCTGCGTCAGTCTTCGGAAGACTATTCACTTCTGCTGCATTCGCGGCTACTTTGTTCCATTCTGCTACATTATTTGATTTCAAAATGGCCTGATAAAGCAAATTCATCACACTTGCATTGCCACCTTTTACGGTGGAAAGCGAAATTTCAGAAAGCACTTCTGCGAAAACAGACAATGCATTTATTCTATTGCCTAAATCGATATAGTAATCATAAGTTTTCTCAATCGCACTTGAGTTTAAATTATCGATTGATAAAGTTGCAAAATCACTCACAGAATTATTAAAATATTTAGCAAACAATACGGATGTTGCCCGTTGAGCCGTTACTCCCGTAGTCTTCATCTCTATATCGGTAAAATGTGTCAACAGTGTTGTCACGGCATTTAAAAAGCCTATCTCCAATACCCTCGTTTCAATAGCAGCCTGAATTTGACTCGATAAAACAATCGTGCTTAAAAAATTAATCCCTTTTCTCTTAACTACAAAAGAATAAGATTTCGTTGGATCAAAGTCAACAACAATATCATTGACAGTAGCAGTATTTAAAATTGCACTGTGGACAATATTATTTTGCGCACCTAGCTCAACAATTATCAATTCATCACCATCTTGAATTTTGTACAAACTATTCGGCTTGAATTTCGCTTTGAATCTACCCTGATCTGTATTCACCTGAGCACCAGGACCTGAAGACGAAGAACCTCCACCTCCACCACCACAAGCCACGCCAAGCGCAACTATGATTAAGACGACTAAAATTTTAAATTTAGTATTCATCTAAGTTGTTAGCAATTCCTATTCAATGGTTTTTCCATATATGGATCAAGTATTCTACGATAGTGGTGCGATTATGCAACAAAATAATTAATTGCTTAAAATCAACACAAAAGATTAAAAAACAATAGGTTAATCGTTAATTCAGCAAATATATCTATGTGATATATATTACACAGCCTATAATTCACTTAATTACACATCAAAAAAGGCGATTAGTTCGGCTTTTTTTCCATTTTTTTTAGAATTAATTTTCTTGTCTGCATTATTTGGTCATTTAATTTCAAAACCAATTCAACGTTGCCATGTTTTTTAAACATTATCTGATTAAAACACATATTCATTTCAATAACCTCTAATGGCCCGCCACTATTTATTTCCTGATCAACTTTTAAAAGCTTTTCTCCTGAATCAAAATAAGAAAGCTCCAAACCTAATTGATGGGATCCTGATTGCAAACCTGTCACAGCTATATATGTGAAAAACTGTGGGTGAACCATAGGGTAAGAAAAAGCAGACAGTTGATTAAAAGTTCCTGCAATATGAACTTTACCTGTCTCCATCTCCCTAAAAACTTTGTCAGCTAGGAGAAAAGATAATATAATTGGTGGTTCCACAATTTTTTAATGAATCGAAATATCTATTCTCAAAGGTACGTATATTTTTCTAGTCCAATTTAATAAAAAATTACTGCTCTTGCAACCATAAATAAATTTTACAATGAAGTAATTCGAAACAATATGCCAACTTACGAATACATCTGTTCTTCTTGTCATCACGAGTTTGAGGTTTTTCAGAGTTTTTCAGATAAACCCATTAAAAAATGTCCTGAGTGCAAAAAAAACAAAGTGAATAAATCAATCAGTGGAGGTGCTGGTGTTGTATTCAAAGGAGATGGATTTTATGAAACGGATTACAACAGAGGAAATGGGTCTGATTATAAAAAAAAAGCAGATTCAGAACCAGAAAATAAAAAAATACAAAAAAGCGATTCAAAAAACAAAAAAACAACGGCAAAAAAAAGTGCAAAACAATAAAAATCAGACACTTAGCGTTCAATTAAAAGACAGAAGCTATAACATTCACATCGCATGTAAATACCCTCAGCTAGAAATAATTGATTTAATAAACAAGGTTTTCATTATTACGGATCACAATGTTGAAAATTTGTATTTAAAAAAATTTATTGGCGAAGCTAAAAATGTTTTAGGCTTTTACAGTATCAAAGCAGGAGAACAAAGTAAGTCCCTCACTCAAGCAGAGGATATTTTTTCTGCTATGATTAAAGCTGGAGCTGACAGGAAGACTGTCGTTATTGCTCTTGGCGGTGGAGTTGTTGGAGATTTAGCTGGATTTGTAGCAGCAACTTTTATGCGTGGCGTTCCTTTTTATCAGTGCCCAACCACTTTGCTTGCTATGGTAGATAGCAGCGTTGGTGGCAAGGTGGCTGTTAACCACAAATTGGGGAAAAACATTATTGGGAATTTTTACCAACCAAAAGGTGTTTATATCTCAACCGATACATTAAAAACCTTACCCAAAAGAGAATTTGCAGCTGGCCTAGCTGAAGTTATGAAATACGGCATTATCAAAGATGCAGCCTTCTTCACATGGCTAGAAGAAAATAAAGACAAATTACTCAATCTTGATCCAGAAACTCTTTCCCATACAATTAATCTTTCAGCTAAAACCAAAGCGGATATAGTATCTCAAGATGAATATGAAAAAAATGGGTTAAGAGCCCTTTTAAACCTCGGGCACACATTTGCTCATGCTGAAGAAACCCTTTCCGGATATGGTAAAATCCTCCACGGGGAAGCTGTTGCAGCTGGAATGATAGCAGCTTGCCATGTCTCTAACATATTGGGCAAAATGAATCTCGAAGAATGCGATCGAATAACCAAACTCACTGAATATTTTGATTTGCCTACTAAATTAACTCAACTCACAACATTAGATCATTTTTTTAAATGCATGGAGGGAGATAAAAAAAATCAAAATGGAAAAATTCATTATATCATCCCTGAATCCATCGGAGATTGCAACCCACCCATGGTTATCGATAGAAAGATTATTGAAGAGGCCCTTTTATGAATCTCCTTATGGTGATGGTTGGTGGCGCATTGGGTGCGGCCCTTAGATACACCCTTAGCTCTCAGATTAATAATCAAATGCTTTTCATTAAAAACCCTGGCGTATTGTTGGCTAATGGCTTGGGCTGCTTATGCCTTGGTTTATTCCAAAGTAGCCCTTATGTAAACCAACCCATTAAACACTTCATTTCAATTGGCTTTCTTGGAGCGCTTACCACTTTTTCAACATTTATTGCTGAATTTTTTAGCATCAACTCAAAAGACAATCTCACCTTTGCAATTCTTTTTATCATCCTGCACATCGCCTTAGGCATTCTCGCCTACAAAACAGGACTAACTATAGGTAAATCAATATCTTATGGCTAAATTATATGCTTCAAATTCTGATGGTTCAACAAACCTCAATCCCATAGTAGAAAAATTCTGCTTCGCTAACGATGTTATCTTAGATGAAAAACTCGTTAAATACGATATCATCGGCTCACTTGCTCACGCAGCTATGCTAAAAAAAATTGGCATACTCGACTCAAAAGAACATATATCATTAACAAACAAACTCAAAGCAACTTTAAAATCTTTTAATGCAGGAAAATGGAATATCCAAATTGAAGATGAAGATGTCCATACCGCAGTCGAAAACAGGTTAAGCAAAGTAGGCGAAAAATTACACACAGCAAGGTCAAGGAACGACCAAGTCTTAACCGACATGCGACTCTACTGTAAAGACAATCTACTAAACATCATGGAGTTGGCACACAAACTCACCCTAACACTAATAAAAAGCTCGAAAAAGAATGAATTCGTTCCTATGCCGGGATATACTCATCTCCAACGCGCGATGCCATCATCTTATGGGATGTGGCTAAGTTCTTTTGCAGAAAACATTTTCGACACCATCAAAGAGTGCAAACTCGCCTACGAACTTCTAGACCAATCTCCACTTGGATCAGGAGCTGGTTACGGGGTATCTCTAGACATAGACCGTCAATATTCAGCAATAAAAATGGGGTTTTCAAGAGTTCAAAAAAACAGCATTTACTGCCAAAACTCTAGAGGTTACATTGAAAGCGTATCCCTCTCAGCTTTGACATCGATCCTTTCCGCTTGCAGCAGGCTATCTTCAGACATCTGTTTATACTGCAGTCAAGAATTTAATTTTTTAGATTTACCAAATGAATTCTTCACTGGTTCTAGTATTATGCCACAAAAAAAGAATCCAGATTTATTTGAGCTCATCAGAGCAAAATTTATAACCGTCCATTCACTATCAACAAACATACGACTTGTCTCTCATGGATTAACCTCGGGTTATAGTAAAGATTTACAAGAAATCAAAGAACCTGTTATGCGTAGTTTTGAAGAAACCACAGCAACACTTGAAGTGTTGAATTTAGTCATGGCAGAAATTAAACCTAAGAATAAGGTCTTAAAAAAATCTTTATCTCCAGAATTATTTGCCGCTAGCGAAGCTTATGAAATGGTAAAAAATGGAATACCTTTTAGAAGCGCTTACCGCATCGTTAAACAAAACCTAGATAAGCTGAGTTGTGATAACGCAGAACAAAGTATCAGAAAAATGAAACACATTGGTGCTACAGGCAATTTACAACTCGATTTATTGAAGAAAATGGTCACACAGTCACTACGTGAAACTCAAAAAATATCAAAAAAACTACATCAAAATTGGAAATCATTACTCGGATAATTTATGAAAATACCATCACTTCAAATCGGTTCACGCAACATCAGCAGTCGCCTATTCGTGGGCACAGGAAAATACTGTAATTTTGATGTTATGAATGCTGCCCTAGAAGCTTCTGGCACTGAAGTTGTAACTGTAGCTGTTAGAAGGTTAAATTTCAAGGCTTCTCCAGACGAACAGCTCATGAACCACTTAGATGCTAATAAATACATGCTTTTACCAAATACTGCAGGCTGTTTTAACGCAGAAGATGCTATTCGTATTGCCAGAATGGGCCGCGAACTGGGCATGGGGAATTGGGTTAAATTAGAAGTCTTAGGAGATAAAGACACACTTCTTCCCGATCCTGTTGAAACGCTAAAAGCCACACGTCAATTAGTTGCTGAAGGCTTTGATGTGCTGGTATATACTTCTGATGACCCTATTTTGGCTCAAAGACTAGAAGATTGTGGCGTGATGGCCGTTATGCCAGCTGGAGCTCCCATTGGAAGTGGCCAAGGTATTCTAAACCCAAATAACATAAGAATTATTCTAGAAAAAGTCAAACTTCCCATTATTGTTGATGCAGGCGTTGGCACAGCTAGCGATGTTGCTTTTGCAATGGAATTAGGCGCTGAAGGCGTGCTTCTCAACACTGCCATCGCTCAAGCAGACAAACCCATTGAAATGGCACGTGCGATGGGCTTAGCTTGTGAAGCGGGATATTTAGCCAAACAATCAGGTCGAATCGAAAAGAAACTATACGCTACTGCAAGTAGCCCTCAAACAGGCATTCCCGGAGAATAAATAATTAATTTGACCACCGACGCTGCTTTTCATAATCGTCGGACTTTTTCCTTGAAATTCAACTAGCTACATGACGAGTGATGAAACTTATGAACTAGCTGCAAATGCAGTAAGGAGAAAGCAATATAAAAAAGCGATCAATTATTTCTCTAAAATATTAAAAAAAGATCCAGAATACATTAATGCAAGAAGAGGCCTAAGAGCTGTACAAGTTACTGTAGCAGAAGAAAGCAAAATCCCAGCTGCTTTAAAAGCACCGCATTTATTTGTAAAAGTAAAAATGTTAATGGCTAAAAAAAAATATGATGAAACCATCGTAGCCTGTGAAGAATTCTTAAATATTGACCCAGCAAATATAGCAACGCTTCGAACGCTACTTAAATGCTCTACCGAACTCGAATATCATCAAACTGCAATGTTTACTCATGAAAGTCTAGCAGAACTAAATCCAAGTGATGCCAACATTGTCATCGAAGCTGCAGATTATTTATCTGATTTAGGCACAAAAGAAGGTTATGATAAAGCAAATAAGTTAATGACCAATCTTGTCAGTCTAGACCCAGAAGACACTGATTTAGCAGGTCACCAAGGAAGAATTGCTGCTAAAAAATCAATCAATACTATTGAAACGGCTCAAAGCACTACAGATGTTCTCGCCAACCAAGATGAAGCTAAGGAACTAGAACAAGAAACTCAAGAAATCAGATCAGATGATGATCTAGATTCTGCTATCGAAAGAGCCGTTAAACGGGATGAAGAAGACCCTGACAATGCAAGACACAAAGAAACCATTGGGAACTTGCTCTTTCGCAAAGCCGATTACCAAAAAGCAGCTGAATATTTCAAAAATGCTGTCGAATTAGATTCTAACAATCAAAATGCTCATGCGCGTTTGAGTGATACAAAAATGAAAATTTTAGAACTTCAAATTTCTAAAATGAATAAACGCAAAGCTAAAATGAAAGATGCTGATGAGAAAAAACAACAATCCCAAAGAATTAAAGCAGCTCGTAAAAAACTTATCGATTTAAAACATCTTGAATGCAAAAGAAGACTCAAAGTCAACCCAAATGATCTTGTCGCAAGATTTGATATGGGTGAGCTTTATTTCTCCGTTAAAAAAATAGATCAAGCGATTCAGCAATTTCAACGATCTAGTCAAGATGCAAATTTAAGCTTCAAATCATGCGAATACTTAGGGCATTGTTTTAAAACAAAAAAACTTTTCGATATGGCTATTAAAGAGTTCAATAATGCATACGACAAACCTGGCGTCAAAATAAATGATCAATTAAATGTATTGAATGAAATTGGCGATTGCTACGTAGAAACAAATAAATTCACTGAAGCTCTTGATATATTCAAAAAAATATTAGAAAAGGACTTCGGATTTAAAGATATATCTGAAAAAGTTCAACAATTACAGGAAAAATTAGATTCAAAGTAAATAATTATGGCTAACAGAAAGGCAAAAATCAAAACAATTAGTATTAATGCTGTGCGCAGATCTAGAAATAGAGCAATGAAATCTATATTGCATACTCAAGCCAAAAAATTAGACGAAGCTATTGAAGCTGGTGATGTTGATAAGGCCAAAGCTGAATTAAAGGTTTCTCTTCTACGTTTAGATAAGAGCGTAACAAAAGGCCTCATGCACAAAAAAAATGCTTCGAGAAAAAAATCTCGCCTTTGTGCTCGTGTATCAAAAATGACATGAACCCCTCTGCGCAATGTATAAATTGCGTGATTAATCAATAAAGTGGGCTTTTTTGAAGATGAGTTCGATGATATCGTCGAAGCGAATGCTGATATGGCGCAAATTGTCATCGAAAGTGGCATTATCAGTACTGAGCAGCTCAATAAAAGCGTTAAGTATTTAGAGAAATTACGACTTAGAGGTGAGAAACCTCCAATTTTATTAGATTATTTATTAGAACGTCGTTTTTTAGAAAAAAAACAGTTTGAAGCTCTAAAAACAGCATACCACAGAATCGTCACAGATCGTGAGAGATCAGCATTTAGCATTCAAGGCTATAGCTTAATTAAAAAAATTGGTAGTGGCGGTTTAGGTGTTGTCTTTTTAGCGAAACAAATCTCTATGAAGAGAACTGTAGCGATCAAAATTCTTCATGAGAAATGGGCCAATGACGAAGAATTTAAGTTTCGTTTTTTGAGAGAAGCCCGCGTTATGGGACGGTTGTCACATCAGAACTTAATACAAGTTCACGATGTAGGTAAAGAAAATAAGAACTATTACTTTAGCATGGAATATGTACAAGGACCTACTGTTGAAGATTTAATAAAAGAAAAAGGGATATTAAGTACTGAAGAAGCCTTGGATATCACAATTCAGGCAGCTCGAGCCATCTATTACATTTCACAATACGATATCGTTCACCGCGATATTAAACCTGCCAATTTGATGATCAACGAGAATGGAGTCGTAAAATTAGGTGACTTTGGTTTTTTGTTCATGCGCAATCGCAAAGAAATGGGAACCGATGGGTATGTGATTGGCACACCCGATTATATAAGCCCAGAACAAGCCAGTGGATCTGAAATCGATTTTCGTTCTGATTTATACAGTCTTGGTGTATGCCTATACCAAATGATGTCAGGAATCTTGCCCTATAGCGGCACTGTATCTACGGTTATGCAGCAACACGTAACCGCCAATTTACCCGAACGCACAGCGCGGAATTCAGTCAGCATTCCAATCGATGTGTATAATATCATTTGTAAAATGATGGCAAAAAATCCCGATGATCGCTACGACGATATTTTTGAACTACTCGATGATTTGCAGTATTACAAAGCTGCAGAAATCATGAAAAGAAGAAATAAATCAGAAGATATCGAAATAGAATCTGATG
>Ga0222717_10003548_pt1 | contig 11702 bp, 20 predicted proteins | sample C33_18DmetaG_FD_165053 | JGI IMG/M metagenome (GOLD analysis project Ga0222717, IMG submission 165053) | Estuarine water microbial communities from San Francisco Bay, California, United States - C33_18D | ecosystem: Environmental > Aquatic > Marine > Unclassified | place: USA: California...
ACAGTTTCAGATTCAAGCATGAGCCTGGAAATGAGAACTGGGAAGATAACTTAGAAAAGGCTGCAAACAGTATTAATGCTGTAGCTAATGGAAGAGGCATAGAACAAGTAATGTCAGCTCTAAGAAAGCTAAACAATCTTGAGGTAACAAGAGAGGTATTAGGTGACATCCGACACAATAATCTAACAGATATACCAGTTGGATTGTGGGGTTCAATCGTAGATAGATTCACACGACCTAATAGTGAAAATGGTACTTCAGGTTGGGGTCTACTCAACTCTGCTACAGATATATTGTGGCATAAAGAACGACCAACAGTTGCATCATACGACCAAAATAGCCAGATAGTAGATGGGCTATGCAAGTATGCAACATCGAATTAATCTGAATTGGGAACTGCATTGCTCCTAGGAAGTCAAGTAGTTAACGGTGTTGAAGGTTAAACTAAAGGGAGGGTTTCGACTCTCCCTTTTTTATGCTATCTAAACAATAGTAATTGTACAGTTCTGTTAATTAACGTAAATTTAGGTTAATCCTAAAGGAGTAAAATGGAAGAAACACAAGAGGGGATTTTGCCCCCTAAAGAAACCCCACCTCAGTGGAAATCAAACGATATAGGCAAATTAGCACAGTCTCTTGCAAAAGCACAAGCAGAAATGAAAGGTGCTATAAAGGGCAGCAATAATCCATTCTTCAATAGTGGATACGCTGATTTGCATTCAGTTATAGAGGCATCACTACCATTCTTATCAAAGAACGGTTTGTCTATAGCTCAAATCCCTGGAGGATTAGATATGGTTGGTACAAAAACAGTTGTGCTAAATATATCAACTACATTGATGCATGAATCAGGACAATGGATTCAATCTACTGCTACAGTACCATTAGATAGCCCCGTAAATGCACAAAAGTATGGAAGCGCATTAACATATGGGCGAAGATACGGATTAGCATCTATGGTAGGTATAGCACAAATGGATGATGATGGAAACGCAGCGAGTCAAAAAGGCGGAGTTAAAAGAGCTCCACGACCAAGTGATCAAGTAAACGGAAAGGCAAAAGTATAATGGAATTTACAACTGGCAGTGCTGGAAATAGCACAACATCAGGAGACAATATCTTTATAGATACTCCTACAATTATCGGATGTGAAATAACATACGGTGAAAAGAAGTCATGGCAAACATATTCAGATGATATAGCCGTAGAGCTTACTTTAGATATAGGAAAAAGCTTCAACCCAACTTTCTATATGGGTGGAAACTTCAAGGTAGATGACCAAAGTGGTTTAGTTATAGGCTGGTCTACAGCATATAAGATTAAACTATTCTTTGAGGCGTTAGGACACACACTTAAACTATCTAAGGATAGAACAGTTGGTGACCAAAAGCTACCAGAAGAAGCAGTTGATTTCTGTATCGGTAAGCAATTCAAGAGACTTCAATATATAAGCACTAAGCTTAAAGCTAATGGTGACAAGAAGTGGAAAGATTGGCAACAAACTGATAGCGTTGATACCTCAAATAATGAGTATAAAGCTAAGTTTAAGAATGCAGTCGATAACAATTGGATTAAGGACTTTCAAGACCCTGATGACGATGTGCCATTCGACAGTGAAGAAACAACAGTTGGTAATGTAACTGCGGAAATGCCTTTATGAAAACCCCCACTACCAAAGGAATCCTCTTAAAGTTCTTAAAGAGTCGTATTCAAAGTGGGATGTTTGAAATATCAAGTCATGAGTTCGAGATTGACTTGGTAAAGTATGGCGAAGTGTATTGGGGAGTTAAAAAGCTCCCCAGTGCATACTCACGAGAATGGCGAAAATTAAGACAGCTAGGTGAATATGAAATGATAGACATCAAAAGTATTCAAGAGGTCGAAACAGAAAGTGCAGAATCAACATGGAAGTTAATACCAATAACTATATAGAGATTGCAGTAGGAAGCGTTTCAAATAGAGCAATAGCAATTCCACCACAGGACTTGCATAAATATATAAAGCCAAATACGGAGCTGTATAGAAGTCTATTCACATTAGACAGTACAGCTTTTGACCACTTCAGAGACCAACATACCATAAAAACATACAAAGGCAAGTATAGCCTTGATAGAATCATATTAGATGTAGATAAAGGTAAGGATACTGGTGATTACACCATGACTCGAACCCAAAATGTCATAACTCAACTCGTAGAGATGGGATGTGAAGAAAAATACATCAGAGTATGGTTCTCTGGAAGAGGATTTCATATAGACATCCCAAACCTTTATGGCTTTAAAGAAGATATAGAACTGCCCCAAATTGTTAAGCAAACGATAGATAATGACTTCGGGAAAACTGTTGATAATATATATGATAAAGGCAGACTAATAAGAGTTGGACATTCATTCAATCTTAAAAGTCAATTATACAAAATACCTCTATCTGTCAATGAAATATTCAACATTGAATATAAAGACGTAAAAGAGTTGGCATTAAATCAAATGAGGCCAGACGGGTTCAGTCATGAGACAGTAAATGGATATACTCCAATTTGGGAAGAGAGAATACATACCCCAAAAGAAGTTACTGTATCAAGAGAAATACCTGCAGGGTCTAAGTTTAATGCAAATGTTACTTGCGTACAGAAGATGTGGGGATCAGATAAATCAGGCCGCAGACATGTAGTATTACTGCGAATGATAAATGCATGGCGAAGGATGGGCATTACTAAAGAAATGTCTCATTCTGGAGCTATGGCATGTGTCCCCTCTCTTGAATCAGCAGAGTTAGAAAAAGTTGTTAATGATGTATACAAATGGGAACATCAAGGATACAGTTGTAATGACCACATTATGTCTGAGTTCTGCGACCCAGCATGTAAATACTTTAAGCAAAAGAACTATGGAACAGAAATAAAGACTGTACAAGAGCTATCTAATTCATTTAGAGAGTTCATTCAGACAGACTTTACTGAGAGTTCATTTAACCTTAAGGATATGTACAACATCCCAAACGACTATCGATTCATGCCAGGTGAACTTGCCGTACTTATTGGAGACACTAAGCTCGGTAAAACTGCATGGATACAAAATATAATCGCACCACTAAAAAGCATGAAAGTCTTATTCCTATCATTAGAAGTAAACGAATGGATGATATTCAGAAGATTTGCACAAGTAGCAAATGGAATGACTAAAGCTGAAGTTAATGAAATCTATCTATCTGACAATAAGGAGATGATTAAAAGCATAGAATCTTCCTTAGACCATATCAATATCACTACTACCGCCCCTAACATAGAATCCGTTAAGGAGATAGTATGCGATAAGCAACCTGATATTGTCATAATAGATACAATAGATGCAATTGACGTACCATTCAGCAGAGATCCATTATCAAAGATGGATACAGTTATCAATGGATTGAAAGCCATCGCTAATGAACAGAATATGATTTTCTTCGGCATATCTCACATCAGTAAGAGTGCAAGTGGAGAAACCTTAAACATACATAGTGCAAAAGGCTCATCAGCAATAGAGCAAAAAGCAGATAAGGTAATAGGCATAATTGGAGACAGAGAAAATAGCCAAAGAAGAGTAGTTCGCTCATTAGCATCAAGAGACGAAGACGGCTTTGAACTGGCGTTCATATTCGATTATAGCATATTCAAATTCAAGGAGATTACGTGATTAAGATAAAAAGAGTAAGCAGCGAAAGGCAAAGTGGACTCAGTTTAGTCCTATTGTGGCTCGTTAGCTTAACAGGCATATTCCACATGGATGGAAAGGGCGACCACATGCATTTTGCATTTGGTATCGGACCATTCGAGCTATCGCTTGGAGCAACCATCTGGAGGACATTGCCTTGAATGTAAAATCAGCAAAAGCAAAGGGTAGAGCTTTACAAAATCTTGTAAGAGATAAATTGAGAGAAGCTCATGACGCATTTCTTGTTGATGACGATATTCAATCGCAAACTATGGGTATGACGGGGGAAGACATTGTGCTGTCCCCCGCAGCTCGTGTGCATATACCATATAGCTTTGAATGTAAAAATCAAGAAAGGCTTCAGCTATGGAAGGCTATAGAGCAGGCAGAAGCAAACAAAAAAGATGGATGTGAAATTGCTGTTGTAGTTAAGCGCAATAGAACTAAACCATATGTACTAATTGACTTAGACCACTTTGTCGACCTAATCGTTTCTGCAAAAATAGGCGACTTAACATAGGGCCATACCACTTGGATGATATAAAAGTAGTTACCAACTTGAAAAATATAAAGGGTGTTCTAACCAAAATAATGGGAGACACTAAGCTTGGAATGAAGTACACTGAATCTTTAGATATAGCAATAAAGCTGCTAACATCAAAGGAGGTTACTCTCTTAACAAAGCATTTCTCAGTATCAGCCCAAAATATAAATGAAGGTGTGGCAATAGATGTCTTCTATAATAAAACTGGAGACATTATAGAATCGTTTGAGATTGATTCACAGGATATTATAGAGGGTGACATAGAAAGTCAGACTGCAGGAGAAGCATGAATGTAGAAATAGAATCCTCCGAAAGGATAAAGATGAGCTTAAATGATAGAATAGCTGCTGATAGAAATGACAGAGATGCGTTACTAGAACGTCAGCTTTTAATCGAAAGTAGATTCAATATACTCATGGATAAGTTTCATGAATACGAAGACAGGATAGATAGGCTTGAAAAAAGAATCAATAAGAGACATAAAAAAAGAACTTGACCATGTATATATAACTACTGATGGGAGAAAGTTCGCTGACATAGAAATGGCAGAAGCCCATCAAACAATAATGGACAGGATAGAGATATATTCTAAAAAATAAAAATACATACCAAGAGAACCGCAGGCAATGTATTCAAGTGATTGAATGCTGACACACGTTGTAATAATTGCTATTGCGAGGCTGCAAGTTGCTCGAGAGTTTAGTGTAAATAAAGAGCCACTAAACAAATCTAAAAACTGTAGAAAGTCCTGCGGTTAGGTATGACCAGATGTAAAACCCAAAAATGCAAAGAACACGCAGTAATAATGAGAGGCGACTCTCCCTTTTGTGTGAAATGTTATAAGAAGAGGAAGCCCCGATGGAAGAAGTAAGAGATACGTATATAAATGATAAGATTGCCAATACAAGATGGTTCGCATGTCCTATATGTAGAATCGCACGAGAGCAATACTATTCATATGAACGACATAAGATGGTATTTGAATACTTTCCAGAAGTTCCTATATATGGTAAGGATAAAGTCATCTGCGATAGATGTCTCCCTTAAATACCTGCGAGGAACTTAAATCAAAATTCCCCACTAAATGCTCCATGTGTGGAGCACAGAAAACCAAATCAAAACTATATAAGTATTTAGGTCATAAAGCTGTAAGAAAGCTTAAACCTCCCCTACCCAGCACATTTATCATTTGTGAGAAGTGTGCTATGAAGGAAGAATTTGGTGGAAAGTGGAAACAAAGTAAACGCTATAAGAAGTGGGTAAAAGAAAATGATGAAAATAAACATTCCATTTAATGGAAGATATGACCTTACAAATGAAGAATGGTCAGATATAGCAGAGCGAGAAATGCCTCAAGAGAACTTCTATCAAGATGGAGAACTCAATGAGGAACAGGCACTAGGAAACTTAAAGTCCTTGTACACACATGGACATGTATCAAGAGTAACATTGGCTTGGTATGAAACAGGAAGGTACTATGATGGAGGAAATTAAAGATATGACAGATTGGGAAAAAGAATACCAAGATAGAGAGAGAATCAGAAGGCATAAAGCAAATACATACCTTTCAGGCTTAAGAGAAATCTTAATGAAAGAAGGATTTAAGTCTATTGTAGTTCACTATGAGGGATGTGGTGATTCAGGAGAAGCATTTGATGCTGAAGGATTTAAAGATATAAGTGAAAACGATGATAGAAAATGTGGCCATGAATATATAAATCAATATTCAGATGATAGAATGACTCGAATACCTATAGATGAATGGAAATGCACTAGGTTTCAACATATCATAAGAAAAATAGAAGATAATTATGCAAAGGCTGCTAGTTATAAAGAAGAGTTAGTATATCTTCTTACTGATATGATTGATTACGACTGGTATAATAATGAAGGTGGTTCAGGAAAAGTAATATGGAGACTTGAAGAGAATAAACTTGAAGTAGACGGTTGCCAATATTACCAATCAGAAGAACCAATGACTGATGTTATTGATTTAAATGAAATCGTATAATCACTGCAAGTCAAGTGTTAAGTATTTCGGTGGTAGTGAAGTAGACTATCACCGAATACATGCTTGGTTTGATGAATCAAAAAACTACTATGGAGACCATAGACATAGAGCATTAAGACACCATACTGAAGGTATAAAACAATGCGAAGAAGTCTTTGGTGTATATATAATCAATTCAAATGATAAAGAAGTACCTGTACGATCCATTGCCGAACAACATATAAGAGAAGACCTTGGTTTCTTACCCAGTATACAAGACTGGTTTAAAGAAATTAAGCCGCAAGCGTGGATGGCAAGTACAAAGAGAAATGTTAAAATGAACTTGAGGTAATAATGGAAGAAGAATATACCGTAACAGTAATAGGAACTTGGGGTGTAATGGCTGAGTCGCAAGAGGATGCCGAAGAATATATACTCCAAAAGTTCTATAATGGTAATGCTAACTATACAGCAGATGTGGAGGTAGTCAATGATTAAATATATCGCAAAGGTCGGCAATAAAGAAAAGATGAAAGATGGCTCAACCTATACCTATTGGTCAAGTCCGTTAGATACTCGTGAAGAGGCTCAAAAGTTTATTGACAGGGAAACAGTTGCATCGACATACCACCATACAAGCACCATGTATTCCAATCAATATGATTGTGGTATTATAGAAGAAGTTGAAGTGTTCCATACTGACAATAAAGAGGAAGCAGAGCGAGAAGGATATCAATCCTTTTGGATTAACGTATGGGAAGAGTCTAAATATGTCAAGGAGTGGTATGCTAAAGACAGCGACTCTCTCAAAACTGATTTGGCATTCGATGGAATACATGATGATTTCAGTGAGGGGGAATGGCATTGGAAAAATGGTACCACAAATTGGGAAATCTTTGATGAAAAGGGGCATCCAATTGATAAGTAAAATATATAACAGCAATCAGATACTCTTTGCGGCAGGTAGTCGCAAAGGGAAGCTTAGGGAAGAGATAGAACTTGAGATAGAACGCAAGAAAGATAATCCTGACAAAGTATATATTCAGGAGCTACAGCGTATGATCAGTTGGAAGAAACCTAAGAAGAAGAAATTAACGAAAGAACAGCGTAAAGCTAAATTCTTAAGGAGCACTAATGGAAAAAACTATACCCGTAATAGAAAAAGCTAAAGCATTATTAGACGCTATTGATAAAAATGAAGTGGAGTTATGGAGTACTTGTCTTGAACATACTCACGGATGTGTAATTCTGGAAAAGGCTGATGTTATATTAGGTGTAGATGAGAATTTTGAACTTGATGATACAACAGAGTTTTCTGGGATTATGAATGAGTACAATGCTCTTAAAGAAGCTATAGATAAGGATGAAGAATGAAAGTATATGCACTATTAGACGAAGATAGAGGTGGAGATACTCACGTTTATCTGTACAATAAATATAAAGATGCAAAGAAAGACTTCGATGAGATTGTATCCGATATAAGAGAAGCTATTCAAGACCATGGAGAAATAGATAAAGATAACTTTAACTTATATAAAGACCATCTTTCTTATGATATGGATGACCATTGGGGAAACATAGAAATATATAGCAAGGAATTTAAAGAGTAAACTCTTCTACATCCATAGGTAGCAATGGGGCATAATGACGTTCAGTTGTCTGAACTGATTTATGTCCCAATAGCTTTGATACCTTAAATATAGACATCCCCTGCTTTATCAAATTCAAACCAAAGGTTCTGCGCAGGTCATGGAATCTTGCATTATCTATCCCTAATCTTTTCATATTCTTTCTAAAAGCCTGACTGATATATGCAGGCCTATAGTTCCAATACTCATCCATGTTCATTAGTAGAGCTTTAGCTTGAGAGTTAATCTTAATCTTACGCTTACCACTCTTACCTACTACATATGACTCTGATATATTACTATGGCTTAACGCTGCTAACTCTCCCCTACGTGCACCAGTGTAATAAGCAAATGAAACGAAAGATTGAAAGTGCTTAGGTCTTATTTCATTAAGTATTAAGTTAATCTCTTGATGGTTGAATACCCTTGTACGAGGTTCAGTATAATTACCACCCTCAAGCTTAACCTTTTTAGATATAAGTTTATTTGCATATCCCCATGCATACATAGAATTAACAGCACGTATTGTAATAGCTCTGGTATCTTTGTTACCATCTTGATTGATGCCCTCACGAAGATATCGATTAATAGCACCTTTATACCAGTCCCTTGTATCATCGCTCCAATTAGTACCTCTCTTGCGAACAATGTGGTCTGCAGCTAAAAAGCGTTTAGCTAACTCATAGTCAGAGAGATTTAATACCTTGGGAGGTTCTTTGTCTTCGAGGTGTTCACGAATAATAGAAAACTCTTGCTCTCGCAATACCTTCTTTGCAGTTGATTTGTTTCTAGTACCTAAAGACTTTCTAATCTTTTGATTATTGAATCTGATATCTGCGTACCAAATACCTTGACGAATATACAGTCTAGACATAAAAACTCCCTATTTCAGGACACATATAGGACACAGTGGCCATATTTAAGGGAGTCTATAGAGGAGGGGACACCTGGATTATGATTCCAGTGCTCTAACCAACTGAGCTACGCCGCCATGGCGAGGAGGGGTTACCCTTTTAAGTGTCTCTTCATGTACCTATAAAAGGACACAAAAGGACACAAAAGACCTCTTAAAGGGGACACAAATAGGACACAGTCCCGCAAACTTAATCTAAACTCCCAATAATACATGGGGGAATATTAACTTTTCTTATCGTTACCCTTCAAGAGTTTTGTTATAATATCTACCAATGATTCATAGGAGGCTTTTAAGCCACGAAGCTCTATTTGTATCTTCTTTTGTTGATTGATAAGTTGAATGATGATACCTTCGAGTCTATTAAACTTTTGATGTATGTCTTTAGTAAGGTCATCTTGAATGTACTTATTCTGCTTCCAAATAAAGAAACCGAATGCCATAGCAACAGAAACAGGGATTCCAAACTTTTCAACTATCTCTAGTGGATTCATCTGTCTCCTTGTTGCATTTATGGTCTACAGAACAATGGTCTGGACATTTAGCTTTGCCAGCTTGCCATTTATCGAAATGGATCATTGCTACAAATACAGATACTAACAATAAATCCGCAACGTACATTTACTTACGCTACCTCATTAAAGTATTCTAGTTCTTCTTCTATTTCATTCTTACGTCTATCTTTGAGCTTTGCTCTATCTATCTTAGATACTAACTTATCTGTAGGAAGACGGAAGAACTGTTGCATACCTCTACCCAAAGTAGTACCATAAGGCTCATCAAATGTTTTGTCAAATTGTCGTGCCATTCTACCAAATGGAAACATAGTATATAACTGATAGTCTAAAAATCTATCCCAATCATTATTAAAGAAACTGGTAAATGCAGAACCTACAGTTTGTGGTATCCTTGCAATTGGAGGAGTTACTACTTGAAGAGGAGCCACAGGGTAAGGCCATTGTCCAAAGAATGCCTTTTCTCGCTCCTTTTTATCTCCGAATAACCATTGACCTGTCTCTTGCATCCAATCATAAGGAGGTGGCAATGCTGTATCAAAAAGGCTATATGAAAATGCAGTACCCAAAGCCATTGTCATCATATCGATTAAGAATAAATCTTTAAATCTCTCAAACCCTTGAGTCCCTTGCTCGAATCCATAATACTTTGCTTTTCTGTATAGCTCTCTACGAGTACGTACAGATTGAAATGCAAAGAGTTTGAATCTTGTCATTACCTTGCCTAAAGATGTCCTCATATAGGCAGGCCTAAAGGCTGAATGGTAAAGGAATTGTGTCGCTTCAATACCTTTCAATCCAGCCTCTATAACCGCAGGGTCACTAAGGGGCAAATCTTTGACCATTGTTCCAAACTGATCTCTGTACTGTAATGCATGTGAAAGAAATGCATCCATACGAAGTTTTCTTTCGGATGATGCCATAAACCAAGCACCGCCTTTGAGCAGAGCTTTATTGATATTGTATCGTTTTGCTAATTCAAATAGAGTCGCATCTTTAACATCAGGATTATTAGATATAATCTTCTTAGACTCTTTAATGAAATTCTCTACGTTCTCTTTATTCTTTGAGAACTCTGCTTTCCATGCAGTGTTTAATTGCAATTCATCCTGTATGAAATTATCTATAACTCCCTGCTCAGCAATCCATTTGTCTAACTCTTTTTTAGTTTTGACAATCTTCTTATTCTCTAACTCTAAATGATATTCACCTTTAGCGTTTCTAATTATATTCTTCTCAAGCCACTTAGAACTATTGGCCCTTCTAAAGTTTCTAAACCCAGCAGATGCAATAGTCATGGAGCTACCACCAAACATATTGGCTGTAGCAGTACCACTATTTGCAAGTAAAGTCATAAGCTGGAACTTAGCTTCTTTCCTACCAAGCTCATGTATTATACGTGACTGGTATTCACGCCTTGCTTTTACTTGTTCTTTGTGTAACTTCAATTCTTCTTTAGTACCATTCTTATTTGCAGTTACTTGTGGCAGGTTCTTTAGGAATGGAGTTTTAGATGCATGTTTGCCGAATGATTTCTCTAACTTATCCCATTTATTTATAATGTTTTGGTCTGACATCATAGAGTACATAGACTTATCTAAAATGCCTTTCATTCTTTTGCTAATACCTGTAGCTGCAATAATATCATCAGAGAATGTGGTTTGATGACCTAATGAATTTTTAAGATACTCTCTTAATACAAATGCCCAGTCTTTAGTGTCTTTACCAAGCTTACCTGTTTTCTCAAATCTATCTATTTGATAGTTACCTACAGATGCTTGTATTAACTTGTAGTGATTTCTAATTACGTTTTCTATATAGTTGTCTATTACATCAGTACGTCTACTATATCCAGGCATATCAAACTGTCTGTCTAATATATTTTGTGTACGCTTATTAAGACCTATACCATCAGTCTTCTTAGCCAACTCAATAAAATTGACATTGTTATTAATAGCATCTATAACATCTCTTGAGATACCACTTGATATAGCCTCACCTGACTCTGATATCATGTCCCATTTAAGAGCTTCAATAGCTTTAGCTTCCCAAGCTTCCTTCTCAGACTTACCAGCTTTAATTGCATCTTCAAACGCTTGTTCTATACGCTCTGTTTTAAACTTTAATATTTCAGTTCTTGATTTTTGAGTCTTACCAAAATCCATGTGAGGGAAATACTCTTCAAACTTTTTAGATCCAACGCCTTTAAAGGGATACTTCTTCCTGTATTTATCACGAGATGACTTCCAATGACCATCGGATATTTGCTTCTCTAGAGAATACTCATAATTGAATCGTAGCAATGTTTCAATTGGTACATTCGCAAGTCCATACCCTTTGGCTGCAGGTTTCAGTGCTTTGTTGAAAAAGTGCTCTATGTTTATAGAACCATCTTTATTGAACTTTATATATTTATCATT
>Ga0222717_10003550_pt1 | contig 11696 bp, 9 predicted proteins | sample C33_18DmetaG_FD_165053 | JGI IMG/M metagenome (GOLD analysis project Ga0222717, IMG submission 165053) | Estuarine water microbial communities from San Francisco Bay, California, United States - C33_18D | ecosystem: Environmental > Aquatic > Marine > Unclassified | place: USA: California...
AAAGTCTCTGGGTCATATACTAGAGGAGTCATCATTAATGGTACATACGGTGCATATACAGCTCCTGTTTCTAGGAATTGTGAACCTCTGTATCCCATTAAGATAATGTTCTCAGTCATGTATGGGTTTTTGTATACTTTGAATCTGTTAGCAAAGCTACCGACTCTTTGTACTCCCATGTTAAATTCAGCCTGATCTCCATCAGTTGAAGCAGCATATCCTGGAATAGATTCTAAGATTGTTGCAATGTTTGGAGAACATACAAGGAAGTTTGCACCACCTCTTAATGTTTTTTGGTGAATTTTGTTAGATACTTTTTGGATTTTAGTTCCTAAAGTTTGGAACCATTGTCCTTGAGTATTGTAGAATCCTCCTGATCCAGCAGCAGAAGTAACGAATGCAGATCCGTTCCAGCTTTTGTTAGATTTAGCTGACCATTTTTCAGTAGTGTTAGCATCTTGGATTAACATATCTAAGATCTCTAAGTCAATCTCCATAGAGATATATTCAGATAATAAAGATGTTAATTCAGCTTCAGCATCAATACTGTGGTAAGCGTTAAGGTCTTGAGAAAATTCTGGTGTCCATTGTGCTTTTAATTTTCTAGTTTTAGCAACAATTGCTTCACTAGCTAATTTAACATCAATAGATGGAATAGAGATAGAAGTGTCAACTGCTCTTGAAGAATCAGCTTCGAAGTCTCCTCTATCGTTATCAACTGGTTGTTTGTGGTATACAATTGATCCAGTTAATGAAGCGTCTACAGTAGTATCAGCTTTTGCAATAACGAATGTTACATCGTTTCCAGATACTGAAGTATACTTTGGATTAGATACGTCAACAGATGCAGATAAGATTCTAAATGCTCTTACACCTTTTAAGTCAGCGTTTAATCCAGAGAAACTCTTTGTAATTTTGTAGTAGTCTGCAGGATCTACTCCATCTTCGTAAGATATAGAAGCAGAATCAGCAGCTACAGCAGCTTCTTCAACAGCAACAGATGCACTATTGATAGTGTATCCAAATTTTCCAGCTCCGTAAAGACCTCCTGATGGATCAGTATCAGCAGCCATTTTACTAGCTCCTTCTGATACGTTTCCGTATAAATTGTCTCCAGCAGCTCTTCCATTTCTAGAGTCTCCATATTTGAAGTCTAAATAGAATACAAGTCCTGAAGGTAAATTCATTGGTTGTACAGATACGAAATCTTGTGATACGATTTGAGCGAATACTTTTCTTACTAATGGTAAGACAACACCAGCCCATTGTTCACCAGCGCCAGCAGAGAAAGATCCTCCACCTACGTTAGTTGTGTTTGCTTCAGAGACTACTTGTTTTGCTTGGTTTTCAAGAATCATTGCCATGTTATTCATGACTTTTTTATCTTCAATACCTTCTAACAAACCAGATTTAGCCCACTTTTCAGCAAGTTTTGCAGAGTCTTCTTGTAAATTCTTGTAAGAATTAGAACCCTCTAATAATTGGTTAATTTCCATTTTAATTTAATTTTTTAAGATTATTGTTTAATAATACCGGCTAACATTTGCATTCTTCTAACCGTATTAGATACTTCAGCGATTACTTCTGGCTTACTTGCAGTAGTTCCAGTAGCTTTACTTGCCATACCTAATTTAGTTTTTGATTCTTTAATAGATTTAGCAGATTCTTTTTTACCTACTACACTATCAGAAACAGTTTCAAATACAAGTTTAACTTCTTTTACGCTCTCAGCTTTATCAAAAGCAGCGATAATGTTAACTTTTTGACTTTCTGAAAGGTCGTTTGACTTGAAGATCTTGTTAACGTAAAGTAATTTAGAGTTTAAAAGATTAACCTCATTAAGGTCTTTCTTTAATGTTTCGATAGTTTCTAAAGCTTCTTGAAGTTCGTTTGATTCTTCAGTTACTTCTTCTTCCATCTTTTTGTCGTCTTTCTTACCTTCGTCTTTGTGGTCTTCTTTAGCCTCTTCAACGTTTTCGTCTTTGTCATCGTGCTTAGCTTCTTCAACTTCTTCTGAAGTTTCTGCTTCTAATTCTCTTAAAAGCTCATCTAAGTCGATTTCTTCTTCGTCTGGTGCATCCATAGCGTCCATATCATCTACTGCAGGTTCATCACCTATAGCTTCGATATCTCCACCATCCATGTCATCAGCTGGAAGTTCTTCGCCGTGACCTCCTTCTTGAGCGATAATATCTCTTACTAAATCTTTGAACTGGTCAATAGATAATTTAGAAATATCTTCATCTCCGTCTGGCATATCATCAGCTGGCTCTTCAATAGGAGCTTCGTCTTCAGATTCTTCTGAATCATCCTCTGCTTCCTCTTCGTGTTCAGCTTCAGCTACTTCTGGCTCTTCTGCAATTTCTAATTCCTCTATTGCTTCGTCTTTGTGGTCGTCTTTAGGAGCTTCTTCGATAGTTTCATCTTTTTTATCGTCATGTTTTGCTTCTTCCATTTCTTTTTCGTCTTTCTTTGGAGCTTCTTCAATAGTAGTTTCTTCCATTTCTTGAAGTTTAGCAGCTAACATGTCTTTAAGATGAGGTGTCAAAGACTCTTCTAATGCTTCCTTAGCGTTGGCAATAGCGGCTTCTCTTACAGATTTAGCTTCAGCAATAGCTTGCTTGAATAAATCTTTACTCATTATAAAAATAATTTGTGGTTTCGTACGATTATTGAAATCGTAATATGAAGTTAGTTATAAGTTTTTAATACAGTATAAGTGACTGTATATTCTTATATAAATATATACTGTTTACAAAAACCGACTAGGCTCTTAATATATCGTTAAGTATATTATCTAATTTAGCAAACTTATTTGGTTTTTCTAACCCTTCTTGTAAAGCTACTGGGTTCATAAAAGCACCGTGTGTGGATGGATTAGATACAAAGTCCCAGCATACTAATTCAAAGTCTGGTTGTACTTCTAATTGTCCTTCGTTTGTTTGTTTTACAGAACCTGTACCTCTAGATGAGATACCTATAGTATGTCCTGCTTTAATAATTTCTTTTACTATATTACCAGCTGGCGTGTTAAGTAGTTCTACCTTACCCATAAGGTCGTTTCCTTTCCAATATAGCTCTTTTACTATGTGAGAGGCGTTCTTAAGAGAGACAACAGGAGACTCAGGATGATCTAGTTCTCCGAATGCATTACCTCTTTCTACAAAATCTTTAACATATTTAGAAGCTTCTCTTTCTAAAATATCCTTTGAATATGTTCTACCATTTTGATTTTCCGCAACTGCTCTTTGCATAACACCCTCAACTTCATATACTCCTGGTCTTTCTTTAGACTCTCTAAGTACTGATTTAAATGGGGTAACGTCTACTAATAGTTGTGCCATTCTTTTATAAGTCTTTTCTTAATTTAAACTCACCTTTTTCATTTATACCAAATATAGTTTCTTTAGGAGCTGCTTCAGCTTCTATAGGTGCTTCTTCTTGTCTTAGGTTATTAAACTTAGCAACTTTTACTTTAGGTATTTCTACACCTTTCATAAATCTACTACCTCCTAAGTGTCTTGAATCTTTTACAAAAGCACTTTCTATAGCAGGTGCTAAAAACCCTCCTACTTTAAATCCTTCTTCATTTTGTATTTCTCCTACTTTTTTAAATACTCCTTCTAATCTATCTTTTTGTTTAGCATAATAACTTTCAATATCTGTTACTATGTTCTGAAGATCATTTAATACTACTGTCATACCTTTATAGTCTCCGTAAGTATCTGCCATAGCAGCTAAATGATTAGTAGCAGCTTCGTTTAAGGTATCTTTATTCAAAGATTTTTTTATAATCTTTTTGATAGCTTCTTTTAACTGTTCATTCTTTTCATCATCTTTGCCCATTGCTTTTTTGATAGCCTTATCTTTAGCAGCTTTATAATCATCTCCATCAATATCACCATCTTTATCATGATCAGTTCCTTTCTTTTCGGCTACTCCTTTTTCTTGTTGTGGTTCTTCATTCACATTTTTACCTCCATGTCTAGCCATTGCTGCTTTAAAATCTCCTTTATATAGGCTCTTTACAATTTTGCGTCCTAACATTTCTAATTGATCTAAATCTAAAGAATGTGGTTTATCAAATCCATCTAAATAATTTTGAGCTATTACTCCGTAGTCAGCAGGATCAATAACATCTTCAATTCCTTCATTATAGTCGTAATTATTAGCTTCAAATTGCTTGATAGCGTCTTCCCACTCATCCATATACGCAGCATCGAATACATTAGATTGACCAGTTTTACCCTGTAGTTCAATTTCGTCTCCTTTAAATTGATCACTAGACATATAATCATCTAATATGTCGTCATATTTCTGATTAAAGAGTAAACTGAAGAACATATGTTCGTGTTCATCTACCATGTGGCCTTCTGCTTCGTTAGTGTCTTTCTCTTTTACTTTAGTATAGTTACTATCGTGATCTTCTTTTTCTTTTCCAAATCTATTAATATTCATAACTTCATCTGGCTCTTCATCTATAATAGCTTTCATTGCATCTACCTTACCGGCTGTTTTAGCAGCATCTTCTCTTTCCATTTCTCTTAGTCTATCAGCAGCAGCTTGTAATCTACCTACATCTATTCCTAGCTTTTCAGCTAAGTCATCCATTTTGCCTTCTTTAAGCATTGTTTTAGCTTCTCTTAAGTCAGCTTTTTTAAGACCATTAAATACATCCGGTTTATCAGATACTGGTCTCATTTTATCGTTTTTGTCTACGTTCTTATCATTTCCAGCAAGTATGTTGAGATAGTGCATAGGATCCTTATCCAAATTAGCTTTAGCTTTGTTTAGAGCATCATTGTATTGTTCCATATTAATATTAGCACCTGCATGATATTCAATCTTAGCTTCAGCAAATTCATGTCTGATACCTCTATCTAAAGCTTCTAAACTGTATGGCAATTTCATAGCATCAATTTTTTCCTCTTTTACCACAGGTTTAGCTTCTTCAAAAAGGAGTCCTCTATTCTTAAGAATTTGTACTGCATCTTTGAATCCGTTCCATTGTGTTATATGTTCAGGGTAACCAAGTCTCATTTGTCTTAGAAACTCTGATTTAGCCATATTACCTTCGTTAACGGCTCTGTACTTTTCTGTTACTGTGTATGTTCTCATTTTTTATAAATAATCAAATCCTTTAGTATGTGACGGTCGTTTAGGACGACTAACCTGCTTGTAACCTTGCTTCTTAAGCGTTTTAATCGCTCGAGTAGCCTTTCCAAATGCAGCTGGTGTAGCATACTGTGCTCCATCGCCAGGTGTAAATGATGCTCCGCCACTATTAGTAACGTTAGCCTCATCTAATTCTTGCTGTACTTCTCGTACTAGCTGAACTAGTTCTGACCTTGTCATAAGCTTTTTAGCTCGTTAACTAAGTCGTAATATTGCATAAGATTTATTAAATGGGTATCTCCTACTCTATCAGTGCTTTTTAACGGCTTAATAGATTTTGATATTTCATCTAACTTAATCTTAAGTATATCATCAGTTACTTTTTTACTTAAACCTGTTACAGCTTCTGCAATTTTAGTAAATTCTTTATTAACTAGGTTAAATAGTTTCTTACTTGAGTTTACTGATGTTATAAATTCTTTAAGTATATTCTTCTGTTCAGGAAGAAGATCTCTATATTTACTATTGAACTTTTCTAATAAGATTTTAAACGTTAAAAGTTTTAAATCAGTATCGTACTTAGCATATTGCTCTATAAGAGAGTCTTTTACATCTTCTTCTATTTGTTTTTTAGATGTTAAATGCTCTAATAGAGTTGTTTTATTATTAATTAAAAAGCTAGGGTCTACTAAATTAGAATTATTCTGTGCTTCTAATAAACAGTATAAAGACGCTAATGCTTTATAATCTCTTACATCAACAGTAAAAAATTCATCGATGTTATATTTTTCTTTTATTTCTGATATCAAAGCATACTTTTGTTCTTTAAGTAATTTTTGATTAAATTTTCTAGATACCTCAGTAATGGTAGAAATGATAGTTTCTGCTTTAGCTTGAGATACAGAATTGTTTTTAACTACAAATTCGTATAGCTTGTATTCTTTAGCTAGAGTAGTCTTACCGCTATAGTACTTTTTTAATATTTGAATAGCACTTGACTCTTTATTTTCAAGTACATCTGCTGCAATTTGCTTTACAAGCAGTTCATAGATTAATCCAGTATTGCGATACTTTGAATGTTTTATCCTCATTGTATACGTTTACTATATATAAATATGCATTAATTATCTAAATCTTTAATATTGTCTTCACTTAACAATTTAGATTTCTTTTCTGACTGCTTTTGAAAAACTATATTTTTAAGATCTTGTTTATTTCTATGATAAACAGCTTGAGTAGATAGATTTTCAGCAACGTTATCGTTATCTGAAGGATATCCTCCTTTCATACCTTGTACACCTAAAGGATCACGTCCTCCTAAAGCATCATTAGTGCCGTAAACAGAAGCTTTTTCTATAGGTCTTCCACCTTCTGGTCCTGGTTGACCCCATTCTGGTGTATCATCTACTTCAGAATAACCTGTTGGTAAGTCTTCTGCTCCTCCGCCTTTTGGTGTAGCAGTAGCTCTTCTACCGTACATAGAAGCTAAATCATGTGGAGTACCGTATGTAGTTCCTGACTTAGCAGGATCGTTACCTTCACCTTCTATTTGAGCTATTCTAAATGTTCTTTTAGAATCTTCTCTAACAAGGTCTCTCATTTCCATATATTGATCTTCTGATAGATTAAATATAGATTCGTATATATAGTCTGATGAAAATAATTTAGTGTCTTTCATTTGAGCAGCTAAATCTACCTTTTCTTTAAGTAGTGCCACTTTTTCTTGTTCAAATATAATAGAAGGAGTAGTTAATTTAATTTCAAAATTAGTTAAACTTTCTCCTGTAAATCCTTGTGAATATAAATGTACTAGAGCTATTTTAGTAAGCTCTGATTCCATAATTTTCTGTACTCTTTCTACTGTTCTTGCAAATCTGATATCTTCTGCTGCTAAAGTAGCTTTACCTGATAAGTCTCCTTCGTATCCGAAATATGCTTTTGGTATCTTAAGAGCAGCAAACATTTTATTAAGTAGGTAATTAACGTCGGTAGTACCGTCGTAATCTAATCCTTTAGTAGTTTCTATTCTAGTAGAAGTATCCCCTCCTCTTACAGGTAGATAGAAATCTTCCATCATATTCTGCATATTAAACTTAAGGTTATATTGACCATCTTCTCCTACATAAGGAGTCTTTTTCATAGAATTAATAGTCTTCTGCATAAACTGCTCTACCTCATTTGGTGGAACATTTCCTACATTGATATAGAACATTCTCTTTTCTGGTGCTCTCATTATACGATGTATTAACATCGCATCTTCCATTAACGTTACTTGTTTGTATATCTTTCTAGCAGGTTCTAAATATGATCTACCGTAAGGTAGGTAAGAAGTATCTGATATTAATCTAAAGTGAGCTATTTCATAATTATCAAAATCTATTACTCTTTCATTAGACTTTCTTTTAGGAAGATAGTTAGTACTTTGAGATGATGCTAGTCCGTCTGGGTCTAGTTGAAATATTACTTTAGAAGGATTTTCTGGATCTTCTCCTTCTCTTCTAATCATATGGTAAACTGTATAGGGAAGTACATTATATACTCCAAACTTTTCTGAGATTTCTAACTTTAAAAAGAAGTCTCCATACTTAACCATGTTTCTAGTCCAAGACCAAAGGTTAAACTCTATATTAAGTACATCGTAAAATAAATTATAAAGTACTCTTTGTATATTTTCGTCTGATGATTGTATTGCTAATATTTCGTTTTGATCATTTTTAACTGTTGCTTCATCAGCTATGATATCTAATGCAGAAGCTATAATTGGATCAGTATCCATTACTTCGTAATCTGAATATAATTGAATCCTTAAAGTCTGGTAATTAATATTAGGGTTAAATATATTCTTGTTATTATAGATATAGAGTCTACTAAACCTGTCTACTAATGAATTCGTTTGATACCTACCGGTATTCTGTATTTTGTTAACATCAGCAATTTTGAGTTCCTTTCCTCCGACGTTTCTGATTACTACATCGTTTGAAAAAAGTGTTCTAAGTCTGCCAAATAAGGATTTATCCGCCATTAAGGTACGTTTTAATTATAAATAGTCTATTTTAATAACCAAGAGATATCTTCTTCGCCGCTTGGTGTATTAACAATATAAGGATTTTTTGCTTGATTACCAACTGTTTTAATGACAGCTTGGTTCTTAGCATTAAGGTTAGTAAACGAAGATAATGACGCTCTAGCTAGGTCCATACCCTGTTGTCTTAGTCTTAATGCAGTATCTCTTACATATAAAGCAGTTGCAAAAGAAATAATTAAATCATCATTATATCTATCTTGAGCTTGTGCTTTACCGTTTTTCCATATAAATACTCTCATCTCAGCCATTAGCCTTTTTGATTGTACATGCACAGAATGTTCTCTAATATATTCGATTGCTTTAGCAATAACTAATGGACGTGATTTAGCTGACATAGTAAAGCCAGGTACTAGTTTGTCACGTTCAAATTTATTCATATATGATTCTACTGTATCTCTATTATTAGTAGGACTATAGTATAAATTTCTATATTCTCTTTCCATTACCTGCTCTATAGTAGCCCATCCAATATTAGCGTTTTCAACAACTAACAAGGCATCATTATACTCAGCTGCTATTCCTACTAGTACATTTCCAAAATCTTTAGGTGATATTTTACCTTTATATTCACCTACTTGAACACAGTTTTCTATATCAAATATATGGAATGCAGAATAATCCGTTGCGTCTCCTCTAGCAACATCCGCTACAACCATATACGATTTAGTGTAGTCAACTCCTTCCCATATCCATAAATTACCATCAACTCCTCTTTTTTCCATAGGGTCTTTTTGGTATGTTTCTTCATAAAAAGAAATATCTTCAGGTTCAAATACTGTATCTCCAGAGGATAAGAAATCACAGTCACATTCTTGACCGGCCATTCTAGGACCTAAGTCCCTGTCTTGTTGTTGACGCCAAGTTTCATTTCTTTCTGGATGTACCGTCCACGGTAATCTTATAGGTAAAAATGAATTTTCTCCTGTTTCAGCCTTTTCCCATGTTAAATGAAACCAGTTACCTATTCCATTAGGAGTAGACAGTGCCATACATTGTCCACCGGTAGCTAACGTTTGTTGTGCAGCAGTATATGTTTCATCTATATTGTCTATAAATGCTGCCTCATCTATTAACAGTAACGATACCGCTTCAGATCTTGCAGCATCAGCATTTGAAGATTTAGCAGTGATTTTAGAACCGTTTTTTAATCTTAATGATAATTTATTTTTTTCTACTGCTCTCAACTTCAACCACTTAGGTAGCTGATCATACATAAAAATCGTCTTAGTTACTAGGTTTCTTGCTGTTGCTTGAGTAGTTGCAAGTGCTAGAACGTTTTTATCTTTATGAAAGAGCATTAACCATAAACTGTAGGCAGCTGATAAAGTTGATATACCTAACTGTCTTGATTTAAGGGTAATAATATATTGGTTATCTTTAAATAGGTGTAAGATTTTCTCTTGAAAAGGGTATAGTGCAAATAAAATTCTACCTCTAGTCGGGTGTTGAATAAAGCAATACTTCTTCATGAAGTACGCCGGATCTTTAGCGCACTTAATATACTCTTGTGCGATTATTTTTTTTATGTCTTTTGCCATAACTATTTGATTCCACTCCTAAATATTTGAGGTGCTAAACCATTTTTAAGTGATATAGGACTTGAAAACGTTTTTGGATTTTCTCCTATATAAGTCATTAATTGTTCTGGAGCAAGTGATAAATAATCTCCAAAACTAGTACTTGTATCAACAAATATAAAGTGTGCTACTCCTTCTCTTTTAGCATATGAAGCAGCATATACTTTTTGTAGTGCTACTCTTAATCTATTAGAGTCGGTACAGTTTTCTGGTGTAATATACCTTTTAACATACTCTTCATCATAAACTTGATTAAGTAGTTTGTTAAGTTGTTCTACGCTTTTTTTATAGTCTACATCTTCTCTATCTTGAGATATATTAAATAAAGCAGGCATAAAAGAGTCTGGTCTATTAGTGTCTAACTGTAGAGCTTCTAAAGTATCTATTATTTCAGCTCCACCGGTAAATGAATGATCTCTTTTACCTAATCTAGCTGCAGATCCTTTAACTTCTAAGTATTTACCTCCCCAATCTAAATCTCCTTTTTCTCCTTTCATCATTTTAACATCGCCAATTAGCGTTGATAAACCTAATTCAGCTTTTCCTACTCCTCTTCCTCCCTCTTGGCCTCCAATATTAATAAGAGATTTAACAGAAGTACCAGAAAGCTTACCGTTGAATTTACTGAGCAAATTTCCTCTAACACCTAAATCAGAAAAGCCTATTGTCTTTTTAATATAGAGCATATAGTTTTCTAAGTCATCATTATCGGCCAATACGTTAAATACTCTCTGAGGAGCATCACCGGATTGTAGAGTATTGTCGTCTATGTTTTGAAGTTTTATATAATCAAAAAAAGCATTCTGATTAGGTCTGTTTCTTATGTATCTTCTTAGATACTGTAAAGCTTCTTGATCATCTGATATAGAGCTAATAAGAGATATTACATCGTCGGGAGTAACTGGTTTATTCTTATCTGTTGCTTCGCCTATAATAGTATCAAGCAGAGCTCTATCTTCATCATTATCCATTGACGGAGTACCTGTTTTAGATCTCCAAGCCCACTCTGTATATAGTTTATCTGTAATATTCATTATGCGTCTGGTTCTTCTCCTGCTTCAAAGTCTACAGGTTCGTCGGATAAATCAGCTCCTCCTTCTTCTCCTCCCGCATCATCTGGTATTGGTTCTTCTCCGTCTGATGATGCTCCGTCTCCGCCAGGAAAGTCTCCTCCTCCACCTCCACCGCCGCCGGTATCGATATCAGCTGGTTCTCCTTCTCCAGCACCTTTCATTGGAGATTCTCTATAGAGTAGTTCTAATTTATCTAATGCTTGTTGATAGTCATCTATCTTATTTATATAGTATCTTTTACCTTGTATTTGAGCTTGAAATCCATCTCCCATCCATTTAAGTATGTAATCTTGACCATTTTTTAAATTTATTCTAAATGAAGTTGGTCTAGGAGATACCCAATCAATCGATTCAACGAACTCTTTAAATTGTTCGGTTTGCAGTTTTACTAAAGCTGTTTTTAATGTAGGAAATTTACCTAGTATTTTATCAGTAGCGTCTTCAAGAACTGTTCCTTGTGGAGATTTCATATCTGGTTCTTCCTCTGGTGTAGGTTCTTCTGGTACTTCTTCAGGTTCTTCTTCGTTTAATTGATCTAATAAACTTTCTTTAAGTACCTCTTCGTACGCCTCTAGAATTATATTTTCTAATTTAGCTTTGTTCATTTTATTTCTTTTTCTTTTTATACCCTTTGTGCCAGTGCTCGTTAGATGTTTTAATTTCTAATTCACTGACTGGTATATCTTTTACTGTAGTGCCACTTTCAAATAAAACATCATAGTGAGTGACTACATATTTTTTACCTTCTTTTACTAAGGTATGTTTTTCCGGTATACAGTTACCTTTCCCGTACTTCTCGTGTACTACTTTAGCAGCACAGTCGTGAGCAAATCCAGGTCCAGCTTC
>Ga0222717_10003551_pt1 | contig 11696 bp, 11 predicted proteins | sample C33_18DmetaG_FD_165053 | JGI IMG/M metagenome (GOLD analysis project Ga0222717, IMG submission 165053) | Estuarine water microbial communities from San Francisco Bay, California, United States - C33_18D | ecosystem: Environmental > Aquatic > Marine > Unclassified | place: USA: California...
CCTACGTTCTATCACGACAATGCAGTGCCAAGAGAACTTTTTTCTGGACTACGAAATGAAGCAATTGGACTTCCTTGGTGCCGACCTCCATCAGGGATTCCAGGAAACCGGACACCTCGCAATGTTGCCGTTTTGGGCGATGGTAGTGATGTTTATTACGATAATTCCTCATCGCAGGATACAAAATTGGTGATGAATCGAAAATTTGGACATGACGTATCTTATCCATTATTTCAATGTGCTAAAGATTGTACTGCTCACTATAAAACTAGAAAACTAAGCCCTTTCATATGTAAATTAATTCTTCATATGAGAGAACTTGTCAGACAAAATTATGGAGATAGAGCTATTAATGTTGATAAAATGTTTAATATTGCTATTTGTAATTTTTACACAGAGAAAGAGCATAAAATTAATGCTCATAAGGATGATGAACGCTGGTTAGAACGAAATCAACTTGATAAAGATGGTAAACCTGTTGCTTCTATTATTGCTAGCTTATCGCTATATCCAGACTATGAATATGGTGATAATCCAGATAACCTAAGAAATTTTGGAATCTACAACGAAGACTCGAAAAAATGGGAGGATATGGATTTAAAAAATAATTCAATACTCTTTTTTAGTAATCATGAACATAGATGTAAAGGGGTTTATAAAAAACATACCAATGAGCCAAGAATTAACATAACTTTTAGGACCCTTGCTCCTGGTCTTCTTGGTTTTGTGGGTTATAGTAATTTTTACAGATACATGAGTATTCCATACAGACTAACTTTTACTGAAAATAAATTTAATCAACAGCGAGTAGATTTATTCTCAACTGAAGCTAACAAAGCTAATGAATTCAATCAAAAAAATATATATGAAACCCTTATAGATGTTAAAATGTCGAATAAATTAGAAGACAAAGAACTTAAACAGTCTTCCGAACAATATACAAACTTACCCAGATATGTAAAATCGCTTTGTAGTGCTGAAAATATACGTAATTATGATACCCAAATAAGAATTAGCCTTATTATAAAATCAATATAAAAATTTGATAATTTCATTACTTTTTATTTACTATGTTAATCTTTACTTTGTTTATTATGGCAAGTTTTACATCATCAAGTCCACTTAAAATTGACACTATTCCAGATACATTAGATAATACTTTAACATCGGAATCAAAATCTATAGAGAAAAAGGAAATATCTTCACATACTATACAAGCGAGTTCCTCGCAAGACTTTGCTACAACAGGAACATATAATCCATCAGGATATACAGAAGAAGAATCTTTTGATTTCATTGTAGTAGCAGACAGTCATGGAGGTAACAGTTCTGGTAATAAATCATTTTATACCGATATGTTTAAACTAATAAACTGGGGTAAATTACTTGCGGGAAGAGATGGAACTGCTGTAGGTATAAATTGGCAAAGACATATTAAAACATTAACAACATCTGGTAATTATGGAATAACAGATACATATAGATTAGGAACTACCTTAACTATTTGGAAAATATATACAGATAGATTTGAATGTTTTTGGATAGGTGATTCTTCATCAAAACTATATAGTGAAAATGAAATAATTTTTAAAACTAAGGATCACGATTATAAAAATGAAGAAGAAATTCAAAGGATAATCTCCGAAGGTGGAACTTCAAAACCGGCGTGGGATATACAAATGAAAGATAAAAAAACATTACTTAGTATTCGCTCTAAAATTATAGGGTTTGGGTTAGATAAAACAAATATGTCCCGAGTTTTAGGTCATAGAGGATCATTTCTGAAAGGACTTGACTCGCTTACCCGTGTGGAGTGGTTCTCACCATTTGATTATCAAATTATACCAAGAGATTCTAGTAAAAGCTATAAAATTGTGACTGGTTCGGATGGATTTTGGCAAATGACGTGTGATGAAGATAATGAATTTATATCTGATATAACTAATACAAGTAATGAGTTAGCTCTTGAAGCAAGAAGAAGATGGGAAGATACTTGGAAATGGGATAATAGTGTGGGAGAAATTCAAGAAAGCGTATCTCTACCTTCATCAAATATAGATGATATTTGTGTAGCTACATGGTCAACTAAATTATAACCTTAAAAATTTGATTAAAATTAAATATATTTTTTTGTATATCATCATACCTCATACATTAGACTACTAATAATATGTCAAGGCGACAGCAGAAATTTCAGATGAAGGCTACCCAGGAAGCTTTAAAGTCAAATGCCGTTTATAGGCATGGTTCATTAATTACAAGAGGAAAACATATATATGCTACAGGATTTAATAATCCTAGAAGTAGCTTTTTAGGTAAGACTGATTACTGTCAGCATGCTGAGATGGCAGCGGCAACAAGTTTTATAAATTCATATGTGCGTCGAAAGGGTGCCAAGTATTGTTTTCCCAAGCACCGGTCAGCCAAAGGGCCTACCTAAATATAACCTTAAGGATTTTACAGTTTGGTGTGTTAGAGTTCCTAGTGATCCTAGTAGAGAACATTTAAATGTTCATTCAGGACCATGTATTGTATGTCTTAAGAGATTAAGGGAGTTTGGATTTGGGAAGATAGCTTTTTCAAATGATAAAAGTGAGATCGAAGTTCATAAATTAAATACATATAATCATGCTCATTTCACTAGTGCCCAGAGAATGCAATTAATAGGAAATAGAGATATACTGAATAAACAGAAGCAGAGCCTAGAAAAAACTCATAAAAAAATAGCTTTTAGCAGAATGAAAGTGTGACATATGCTAATTAAAATTATGTTAAAATTAACTATAATATTTTACTATAGTTTATTTATTCAGCAGATTTGAGTTTTTTTTTGATAATGGCGGAATCTTCGGGATTAGTAATACCTAAAATATTAGACTCTATTTCGAAATATTTAAGAATGATCTCATTATTTTCAATCATTTTATTCAAAATATTAGGCAATAAGACCTCTATATCGGGATTATCATCGTTCTTTTCTTTGAATTCTAATAAATATTTTTTTAAAATAAATATAATTTCAGGTTGAAAGCATAAAAAATTGACATTTGCTAATGTATCGTGTAGTTCTAAATTTTGAATGGATATATTAAGCTTTTCATCTAAAGATTTTACATAATTACCATTAGTAGATACTATTCCTCTATTAACTTTGCCTGATTTAGGTAAGGTTTTAATAGTTTTAACCAGTCCCAATAAATTATACCTAGATTTGTTTAATAAATTAAATCCCCGTCTGAATGTTTCTTCTCCATAAATGTCGTCACCATTTATTACTATAAAATTATCATCTATCATATTAACAGCACAACATATCGCATCCATAGTTCCCCATGGTTTATTTCTATATTTTTTATTATATTTTTGCTGAATATAGTAAGCTGGAACACCCCTATAGTTATTACTAAATATATTCTTGAATTTTTGTTCAGATGAATTATTAGTAATAAAAATTATTTTTTTAATAGGATTTACTAATGATTGATCAATCGAATATTGTATCAAAGTCTCATTATTTGGTCCTACTTTTTCCAGTTGTTTTGGAGATTTACCACCAAAACGAGAAGACATTCCAGCAACTAACGAAATTAAAATTGTCATTGTAATTTAATAATATATAATAATATTTAAGTATTTCATTATTGAATAACTACTATATAATTATTTAGATATATCTAAAGATACTATTGATAAAGAAGTATTAATGAATTAAATTGAGTGTTCATAGAATATATTCTATATTATTTAAGACCTAGTTTATGTTTAAAAAATAATTTATAGATTTATATGTATTATTATAGTCGACCGCCAGCTCCTGCCAGGACATTATTGACAGACCAATCTGGTGGTTCTATTCCATGAACCTCGTAATTATACATTGTTTCATTACCATTATAACGTTGGGATAATAATTCACTTTCATAACTATTATCTTCCTTTTTTTCATATAAGCAAAACATGTATCCCTCCCCCTCAACTTTTACAGGTTGCTTATCATTATATTTAACAAATACAGGACATTCTTTATGTTGTCTGTTTCGATGAGACCATTGCTTTATATCATCACAATACCTAATTTCATCTACTCTAAAATTATTAACAGTATAATCTTTGCTATCCTTAAACAATTTATTAAGACTATCTTTCCAAATAGTATGTCTTTCTTGTATCGTTAGTGTATCTATCATTCCATCTATAGCACCAGCCTCACGTAGTAATTCTAAAATCCCGTCTACATCCAAAATAGTATAATATATGTATTCGTATTTAGTTTCAATACCCATTTTACTTATAAAAATATAAGTGAAAAATTGTTCAAATTTTATTTAAAAAAATAAATATAATTATACATTTTATTTATTCTTTAGTTTCTAAAACACCAAAATATTTTAAAGCATTTAGAGATGACTGTTGTTGAGCATCTTGTTTCTTTTTACCTATTCCTTTACCAATAATATTACCTTCTTTATTAAGAACGCCTTCTGTAAAGATTCTCATATGAGGAGGGCCTTCTACGTTAATTGATACATATTGTGGTGTGATTTTAAACTCCTTCTGATAATATTGTAGAAGTTGTTCTTTATAATTCTCTTCTTTTTCTAGTAATTCTTCAAAATCTATTACTTTTTCGAATAAATTTTCTATAAATGCGTTGGCGACTTGCCAACCCGGACCTATTAATCGTTGATTAGTTAAATTATTCACAACTTCTGAATAATATTTAGTTTGATTCTGATCAAGAAATAGACCACATATAAATGCCTCCATGACATCCTCTAATATACGATTATTTTGTCTACCTTGTGCTGTTTTTTCCTCAACCTGTTTCGAGATAATTAAATGTTCCGGAAAATTGAGATATTTAGCAAATTTAGCGAGAGAGTTTTTTCTAACAAGTTTAGTTTTCAGGACAGTTTTAAATCCTGGGTCTTGGTTAGGATACTTCCTAACTATATAAAATGCCGCACTAAAATCTAGAACTCTATCACCTAAAAACTCATTATTTTCATAATGTTCATTTTCTTCGAATAGATCCAACGCATCACTTGGTTGATGTGTTAGTTTAATTTTCTTATCACTGCTTTCATCAAATATAAATTTTTTAACATATGAAGGATGAATAAAGGCAGTTTGATAGAAACTTAAGTTATTAATTGTCATTACTTCTCGTGCGTTAGTGAAGCCTCCAGTTTCAAGTATTTTATATACATCATCTTCTGTTAGAAGTGTGTTTTTTTCATTCCAGGGATCGATAAGGATAGTATCTGAACTCATTTTATTAATAATATGTAAATTACTTTTAATTTCTTATCAAAATTTTATAAATATATAAAGTCTTATTTAACATTATATTTAATAATGGAATCTCCTTCAACTAATTCAAGTAGTAGTTCATGCTCATTTAATACCGATTCTACATATATTTTTGGATATAGTAATGATGTTAACATGGTTAAACATTTACATTATAGTGATTCTATAAATGTTAATTTAGATTTTATCAAATATACAAATCTATGTAAAAAAGGCAAGACTAAATATAATTCTAAAATCCGTAAACATAAATTGAATATATTTTTAAAATCTATATCAAATAAAAGTATGGCTTTTTATAAAGAAGATGATTATAAAGATCTACTTAATTTAATAAAAGCTTACAATACTATTAGTAATTATGTAAAAACATTTTATAAATTTAAAAATAATAAATTAGAGTATGTAAATGATTGTACTCTACTACTACAACCTATTGAATCTGTGAAGTTTGTAATTAATTTAAAAATAAGAAATAAAATATATAGATATTCAGTAGCTGACATAATTCAAATATATAATCACGCACTTAAACACATAGATGAAAAAGCCTATATTGATGGGGAATTAGAATCGCCTAAAAATCCATATACAAATCTAGAGTTTACATTTATTCAACATATATCTATATATCAACAGTTATTAACATATTATAAACAGGAAAAAGGCTATGTTCCTAATTATATTGTAGGATATAAAGAATGTTATTTTGAAACTGATACCTATTTTACCAGATTTTATAATAATATAATGAATACCAGTATAAAACAATATTTAGACAATTGTTCCGATGAAAGATTTGAAGAAGAGTTTAATGATATGATTAGAAATGCTTCAAATACAATGAGACAGTTGTATTGTCCTAAATGTTATAAACGACATAATATTAGAATGCTTTTTTCTGATGCTGTTAAAATGTATATACTAAACTCAAATGAAATATATTTATATGGATATTATGAAAATGTGTTTAAATTGATAGCTGAAATTCATGAACTCAACTTTGAATCTGGACATTCGCTTAGGCACCGAAAACGTATTAAGGCAAGAAATAACCGCAGAAGTAGAGTCAGTTCTTCAACTAATTCTACCCCTTATAATTTTACGGTTTCAAATTCAGAATCAATTTCAGAAAATATACTCACAACTACAGATTTCATTAACAGAACTAACAGTTTACTACCTAATACTAGTAATCTATTTACTTTTTCAAATGTAATCCCTGTTAATAATATAAACAATACTATGTTAAATCATGAAAACTTGTTTGATTTTTCATCACCTAATAATCCAATATTTAATCAAGATAATATAGCGTTTAATTTCAGTTTTAGTAGTAATTCGCTTTCAACAAGTGAAATAGAAACTAATACAGCATTATCACAATCTGGTAGAAATGAATTAAATTCACCACTAAATTTACCACAAGTTGAGAATTTAACCAATACATCGACTATACCTATAAATTTAGACCTCAGACCTTTAAGATTAATAACTAACCAAAATTTTGATGCAGCGTTATCTTTATCAGATAGTTCAAGCTCATTAGAATCACCTAATAATTCGAATACAGATGAATCTGTTGACGAAATTAATCAATCAGAAAATTAAGTAAATTTTTAGCAGATGTTTTTGATATTTTTCTAAAAGTTTTATCAGTTGATGGTAACATCTGAATATACGTTATACGTTCTTCTTCATTCATTTGTGACAATGTATTAATTAAATTTTGTATTGTTCCAAAGTTCATTAGGATACGTTCAGCTGTTTTGATTGAGATAGTTGGTATATTAGAAATCATTAATTTACTACATAACTCTTTGTCAATATTAGAATTTTTTGTTGTTTTAGTTAAATTATTGAATAAATCATCTTGATGTGAGGTTTTAGATTCCAAAAATGATATTCCTTGTTTTGATATTTTCTTACATATGGATTCTATAAAAAAGATGGTTTCTTTAGAATCTTTAGTATGAAATACATGTATTCCATCTCTCATCATAGTGTTTAATATTGAAGAAGTAAGTGTATCAGAATTGACTTTATTATATTTTGATTGTATAAATTCTAGATTACCTTCAACAAGATAGATAATTTGATTTTTAGTATATTTTGTTAATAGTCTTTTTTTCTGTTCTCTATGTCTGCCATCTTTTATAGAAGCACAGTAGTCATTTATTGTTTTTCTCTCTATAACTAATACATCTTTATCTTTATATTTGATAAGATAATCACCTACTGTTAGATTATCAAATTTAACAGATTCATTATTATCAAAATCATTCTTAATATTTTCACGGTTATCTATTACTAGTTCCATTATTTAATAATAATCTAGTTCATTTTTAAATAGTTAATATTCTAAATAAATGTTATTTAAGATATTATTCTTTAATAATTAAATTAGTTTCTTTTAGGGGATCTTTTTCCTCTTTTTTCGCCTTTGGTTGATCTTTTGCAGTGAGCTTTGACCATTTTACCTTTTTTGTTGGCTTTTTCGGCGATGTAGTTACAGTGAGGGTGGGCAACACAGTCATCCATAGGAAGATCGTGGCATCCCATCATAGCCATAGGAGAAGGGGCTCTTCTGGCAGCGGAAGCTTTTTTGGCGGCAAGGTTGGCGGCTCTGGTATTTCTACCTTTGGCAAGACCGGCAAGTTGTGCGGCACTGGCAGTTCTTCTAGGGGCGGATTTTCTTCCGGCAGGTGATTTTACGCATCTGTTTTTTTTACCCATTTGGCACCATTCTTCATTGCTTGTTCCGTTTTTGGAGCAAGCTTTTCCGGACCAGGAGCAACCGTCAGCTCCACCTCTCATGGAAGCTCTTTTAGCTCTACCTCTAGCAAGGGCAGCGGCTTGTTTGGCAGAAGGGGCTCTGTATTTGTATTCGGTTGGGCTATCGCATTGGGAACCATCATCGAATCCTTCAAGATCGTGTCTTCTTGGGTTTTGGGCCCATCTGGAGTCGTTTACAACACTTTTACCTTTGTGGCACATATCTCTTTTGATAGCAGCGGCTCTTCTGGAAGGAGATTTGTATGATTTTTTGTTGTAGTATCTACCCATGATATTTCTGTTACCTTTGGCAGAGTTGGTGTTTCTTTTTCTTGAACCAGATCTTCTGGCTCTGAGGTTGGCCATGTTGACGTTTCCTCCTTTGACGAATTTGAATCTTCCGTCAGCTCTTTTTACAGCGTGGGCACCGTTGGAGAAAACAACTTTCTCACCTACGGCGACGTTCATTCCTTTTTTGTATTGTTTTGGGGCACTCATTTTATAATATAGAAGAAGAAAATATTTTTTTTAATGTTTAAATATTAAACGCATAAATTGTAAAAAAAATTGACCGTAAATTAATATTCAACGAAAAAATATTACATAGAAAATGGGAAATCTCTTTATAAAAAAAAGTTTTAGTGGTATCAATGACGATTCATTTAAGAATTATTCATTAGAAGGATTGAATACCTATTGCTGTATCCTAAGTATATATGATGGCGATACTTGTACTGTAGGATTTAAATGGAAAGGCGAATTGTTTAAAACAAAAGTAAGAATGTTAGGTTATGATTCACCTGAAATGAAACCTCGTAAAAACGTTGAAAAACGAGATGAGGAAATAGCGGCCGCTCATAGAGCAAAAGAATTTCTAGATAATTCAACGAAAGATAAAGTTCTTTGGATTGAATTTAAAAAATTTGATAAATATGGTCGTCCATTGGCAACCCTATATACTGAGACATCCTCTAGATGTTGTTTATTTTCTAAATCACGTGTAAATATTAATGAACTTATGATTCAAAAAGGACATGGATATCCATATGATGGAGGGACTAAAACTAAATTTGTTAATCTTAAGGTCTAAATGACAAAATATACTATTCTAGGTGTCCAGCCATTTTTCAAAGCCACAAGGTCATCTTCTTCTATTTCATCTAAACTTTTGTAAAATCTATATATAGTAAATAAATAAATCATGTTTAATACTATAACTATAGATGTAAATATTTTTGTTGCCGTGTCGTCTATTACTGCTACAATAGCAATTTTAGATACTAATTTTACGAGATCACTTAAAAAATACGTTAATACATATTTTTTTTCTAAATTTTTGGCCCCATACCAACCACCTAATGAAAATAGTGAAAAGAATAGATACCACCAAAATAGTGCGATAGTTAAGTATACATCATATACAAATTCAATACCAGCCCATAATTTAACACTTTTAGAAAATCCTAGTATCCTTAGTCTATTCATGAACGTATTTCTTTCATCAATATTCATTCCATCTTCTATATCCGAGTTTTGATTGATTAATGTAGATCTTTCTAAAGACATAAATATATAAATTTATATTGATAAATCCTTAACTAGTTTTAATAACCATAATTAAATACAGCTTTAATAGCATCACTATTATAAATATAATTATTGTTTCTATTTCGATTGTATCTATATGGACTTACATAATTTTCTTTAAAGACTTCAATTTTTTTATAATACTCATTTCTACCTCTTATGTTTCTACTAGGAACTCTTTCTAATTTAGGTAATTGTTGTGGTGTATTATTGGCTTTATATCTGTTATAAGCTCTATTATTCACATTTGAATGTCTTACAATTTTAGGTAAATTTACATCAGAATTAATACGAGGTTTAACCGCTAGATTTTCTTCGGATTTGATTTTATTTAAATATTCTTTATATCTATCATTATGTTTATAGTCTTTATTTCTATTAAATTTGACAAGATTATCATCAGATTGAATTTTAGGTAAATAATTCCTAGCATATGGATTATTACTATATTTTTTCTTATTAAGTTTTATATCTACTTTATCAATTAAATTCTGATATTTTTTATAATTATATTCTGATTGTAAAGGATTTTCATTATTTACTTTAGCATTTTCATTAATATTAGATAGTCTATTTATAGGTGCTAATTTCTTACGATTATCTGAATATACTGGTGACGATTGTGATCTAATCTGAGTATCTGGTATACTATCAAATTCCAGGTTTTTATTCCTTGGCGATAATAGTTTTATAGTATCAGCCACTCGTTCATTTATTTCCTTAATTACATATTTCCAGTTACTAAACATGTTTATCTTAGGTAGAATACCGAAATTTTTATTAGTTTTTACTAAACAATTTTCTATAAGATAATCATTATCTCCCGTCAAAGTTCCCAAAAATTTATTGTCGTACACAAACGAGATATCACATCTTTTATTAGGATTTTTTTGTAACATCTGATTAAGCATATTAGAATATTCACTTTTGTGTTTGTATATATATCTATAATCTATATTGTTATACTTGATTTTATTAGCTAAATCCATAATATTTCGACCTTCAAATGGTTTATTAAGTGTAATTAATTCATATAATATACACCCTAACGACCATATATCACATTTAGTATCATATTGTTCACCTTTGTATAATTCAGGCGCCATGTAGTATGGAGTTCCTATATATGTATTTGCTAAATGTCTATTCCCCATAATTTTAGCTATTCCCAGATCACCTAGTTTTATATTGTAGTTTTTATCCAGAAATACGTTTGAAGTTTTAATGTCTCTATGTATAATATTATTTCTATGCAGATATTTGAGTGCCGAAGCTAATTGTAATGTTAATTTAGCAATAGTTCTATTGTTAATATTCTTTCTTTTTTTCTTAAAGTTTATAATAAATTTATCTAAATCACCATTTTCAGCATACTCAGAGACAATGTAAATATTGTTATTTTCAAAAAATACATCAATAAGTTTGATTATATATTCACATTTATTAGCTTTTTGGATAAGTATTTCGGAAATAAGGTATTCTCGTTCTTTAGTCTTAATATTGGATACGCAAATTTTTTTCATTGCATAAACCTCATTAGATTGTTTATTTCGAACAAGATATACACTCCCGTAACTTCCGGAGCCGATTCTCTTTTCTATTATGTACCCATTCAACATTAGGTATTTATATATACTGTAAATAAATTATGTTGAAATAAAATCGGTAAAATTAAATTTAAATAAATTGAAATAATAGAGTAATTGTTAATTATTTAAAGGTATAGCCTATAAATACAATATGTTTAATTGGGAAAGAATAAAAGAGAACGTGGGTTGTGCCACCCAATATCTAAGAAATGATGGTATACTTGTATTAATGTCACTTATGCTTATTTTTATAACACCTTTGGATTATATTCTATATATAAAATGGATTGATTCAATGGAATATTATAATTGGTATGCGTCATCATTTATATTTCCATTATTTGGTATTTTTTCTTTCTATGTTGGAACAAAATATTTAGAAAATAAGGGTCTTATCAAAGAGGAGAATAAAATGGAACAACGACCACTTCA
>Ga0222717_10003552_pt1 | contig 11690 bp, 11 predicted proteins | sample C33_18DmetaG_FD_165053 | JGI IMG/M metagenome (GOLD analysis project Ga0222717, IMG submission 165053) | Estuarine water microbial communities from San Francisco Bay, California, United States - C33_18D | ecosystem: Environmental > Aquatic > Marine > Unclassified | place: USA: California...
TCCAGGCAAGCAAAAGACAATTTTTTTACCCAACATACCAATTGCCATTGGTTTCCCTGGCTTCATTGCTAGTTGCCATACCAAACATTTAGCGCCAATATCCTTAAGTGCATTTTGAGTATGATCTTCTATTCCATCTGAAGCGCCACCTGAAGAGATAACAACATCACTTTTTATCAAAGCTTCTGCATATTTTTCAGCTAATTGTGTCCTATTATCTTTAACAATCCCCAAGTCCAAAACTTTTAAATAATGAATACTAAGCAAAGACGTTAGCATTGGTTTATTTGAATCAAAAATCTGACCTTTTAGTTTATTTTTTGATAATGGATCTATTAATTCATCACCCGTAGAAATTACAGATACAGAAAGTTTTTTATAGACTTCAATATTGCTATTTCCTGAAGCAGCTAATTGCCCTATATCAGCTGCATTCAATAATTTTCCTTTTTCTACAACAATTTCACCTTTTCTTAAATTTTCGCCAACAGGTCTCATGTTTTGATTCTTTTTTATAATATCTCTAATTATAACCTCATCACCTACTCTATTACACTTCTCATGCATAATAATAGTATCAATTCCTCTTGGCATAACTGCTCCGGTGTAGATTTCTATAGTCTCCCCCAAACCTACTTCCTTATCAAAAGGATGCCCTGCTTTTGCTACACCTATGACTTTAAATTTTGTTTTTGGGTTATCAAAATAAGTTTTTGAGGATATCCCATAACCATCAACAGCTGAATTATTAGTTGATGGCAAATTAAGTTCACTTTGTATTAAATTACAACTAATTCTCATTAAAGATTTTTGAAGAGTTACTTTTGTTTTACCTTTTAAGATATTTATAGAATCCAAAAGTTTTTTTCTGGCAATCTCTATAGTTGTTAGTTCATCAGACATTAGGAGCTAATTTAATTTATTATGATTTAAGTATAAAAATTCTTGGATTAATTCTTTATCGATAGCAAAATTTACCCCTGCATCAATATCTGCTTCCTTTGTATAAATAGCATCTACCATTCCTTCTAATTCACCATTCATATTTATTAATGGCGCTCCAGAAGACCCAGGGTTAACAGCTGCATCAGTTTGAATAAAATTTTCTATTTCATTAAAACCAATATCTTTTCTATTTACCCCCGATACTATCCCACAAGATAAACTTTGACCTAAACCAAAGCTGTTCCCAATAACACAAACTTCATTACCATTTTGAATTTTTATTTTTGATATTTTAATTGGAATGCCTTTTTGAGTAGATTTTAATATGGCAATATCGGTTTTATAATCGATAAGAATAATTTCTACTTTTTCAGACTTACCATTGTAATTTTCTATTTCAACTATCTTAGAATCTCTGATCACATGAGCGGCAGTCATAATATGATTTGAAAGAGAAGCATCATTCCCGTTAGCAGAGATAAAAAACCCAGTACCTGCAGGTGCAGTTCCTTTAGGAGCACCAAAGCCAGGTTTATTATAACCAGGCCATGTAGGTAAGACAATCACTGTAGATTTATAAGCATTTTTCCAAGCGTTTGAAGCTTCATGTGCTGTAGCACTAATCGAAAATATATTAATAAATAATAAGTATACTAAAACACTAATTTTTGTTTTCATTTAATATATTTAGTCATACTTTATTTTATAATCTTACATTTACACTAGACATTACGTTGGCTGTGTCCATTCCAGTACTCATTAATATATAATATGCACCCACACCGACAATTATTGCGCATACACTACTCATTAAAACCATTTTCATTTGTTCCTCCGTATTTAGTTTGTAGCTCTTTTTAAAAACATAACAAGATCTTTTCTATCTTGTATTCTTTTCATTCTTTGTATAGGCATTTTAGTACCAGGAGTAACCTTGTCAGGACCCTCATCGAATAGCCTATTTATTGTGTCTTCATTCCATATTATATCTGAATTTATTAACGCTTCGGAATATTTATAACCTTCTAAAGTTCCAGCTTGCCTTCCAAAAATTCTATAAAGTGTTGGTCCAGCTCTTTTCTTACCATCTTTTACAAGAGTATGACAAACACTACATTTTCTGGCAAATTGTTTTTCACCATTGCTAACCTCTACTTTTGGATTAAATCTACGTGCAGGCCCTGGTCTATCTAAAAATTTAGGTGGAAAATCGAAAATTTGCCATCTCGTTAAAAAATCATCTAACCCAGCAACTATCAATGATGAATCTTTTGGAAATAAGATGTTATCCCAAATTGGTCCATTTACAGCATTAAAATCTCTCACAAGTGACCAATTTTTTGTATCTAGAATAATCATTCGCCCCTTTGCGTTTCCAAAACTAATCATGTTTTCATCCTTCAAATAATACATTGATAGAATTGGCACTCTATCATTTTTAATTTTCAAGATTGTTTGGTCAGCATCAAACCTGTTTATTGTGATTTGTCCATCGGTAGAACCAAAGGCTATAAAATTATCTTTTTCATCAATTTCAAATTTAGATATCCCCCAACCATTTTTAATAAGTGGTCTTAAATATTCACCTGTTTTTGCTTTCCATAATTTAATTTCACCATCATAACCTGAGCTATATATAAAATTATTATCCGCAGAATATTTAACAGAGTAAACAGGGCCTTTATGTCCACTAAGCGACATTATTTTCTTTCTTTTTAATATATCCCATACACCAATAGTGCCGTCCCAGCTAGCCGATAAGAGATTTTTACCGTCTTTTGAAAAATCTAAACCTGCTATTTTACCTCTATGAACACCTAATTTTATTGGTTGAATTTCTTCTACATTGTTTGCCACCTCGTCAAGAGGCCATAATAAAACATAATTATCATCACCACCCGATACTAAATATTTACTATCTGGAGAAAATTTAACTACATTTACTGCAGCATCATGACCGATCAATGTTTTTTTTTCATTTATAGGATTTAAGTCCCATATAACTACTGAGTAATCAAAGCTAGCACTAGCCATCAGTTTATTATTTGACGAAACTGCTAATCCTTTTACTGGTCCACCATGGGCTGTAAACTGTTCAATTGCTATAACAGTTTTGTTGACTAAAAAAAAAGAGATTAAAATTATAAATACAATCTTAATCTCTTTATTTAAATTTTTTAGTCTTTTCATTTTCAAGTAGGTTAATTTACTCGGCTGGTTCTGGATTACTTTTCTTCTTTTCATCCATTTCTTTTACCCATAAATTATGGTGTTCTTTTGCCCAGTTTCTATCTACTTCTCCACTATTCATTGCATCAATTGCACCTTCCATACCCACTGAACCAATATAAATATGCGCAATAATCATTATCATAAGGCCAAGTGAAACAATTCCATGCCAGACTTGGTTATATTGTTGCTCTTGAAGTGCTGTAAGGTCTGTAGGTAAATTAAGTCCTAATACATTCAACAATGCAAAAGTGTCAGCAAACATTGTTGTCTGAAATGGAAACATCAATGCGATACCTGACATGCTAACGGATAATCCACCTATCATGGTGATCCAGAAAATCATTTTTTGACCAGCGTTAAATTTTTTAGCTGGTGGATGCATACCAGCTTTAAAAATACCGCCACCCATCTTAAGCCATTCCCAGTCAATTTTTGATGGAATATTGTGACGTACCCATAATATGAAAGCCAATGCAAGCCCCAGCATAAAAGAGAATGCTAAATAATTATGTATGTATTTTCCACCAATTGTAATTGCCGTGAAAATCTCTGGTCCAAATATAGGTAGTAAAACATATTTACCATAAATTAAATTTAAGCCTGTAAGTGCCAGTAGAACAAAAGACCCTGCCATTAACCAGTGTGCAAATCTATCTATTGCAGCAAACCTTAAAATAGTTTGTCCTGCCAAACCAGTCTCAACTTTAATCTTTCCTCTATACATATAAAAAGCAAATAATAGTCCAATTATTCCAAGCAATCCAAGACCACCATATAAAGAAACCGGTCCATTTCTTATGGCTCTCCAATTATCACCTTCTGATTGGATCATGACTGCAGATAGTTCATCTTTCATCTGAGTTGACCCAGCATTACCTGTTCTAATATATCTCCACAAATCCGCATCTGATTTTAAGCCTAAAGTTTTTCCAGGAACTTCGCCGCTGACTTGTGCTATTGACACGCTAGGATTTGATATGAACGCTAGATTAATTACAAATATCATCATAAATGTAACAAGTAACTTTCTAAACATGCATTTTACTCCTTATCAAAATTATTAATAACTTCGTTGTCTTGATGTATGCATTTTAAGGTTATATACCTGATCTTTTGTAAGAGTATTATCTTTTTTACCTAGATATACTCCCTTCTTATAATTCAGTATTCTACCTTGCTCAGTTTCTTTACATGAGCTTAAAAGCAAAGAACTAATGAGTATTGATATAATTAAAAAAAATTTATTTATCTTAATCATAATTTTTACTCCGAAATATTTGGAATTAAAGAATCAAAAAAGGCGGATAAAAATCCGCCTTTTTATAAATAAGATTTAGCCTTTTAGTTGGTAAGCAGTGCCCCAACCCCAAGCTCCTGATCCAAAGCCACGCGCAACTACTCTTTCTCTAAAAATATTTGCTACTTCGTCGCCATCTCCAGCTAATAATGCTTTGGTTGAACACATTTCTGCACATGAAGGTAATTTACCCTCAGCTAACCTGTTGCGACCATATTTTTGGAACTCAAGTTCTGACATGTCTGCCTCAGGACCGCCTGCACAGAAAGTACACTTGTCCATTTTTCCTCTTGAACCATAATTTCCTGCTTGAGGAAATTGTGGAGCTCCAAATGGGCAGGCATAAAAGCAATAACCACATCCAATACAAAGGTCTTTAGAATGCAATACAACGCCTTCATCAGTTTGATAAAAACAGTCGACAGGGCACACAGCCATACACGGAGCATCTGAACAATGCATACATGCAACTGATATTGACCTTTCTCCAGGCTTACCATCTTGGATTGTTACAACTCTTCTTCTATTAATTCCCCATGGAACCTCATGCTCATTTTTACATGCTGTCACACAGGCGTTACACTCAATACATCTTTCTGCATCGCATAAAAATTTCATTCGTGCCATTTTTAAGCCCTCCTTAAGCTAGTTCAATTTCACACAAGGAACATTTAGTCTCTTGCATCTGAGTTACTGAGTCATATCCATAGGTCATAGCTGTATTAGCTGCTTCACCTAACACATATGGATCGGAGCCCTCTGGATATTTAGACCTAAGGTCTTTACCTTCCATGTGACCACCAAAGTGAAAAGGTAAGAAAGCTACACCTTTAGCAACACGTTCTGTTACCATTGCCATAACTTTAATTCTTGCACCTTCAGGAGTTGCCACCCAAACCATAGCTCCATTTCTTATTCCTTTTGAATTCGCATCAAATGGATTAATTTCAACAAACATGTCTTGTTGTAATTCGGCTAACCATGGATTAGATCTGGTTTCATCTCCACCACCTTCATACTCAACCAATCTTCCTGATGTAAGAATAATTGGATATTTAGCAGAATGGTCAACATCTTGAATAGACTTATATAAAGTAGGTAATCTATACGCCATTCTGTCTGAATATGTTGGATAGTCAGCCACTAAATCCCTTCTTGATGTATATAATGGCTCTCTATGTAACGGAACAGGATCAGGGAATGTCCACACTATCACTCTAGCTTTAGCGTTTCCAAAAGGGGCACAACCATGCTTGATAGCTACCCTTTGAATACCACCTGATAGGTCAACTTTCCAGTTAGCTTTATCACCGCCAACTTTATCGATAGCTGCTTTTTCTTCAGCAGTTAAGTCTTTATCCCATCCTAATTTCTTTAGCATAGCCATAGTGAATTGTGGATATCCATCTTTAATTTCAGATCCAACAGGATATGAACCTTCAGCTAATAAATTATTACCTTCATGTTCAACGCCAAATCTTGCTCTAAAGCAAAGTCCACCTTCAGCCACTGGCTTTGATGTATCATAAAGAAGTGGCGTACCTGGATGCTTCATCTCTGGATTTCCCCAACAAGGCCAAGGTAAACCATAATAGTCACCATCCACTTCACTACCTACAGCTTGAAGTGTTGTCCTATCAAAAACATGTTGGTTTTTCATATGAGCCTTAAGTCTTTCAGGTGATTGACCTGTGTAACCTATTGTCCACATACCACCGTTAAACTCTCTAGTAACATCTTCAATTAAAGGTTCATCATTCGTTACCTTAATTTTTCTAAACATACGATCTGCAAAGCCAAATTTCTTTGCAAACTTGTATATAATTGTATGATCAGGCAAGGAATCAAATGAAGGATCAATAACTTTTTCTCTCCATTGAAGTGATCTATTTGAAGCGGTAACAGATCCATATGTTTCAAACTGAGTTGTTGATGGAAGCAAATACACACCATCAGTCTTATCAGAGAGAACAGCAGAAACTGTTGGATATGGATCAATCACAACCATAAGGTCTAACTTCTCCATTGCAACTTTCATCTCTTTCATTCTTGTTTGAGAGTTAGGTGCATGTCCCCAGAAAACCATTGCTTTTAGATTATCTGGCTGCTCAATATTATCTTTATTTTCAAGAACACCATCAATCCATCTTGATACAGGTATTCCTTTTTGGTTCATAAGACTCTTAGTTTTACCGTCTTTACCTTTTATAGAAGCAAATCTAGCTTTCAACCAATCATAGTCTTCTTCCCAAACCCTTGACCAGTGCTTCCATGCTCCTGCAGATAAACCGTAATATCCAGGCAATGAATGAGACAAGATACAAAAGTCAGTAGCGCCTTGAACATTATCATGTCCACGGAAAATGTTAGCACCACCACCAGCAGTACCCATATTACCGAGAGCTAATTGAAATGCACAGTAGGCTCTTGTATTATTATTACCATTAGTATGCTGCGTTCCACCCATACACCATATAAATGTACCAGGTCGATTATTTGCCATGATTTTAGCAACTCTTTTTAACTGTGACCCAGGAACTCCAGTGACTCTTTCTGTTTCTTCAGGATTCCACTTTTTAACTTCAGCTCTTATGTCATCCATTCCATAAACACGCTGCCTAATGAACTCCTTATCTTCCCATTTATTTTCAAAGATATGCCACATAATTCCCCAGATTAACGCAACATCAGAACCAGGACGAAATCTTACAAATTCGTCAGCATGCGCTGCAGTTCTAGTAAATCTTGGATCACAAACAATTAATGGAGCATTATTCTGTTCTTTTGCTTTCATTAAATGCATTAGTGAAACAGGGTGTGCTTCCGCTGGATTTCCACCAATAACAAACATAGCTTTTGAGTTATGTATGTCATTATAGGAGTTAGTCATAGCACCATAACCCCATGTATTAGCAACACCTGCAACAGTAGTTGAGTGACATATTCTAGCTTGGTGATCACCATTATTTGATCCCCAATAAGCATAAAATTTTCTAAATAAATATGACTGCTCATTATTAAACTTTGCAGAACCTAACCAATAAACAGAATCTGGACCTGAAGACGTTCTTATAGCTTCCATTTTATCGCCAATTTCGTTTATGGCATCATCCCATGACATACGGGTCCATTTACCACTAACGAGCTTCATAGGATATTTCAATCTTCTTTCACCACTTGCGGTTTCACGCACTGAAGCACCTTTAGCGCAGTGAGCGCCTAGATTAATTGGACTATCCCAACCTGGCTCTTGACCTGTCCATACACCATTTTGAACCTCAGCCATGACAGTACATCCAACAGAACAGTGAGTACACACAGTCTTCTTCATAGATACTGCAGCGTTTGATGCCGAAGCTTGAGCTGGTTTTACATTTGCACCAGAAAGAGCAGCCGCAGTAGCTAGGCCACCAACTGCTAGCCCGGAGCCTTTCAAAAAGGCACGTCTATCAACAACTTTTTCTGTAACTTTACCAATGAAAGATGAAGTTTGGGAGCCTATCGCCACCCCTTTCGCCTTCTTTCTAAGCATAGTATTCCTCCTAAAAAATTAAAATTAAAATCTTGCGGTTTCGTAATAAGTTTTTACATGCTTTGTTTTCTGGTAGCCTGAACCAGTAGTATTCATAGTATCGCTAGCTGAAGCTGTCTTTGAAACTGTTGCAGCAACCGTAACGCTTGCCGCTGTAACAGCAGCTCCTCTAAGAAACTCTCTTCTAGTATTTTTAGATTTATCAATCTTCATTTTACACTCCTTAAAAGTAGTTCAACTATTTGAACTAATGAAACAGGGGCCAATCGCTACCCCGTAACATCCATTGAGAACGACGAACGTTCTATTTCCATAAATTCTCTTCCTATAGTTCCTATTGGCGAGTAAAATACCGCAATTCTAGAACTCTCAATATCCCTCATCAGCAAATCAACCCAAGGGGCTAAGTGCTTGTTAAAAAAATCTTTTTGTTCTCCGATGGAGAATTTTTTTGAAAACTTACCCAGAATCAATCCAGACATCATATCAAATAGACTAGCTATATGATCCTCGGGTTCCTTAACATTTTCGGCTAACTGAATACCTATTTCTTTCATATCATTTCTAAGTTTTGCCAAAGGTTTATCTTTTAGAAAACCAGTAAGGTAGTATGATGCAAAAGGAAGTATTTCACCTCTGCCAACACCAATAAAAATTCTAACATATTCGTCTCTAATAGTTGGGAGATCTAAAGAAGAGGCTAATTTAGAAAGAGTTTTAATTGATTTTCCAATAGGGGATTCATCTGATTCTAACTTAGTTAACTGATTAACCAACTCTGCGCTTGGCTCAGCCCTAAGAAGATTAGCTAAAAATGAATACATATCAGCCCTAAGCTGATCTTCATTATTAATTATATTTAAATTTTCTGCAGTTTGAGTGCTCAAAATAATCCCCCAAGAATACTATTTACTAAACTTTACAAAAAATAAAGTTTTTTTTACTTAATTTGTTAAGTTAAATTTTTTATTCTGTATAATTCAAATTATATAAAATTAGTTATAATATTTTTTCTATTGCCTGGGTGTGAAAGTCATCATTTTGGGTCTAGGCTTTTTTAAATCCTCATTTATCAACAATTCTTCTTCTATTTGATAAGCATTATGCAAATTGTCGTGCTTATTACCCTCAACTTCTTTTTTAACTTCTGTGCTTCCATGTTCTTCATTGTCTACGTTATCAGCTTTTTTTATTTTTTCTTTTGAGTTTGTTTTTTTACTAGCTTTTGTTTTTGACAATTCTTCTTTTTTTATTTCTTTTTTATCATTTTCATCTTCTTCACCTTCATCATCTTGACTTTCCAAAAGCTCTGAAAGGTACCCTTTGCCAACTTGATATGCTGTTTGCATACCTTCAACAACGGTTGCAGCATCAGTAAAGTCTTCATGATAATCATTAATTTCTGCATCTGCAAAACGTATAATTGGATTCAGTTTCCAGACTCTTCTAAGAGCAATTTGACGAAGTCGATCAGGAACGCCTTTTTTAAAAAAAACATCAAGGCCTTTTTCTTTTTTAATTTTTTCTGGATTCGGCAACTTAAATTTTTCTAACAGTTCATCGTCATTAAGATCCTCATATTCACCTTCATCTTCTTCAACTAGAGAAGTTTCCTTTTCTTTGTTTTGTTCTAAGGAATCTTTTTTTACTTCAGAGGAGTCTTTTTTTACTTCAGAGTTATCTTTTATATTATTTCTAGCTTTTCTTTTAGACCATCTAGAAATAAAATTATCACTCAAATTTTCTTCTTTATCTTCCATTAATAATCTCTGCTAATTGTAAATATTCTTCTTGTTTAGACGAAAATCTCCACCTCTTCTGACATTTTCATCAACATTTTTTTTGTCTCGCTTCCTTTTCTTAAACTCTTCAGGATGAAAATGAAAGTTAACAAACTTTTCTAAAAGTTCAGCTATTGGTCCATATAATGGAATTTTCTCTATCCTATCTTCACCACAGTCTTCGTAGTCCTGAATATGATAAGGAGACAAAGAAACTTCTGCTAAATGTACATCAACCAAATTCTCAGATGATTTTTCTTCTTCCTCATCTGACTTATCTATTAAATCTCCATCCCTTAAAACAATGTAAACTGAAGGATCTGATGATTGAAGATTTTCTGCATATCCCTCAGCTTCAGCACGATGAAGGTCAATTGAAGCATCGGCAACATATAAGTTTTTGTTATGACTATCGTAGGTTTTAATATCATTTAGTAGTGGGTAAATTCTTACATCATTAATTGGAGGATAGCCTTCTCCACTGGATACATTCAGAGGAATCAAGTCATTTATAACCCATTTATGACTCTCCCAAATATTTTCTATTTCTTGTCTCTCAAGAATAATTCTAACAGCGTAAAGAAGGTGTTTTTTACTCTCTAAATTTTCCATAAGTCTCTCAGCAAAAATACTTTGCAACACAAATTAAGTTAACAATGTAGCAATATAAAAAACTAAAAAACAAATTAAAAATTTTTATATCATTAGAAAAAAATTGACAATTGATGCAATATAACTCTTTCATGCAATAATCTTTGGAGAATGAATCTTGGATATTGATAATAACAAAGTATTAATTTGCAATTGTGAAAATACTATGGAGATAGATGGTGAAGCTATTAGCAAAGCCTGTAGCTCTGCCTCAAAATGTGACGTGTACGACAATTTATGCGGTACACAATTGGATTTAGTATTAGAACAACTTAAAACCACAAAAGAAAACAATAAAAACTTATTTATAGCTTGCACTCAAGAACAACACACTTTTGAACAACTTGCAGAAGAAAATAACCTTGATGCACCTAAAACTTTCAATATCAGAGAATATGCAGGATGGTCGAAAGAAAATAAAAATTTAACTCCCAAAATTAGCTCACTTATTAATTCATCAATAAAAAGCACAAAACAAACCCCTAGCCTTACTATAGAATCTTCTGGAAGATGCTTTGTCTATGTTGATGCTTCAAATGGCGATGATTCATTAGAAATTGCAGCTGATTTTTGTCAAAAACTATCTTCTCATTTAGGTGTTACGCTGATGATATCTAATGACAAAGGAGATTTTTTTACAGAAACTAAAAATTTTAAAATAACTAAAGGTTCCATAAAAAAAGCACAGGGATATTTTTCCAAATTTAAAATTGAAGTTAGTGATTTTTCAGAAATATTAAAAAGTAGTAAATCTAGTCTAGAGTTTGGGGAATTTTTTAAAGCTGTTGATACAGAATGTGACTTAATAATAGACCTTAGCGAAAACCCACCTATGTTTACGGGTGATCACAAGAGAGATGGATATTTTAGGGGTAGCACCAATAGCCCAAGTGATCTATTAAATATTTTCACCAAAGCAATTGATATGATAGGTCAATTTGAAAAACCTATTTATGTAGATTTTAATGAAAACTTATGCGCACATTCAAGAAATAGTAAAACAGGTTGCACAAAGTGTTTAGATGTGTGTCCAGCAGGAGCGATTCAATCAATAGGTGATATTGTTTCTGTTGATCCAGGAATATGTGGTGGATGTGGTTTTTGTGGCTCTGTCTGTCCATCAGGGGCAATTCAAACAAATTATCCTAGTCTAGATATAGTACTGAATTCATTATCAGATCTAAATAATCAATTTTTAAAAGCTGGAGGACAAAATCCTTCACTAATCTTGTTTGATTTAGAATTTGGGAAT
>Ga0222717_10003556_pt1 | contig 11687 bp, 12 predicted proteins | sample C33_18DmetaG_FD_165053 | JGI IMG/M metagenome (GOLD analysis project Ga0222717, IMG submission 165053) | Estuarine water microbial communities from San Francisco Bay, California, United States - C33_18D | ecosystem: Environmental > Aquatic > Marine > Unclassified | place: USA: California...
TCCGAATGGCGATCAGGGCAAAGAGATCCCCAATAAGAAAAGAAAAACGCAGTATTCCAAGCTGCATTAGGAGGTTGTCTCCCCCCAGTTGAGCGGCTAGGTAAAACAACCACTGACTGGCTGGGGGGTAATTGGAGTAGTGCTCTTGACTCAAATGCCCCATCCCTTGATAGAGTTGATTTAAAAAGGGGGTTTGGATTTCTTTAGGAAGTGCCTCCGGTGCATAAGCGTAGGGATTGATTCCCATCACTTGCAATTGCCCATCCCAAAGAAAACGGTAAAAGTCCTGCGATAGTTCAGGGATATAATTCCAGAAAAAAACGCGAAAAAGAAGTCCAAGGAGGAGCAGGATCGTAAAGGGAAATTGAGAACGAAGCAGGCAAACAAAACCGATAAAGGCAAGGCTACAATAAATGAGCAGCTCAAAACTGTTTGCGCGATACCCAAGTTGCGCCAATTGAAAATAGGCGACACTGCTCAGCAGGACTCCCAATAAAAGGAGTAGATTGCGGTGAAATGTTTTAGTGACGTCCACGGATTGATTGTACTACGATGTAGCTGAATCCTATAAAAAACATGCAGTGAAACGGCAATAACCCTAAGTCACCTTCCTTTCCAACCGTAAAGGCACTGTAAATACCAAACAAAAAGTACAAAGCCAAGATGCTCTCCCACAGTATATTGATCGATAGGTTCTGAGCGAGATATTTGTTGTTTTTCCAAGAGTCGTTTAATGAAGTCAAATTGAATTTTGGAGTTCGAACAAAAGAAGATTTTTTACCCCGATGTCCTTCCAATACAGCCAGACTGTTGTGTATCGATAAGCCCATGGCAACGGTATAAAAAAGGATAAACTGCTGCAGAAAGCTTGCAAAACCCAGCCATCCGCCCTGATAGTGTTGCCGATACATCTGCCAATAGCTCATTAAAAAAAACAGCGTTGAAATTATAAATAGACTGCTGAAATGGAAGTACCAACTAAAAATATTCCATTGCGCTTTGATATAAAGCATGGGAACACTTAGCACTGCAACGGTTAACACGCTTAAAAACATACTACTGCTTAACAGATGCATGCTTGCATGGAATTTGGTAGCCACTGATATTTTTGGATTGCTCCACACACGGCGAATCATTTTTTGAAAATTCTCTGCTCCTCCTTTGTTCCAACGAAATTGCTGGGTGCGAATGGCGCTCATGGTTATGGGTAACTCGGCTGGGGTTTCAAGCTGTTCCACATACTTGAATTTCCATTCTTTTAGTTGGGCACGGAAACTCAAATCTAAATCCTCCGTCAGGGTGTCTCCTTGCCAGTTTCCGGCATCCAAAATACACTCTTTTCGCCAAATCCCCGCGGTGCCATTGAAATTGATAAAATGCCCTTGGCTGTTTCGCCCTGTTTGTTCTAGGGTGAAATGGGCATCCAAAGCAAAAGCTTGGATTTTGGTAAGTAGTGAATAGTTTTTGTTGATATGTCCCCATCGGGATTGCACCACCCCGATATTTTTCTCTTTAAAATACGGAACCGTACGAAGTAACCAGTCTTTGGGTGGAAGAAAATCAGCATCAAAAATAGCAATATAAGCTCCTTTGGCACAGGCTACTCCCTCTTTCAATGCGCCTGCCTTAAAGCCTGAACGTTCGGTTCGGCGAATATGTTCAATGTCAAATCCCTGTTTTTGGTACTCTTTTACGAGTTGGGCGGTAAGCGCAACAGACTCATCAGTAGAATCGTCTAATACTTGAATTTCCAGTTTTGATTGGGGATAGTCCAATGCGGTAACGGAAGCGAGAAGTCGTTTAATAACATAAAGTTCGTTAAAGATTGGAAGCTGCACACTGATTAAAGGATAGGGATCCCCTTGATTAAAGTCCCATTTTGGAGTTTGGGATGGTTTTTTTTTGGATTGGTTGTAGTTCCATGCTAAAATCGCTTGGGTAATGCTATACACAAGTAGAATCACAAGCGCTAGGGAGTACAACACGATGGCTATCCACGCAAGGCTCAACCAAAGAACATTCCAATCCATAACTATTTAAAAGTAATATTTAATGATCCAACCGATGATTTTGACACCCGCAAAGATAGTGCCTTTCACAGTCCCAGACACTTTAGACTGTCCGATACGTCTTTTGTAACGTACGTTGACTTCCCGATAAGGGATTTGATGACGAAGTATTTTGAGTTGCATTTCTACCGTCCAGCCATAGGTTTTGTCAACCATTTGAAGTTGTTGTAGGCGGTCCCATCGAATGGCACGAAAGGGACCTAAATCAGTGAAACGACTTCCGTAAAGCCAGCGCATGAGGGTACAAGCCAAGGCGTTGCCAAACTGTTGTTGAGGGGTGAGGGAGCCTTTTTCCCTTCCTTGTGCATGCCGAGCCCCTAAAACAAAATCTACCCTACCTTCTTGGATCGGATCGGTAAGTAGCGATAATTCTTCGGGATAGTCGGAATAGTCCCCATCTAAAAATACAACAACATCAGGAGGGTCGGCGGAAAGAAAATCCAAGGCTTTTAGACAGGCATAACCGTAGCCTTTTTGGGCTTCGTGCACCACAAGGGCTCCGGCTTTTTGCGCAGCAGCTGCGGTACCATCGGTAGAGGCATTATCGGCCACTACTATTCGAGCAACGGTTTTGGGGATTTCAGCAACGACTTTCCCGATAGAAGCAGCCTCGTTAAAGGCGGGAATGACTACGGCAATCGTGGGTTTATTGGGCATCTAAGTGATCCATTAAATTTCCCAAGGGATAGTCTGGACGATCCGTACGATTCGCTACGGGACCGTTTTCCAATTTCAATACGCCTCGGGGACACACCTCGGAACAAATGCCACAACCCACACAAGAGGAGCGCACGATATTTTGCCCTTTTTGAGCATAGCTTCGAACATCGATCCCCATTTCGCAATAGGCGGAGCAGTTTCCACAGGAAATGCACTGCCCTCCATTGGTGGTAATGCGAAAACGTGAAAGGATGCGTTGTTGAAAACCTAAGATAGCCGCCATTGGACACCCAAAACGACACCATACCCGACTGCCAAGCAGTGGATAAAAACCGACTCCTAAGACCCCAGAAAAGGCCGCACCAATACCAAAGCCGTACCATTTACGAAGGGTGTAACTGGATATCCCTAGTAGGTGACGATCCCCTGAAAAAAGCTGAATGCAGAGGATGCCGATGATGATCACGCCGATGCCCACTAAAGCGAAGCGGGCATCGGCGTGGAGTTCGTTGCGTTTTCCAAACCAGATGGCTGCCAGCAAAAGCGAAAAGAAAACAATAGCACTATAGCTAAAGATTTCTCGGCTGATTCCTGTAGGATTTTTGGGTGAACCCAAAAAACTCCAAAGTACTGCCAAGGTGGTAAGTGTGATAAATACGAGTACCACATGAATCATCCAACGTTCCAATTTCCAAACACTAATCTTTTTACTTGACAATTGGCGGAAAGAATCCCCGGCTGTTTCGGCCAAGGCTCCACAACCACATACCCAAGAGCAATACCAGCGTTTGCCATAACGATACGTGAGGATGGGAGAAATGATGAAAATCATCGCCAAGCCCATCCCAAGGGTAAACAAGCCCAAGCTTCCACCATTGAGCATATTTTTCACATGCCAATCCTCAAAAAAGTAATAATTCAGGGGCCACATATTTTTAAAATCCTTTGCAAAGTAGGGGGTGTCTGGGTGTAATAGCGTTAACAGTTCCGGTAGTAAAAAAGCAAATCCAAGCTGAAAAAACATAACGGATCCTGTGCGGATGATTTGGTAGCGGCTGTGCCGGTATTTGATCAAAAATTTGACCCCAAATACCAAGATGGCCAAGGTATAGAGCGTTCCGTAGAGGAACCATTGGGAAGCGGGCTGACCATTGAGCAGTTGGCTTAATGGATCAAACAAAGCCACCATGCCCACACTGGCTCCTTCACTCCGATAACCAAGCCATTCTGGATAGAAATAAAGGGTGATATAAAAAGCGGTCAAAAGTACTCCGACACTCCAGCCCCAAACGCCTCGCGCACTCAAACTGTTGGTAAAAACCCCATTGTTTTTAATCCCTGGCAGTTCGCCGCGGTACTGGAAATAGGCATAACCCACCACCCCAATACTAAGGGTTGCCAAGCTGGCCAACAAAATCCAAGTTTCTGGAGAGGAGAGATTGGAAAGAGGCAGTAGGAGCAAAATCAATCCAATCCAACCGAGAACGGTAAACAGGGATTTGACACTAAGAGATGTGAAACGATTCATTTAATGCGAGAATTGGTGTTGAAAAGCGGCTTGGATTTCGGGCTGATAATTTTGAGTAAACTCTGGGTCAAAGGTGGCGGCTGGAAAGTTTTCGAGAGCTGTTTCCACAGTGGTGTCCGACAGCAACCAGTCATGCATAACTTCGTGCCGAATTCGAATGCCAAAGCTGTTGATGCCCATTAACCTATGGGTGTCTGGGTGAAAGGCCCAACGCAAGAGGATATTTTTTTGAGGATGCTGCCAAAACCATTGATTTTCTTCATCGGGCTTGGGTGTCGAACTTACTTGGCCGTAGGTTTGGTATTCAATATCAAAAAACTTGGCCGAGTTGAACCAAGGTCCAGGTTGATAGGCAGTTTTGGTCTCACAAAGGGTTTGCGCTAGGGTTTCGCCCATCATCCGTCCGGTGTACCAAACCGCTTCAATGGATCGGCGTCCAGCGACGGGTTCTTTTTGTTCGGCACAGTCTCCAATGGCATAGACATTTGGAAGGTTGGTTTCCAGAAAACGGTTTACCAAAATTCCTCGATTGCAATTTAAAGTACTGTCTTTTAAAAAGTCAATATTGGGGTGAACTCCTGCCGTCAGTCCGACATATTGGCACTGAATTCTCTCTCCTTTTGAAGTGACAACACCCATTGCGTTGCCTTTCTCGTCTGTTTCAATGCGTTCGAGTTCGGTGTTCAAGCGTAAATCAATACCGTGTTGGAGAATATGTTGATTGAGCAAAGCGGCGTCTTCGGTTGGTAATACGGATTTCCAAAAGCTGTTTTCCCGAACTAAAAAGCATACTTTTTTGCCGCGGCTGTGGAGCATTTCGGCCAATTCAATACCGATTAATCCACCCCCAACGATCACGGCTTCCTTGATCTCTGGCGACCAGGCTTCCAACTGGTCGAGGTCTTGCTTGTGGTAAAGCCCTTGTACACGCCTTGCCTGTTCTCCTGGCCAGCCAAAACGATTCGGACGGGAGCCAACGGCCCAAACCAAATCTCCGTATGCAAGCGTTTCCCCTTTAGCAAGAAAGACTTCTTTTTTTTGGGGGTCAAAACCTGTAACACGCTCTTGCAGCAGCGTGATATTGTTTTTTTTCCAAAAATGCGACTCGTAGGGTTGGGTATGTTCAAAAGTAAGATGCCCCATATATACATACATCAATGCCGTTCGGGAAAAGAAATAGGGGTGTTCTTCCGAAATCAAAAGAATGGGACGTGTACTTTTTTTACGAATCTGCCGAGCTAGGGTTGTCCCGGCTATTCCGTTGCCTACGATGATAAGGGGAGGGGAATCGTTCATATTCCTAAAATTAGTTTTTTTGTTCGGGATGGGCTTTATTCCTATCTTTTATATCCCAAATTTTATCAACATGTATATCCTACTCTTCCTCTTGTTTTTGGCGGCTTGTATCCGTTTGCTTATTCACTTTGTCCGTAAATTTCAAAAAGAAGGCTTCGACTGGTTTTCAGGAAGCCTTTATGTGATTATCTATTTCATTTTTTGTGCCCTGTTTTACCTGGCTATTTTCACCCCCTATTATTTGATTGTGGATTAATTAATGACCAACCCATCGTTGATAGTAGCTACTGAGGTATTTTGGTTTGACACCACACAGGTGTAGGAAATGGATTATACGAAAATGAAAAAGTGTTTGTACTACTCCATGCTTTAAAAAGCGTCTTGCAGAGGTCGTCAGTTTAGCAGGGAGCACTTGTAGTTCACTGTTTTGTTGTAGTTTTCGTATCAATTCCAAGTCTTCGCATACCGTATAGCGTTCGTCAAAACCATTTAGCTGATGGAACAATTCTTGGCGAACTAGGAGTCCTTGGTCTCCTCCGCGAAAAAGAATGTGCGGCCAGCGACTGCCATAAGCGGCTAATTTCAACAGTGGATGCGACGCGTCAAAAGCCAATCGGAAACAAGCAGCGGTTACGCCTTGATGTATCGCTTTGTAAAGTGCTTCCCAAGCTTTGGAGGATAATTGGCTGTCCACATGCAAAAAAAGCAAGTAGGAGCCGTTTGCTTCTTGGGCGCCTCGGTTTTGTTGTGTAGCTCTCCCTATACTAGAAGAAATGACCCGAAGCTGTTTTTGAGCGTTTAGGTATTCCCAGCTGCCGTCAGTGCTTTGCCCATCTACTATAATCAATTCAGTCTCTTTTTTGGAGGGGATTTGTTGGAGAAACTGAGGTAAAAGCGTTCGCTCGTTGCGAACAGGCACCACGATGGATAGCTGAGGACTATTCGTTGAGTGACCAGTCATAGGGGAGGTAGCGAATTCGCACATTACTATCTAGCGGCACAGGGCTGTAGCGCGACAGAAAAGCCAACTTTTCTTTTTTAAATCCAAAATCCATAATAAACCAAAGCAGGATCTTGGACAGCTGAATTTTATCAGATTCAAAAATGTTTTTACTGGGATCGTGAAAAAATTGCCGGGTAACAGTTTCTAGTTGGTATTCTAGTTTGGCACCTTTAAAAGCGTACCGATAGAGGTTTGGACAGGAAGCCGAAGCACAGTTGATGGCAAAGTGGATTCTGTTTTCGTCTTGTTTGCGAAGGATTTCATGTTCGATATCCCCTAGTGTGTAGTCGGTTTCTCCAGCAGTAAATAAAGGAGTTTCCCAAGGTTTGGATATGTCCTTGATACTTTCGACCGGGTAGTGATCGAGAATCAGTTGAACCGTTAGGGCGTTGTAGGCATTGATCCAATAGGCCAGTAAGTCATTTTTAGAACCGTTTTTCTGAGGTGGATTTTCAGCTAAAATATCAATATAATTATCCAAGGCACTGCGTTCTTGCTTCCAAGCCTTATAATTCAACTTTCCGTCTTTAGAGACAAATTTTTGCAGCTGATTTTCCCATAAATCATGGCGGCTTTTGCCTTGTGCCGCAAGAGGCTGTGCCATTAAAAAGGCGAGTAGGAAAAACCTAAAAACGTTAACAGCAACCCCCTCCATCATAGTGAAATGTTGCTTCGGAAATAAAAAGGTCAGAGCGGTCCAGATTGGCGAGCTTGGCTGCGGTTTTGTCGCAGACTGCCAAGGGTTGATTTTGTAGGAGTACATGTCCTTGATGGTCGTCAAAATAGTCTTCATTGCCATAATAAATTGCGCTTTTTCCAGTGAAAATACAAGGGCCATCATCGGGCATAGGGTCTTTGATGGCGCATACTTCCACACTTTCAATATAAATCATTTCTCGAGTTGGGTAATGTGCCGGATCTAAAATTCGGTAAGGGCGGCGGGCGCGTACTTCTAAAGTGCCAAAACCTACTTCGGTCAAAAGCTGCAAATAGGCTTGGAGAGGTATGGCGCCAGACAAGCACAAGGCGCGTAATCGTTCGTCATCTCGCAGCGAATCGTTCATGGGTTGCTCACAGGTGGGATCACTCATCACCAATCGGCCGTGTGGCTTTAGAACACGGTACATTTCGGCCAATGCCTGCTTGAGTTCTTCTTGCTTGAAGATGTTGAAGAGACAATTTTGAGCGGCGACGTCTATGGAGCTATCGGGAACAGGAAGCTGCAACGCATCTCCTTTTTTAAGTTCCACAAAGGAAGGATCAAACCAATCGTTTTGTTCGGCTGCAATTTTGAAATTATTTCGACTGGCGGTAAGCATTTCATCTACTACATCAATTCCTACAACTCCTCCTTTTTGACGAGAGAAATAGGAAAACTGAAGCAGTTCCATGCCCCCTCCGACGCCTACATAGAGGATTTTGGGATTGTTGACCAAGTCGCGGGGATGAACGGTGCTTCCGCAGCCGTAATTCATTTCTTGCATGATGGTGGGTATTTGCAATCCTGGGAATTGCCAAATGGGTGTGGTGGTGCAGCATAGTCCTACATCAGGAGTTAGGGCGGCTGCTTTATACACATCGTGGGTAGTATTGAGGTAATCCATTAGCTATAGTATCTTTGAAGCCACGTTCGGAGCAATGCGAGCAAGCATTCCTCACCGCGTTTGGCTTGGGTGAATATATCAGGTATGTCTATAGGGGCGAGCTGATCCGGATCACATACATCCGTAAGCACAGCGCATGCCAAGATTTTTATTTCAAGTTGCAGTGCGACAATGACTTCTGGAACGGTGGACATGCCGACCGCATCGGCTCCAATGGTTCTAAGATAACGATATTCAGCAGCGGTTTCCAATTGTGGGCCAACAACCGAAGCATATACGCCTTGGTGAAGGGGTTGTTGCTGTTCTTTAGCAAGGACACTAAACTGCTGCCGCCATTCCGAGTCATAAGGTTGACTCATGTCTACAAAACGCGGGCCAAGCTCAGCAACTCCGGCTTCGGCAAGGGGAGAGCCTCCTTGTAAGAAAATATGATCTTTCAGTACCATCAAATCCGCTTTGGCGTAGTTGGGGTTGATGGCACCTGCTGCATTGCTAATGAGCAATTGACGAACTCCCAAAGCGTGGAGTACTCGAACAGGAAAAGTAATCTGGAAATAGTTGTAGGCTTCATACCGATGGAAGCGTCCTTGACAAACCAACATTTCTTTTCCTTCCAAGCGACCGTAAATCAGTCTGCCCTCGTGGGAAGCTACCGTTGGCTTGGGAAAATTTGGTATTTCGCTGTAGGGAATGCTGTGGATTACTTCCAATACGTCAGCTAGGGCACCTAGACCGGTTCCTAAAATGATCCCAAAGGAAGTGGAGGGAATGCCCCGCTGCTGTACAAAGTCAGCAGCAGCCGTAATCTGTTGTTGGAGGGTGTTCATAGCGTTACGAAACTATTCAAATTAATTAAGAATTACGAATGTAAAATGATGAATGTTGATTGCAGAAGAAAGAAGAATGAATTCTTTGTTTAGAGGTCTCAATTCCTCGTCTTATACAAATCAGGATGAGCTTTGAGGTCTTCTAGGGTGTCAATATCGTTTTGTTCTCGGAGCCTGAATTGGGAAAGCTGGGGGAGACGTGCTTGGCTTTTTTTGAGGAGGTCTGGTTGGCTCCATGGAAGGGTGTGAAATAGTTCTGGTTGCGGTTCAGTGAGTCCTATGAGGTAGTATCCACCGTCAGTGGCGGGGCCCCACACGATGGGATGATCATCAAGGGCACGAAAGGCCTCTTGAATATCGGTTGGGGTGAGTGTCCAAAGATCGGAACCGATAAGGCATACTTTTGTGGCACCTTGAGCGAAAGCCCATTCTATGGCCTGCTGCATTCGTTCACCCAGGCCTTGACCTTGTTGTTCTTTTTGATACCAGTGATCTTGTTCCCAGAGATTGTTCTTTAGGGGTCGTGATGCGTGAAACACCGCCACGGCTCCCCCCCAAAAATGGAGCACGCGACGGGTATGGCTGCATAATTGTTCATACACGGCAGTTGCCGCCGTTTCACCAATAGTTTTAGCCAAGCGAGTTTTTACCTGACCGGCAATTGGATTTTTACAAAAAACGAGCAGCCATTCCATGCTGCCCAAAATACAAAATTCGGCGTCTATTTAGCCATTGAATTTGTAGAGCGGTTCCATGCGGTAAGCAAAAGGGATTGCATGGGTATCAAAATCATATTCGTTGGTATAGTCTCCCTCATTGGCAAGAGAGAGGGGTAGTTTTTTTTGTTTTTTGACACTCTCTAATTCTATTGCGTATTCTTTTTCCAAATACAGCTTTAGTTGACCGTAATAGAGTTCGGTAATGAGATAGACTCGTCTTGGATGACGGAAGAGTTGTCGCATACTTTTGGGATCTAATTGCTCTATTTTTTGATCAACATCCATTCGTAGGTCGTTCGGCAAATGACGCGCACAGACATTTTTAATACGAAGAGACATCACTTTGTTTAGGGTGATTTCTGGCTGTAGTTGTTTGAGGAATAGGCCACTTATTTTCTCTACATCTCGGAGATGTAGTTGTGCCAAAGCGGCTAATTCACAAGGCGGATTTTTGAGTTGTTGCATTCGTTTTTCCCACTCGGTTTTGGAAAGCAATTCGGCATCGTAGAAACGATTAAAAATATTTTTACCCATCCCTTTGTGCTGTAGTCGATTGGCTCCCCAACGTGGCTTCCATACCAAATCACCCAACTGAATCCCTTGATTTGAGGTTGGAAGAAGGTGGAGTTGGTAGAAGCGTGTGAATTGTTTAAGGTGCATGGTGGTTCATCAACGAATAATTAAAAATCTAAGGGAATTGCTTTTTTGGAAAAAGAAGATGGACTCCTTAGGAAACAACATCAGGATACCAGAAATTACCTGAACTCTTTGGGAAATCAACGTAATGATCTTTCCCAATTCATAAAACTGCTCAAAGAATAAAATAGATTTCTTTTTTGGGGAGGTCGTCCTATTTTTATTTCTTTAAGGCATGAAGAAGAGTTACTATCAACCCGAAGATTTATCGAAGTTTAAAAACATAAGCGATTGGAGTCCTGAATTGGGAGCCAAATTTTTTGAATACTATAATACCGTATTCGAAGAAGGAGCCCTGTCAGCCCGTGAAAAATCATTGATTGCACTTGCCGTAGCCCATGTGGTGCATTGCCCTTACTGTATTGATGCCTATACCAAAGATGGACTGCAACGCGGAATTGCCAAGGAGGAGATGATGGAAGCCGTCCATGTTGGTGCAGCCATTCAAAGTGGAGCAACCTTGGTGCATGGCGTGCAAATGATGGGGATTCATGACAAACTCAGCATGTAGATGAAGCAATCATTGCGAGCGCGTTCCAATCCTTTGGCAAAAACCGATACCCAACAAGCACAGCTCTCAGCCGGTCCTTTTGCCGATGGTTCCTTGCCGACTTTTGAAGCTCAATTGCAGCAACACAGGCTACCAGCCATTAGACCCAAAACTTTGGAAATCCTACAGCTTAATATGGGCTATATGTGCAATCAAGTCTGTGCACACTGCCATGTAGATGCGGGTCCCGATCGAAAGGAAAAAATGAGTCGTCAGATCCTCCAAAAATGCTTGGATTTACTTTCCTCAACCGACATTCATACACTCGACCTGACAGGGGGTGCTCCCGAAATGCATCCCGACTTTCGTTGGTTTGTGGCAGAAGCCCGCAAACGTGGGGTTCGGGATTTGATTGTGCGTTCCAACCTTACCATTTTACGCGCCAACAAAAGTTATAAAGAACTTCCCGCTTTCTTTGCCGAACAAGGGGTACATGTGGTGTCTTCCCTGCCTTTTTACAAACGCGAAAAAACAGACCGCCAACGAGGAGAAGGAGTGTTTGGGCAGTCCATCGAAGCGCTGCAAGTATTGAACGAATTGGGCTATGGAAAGGAAGGTTCTGACTTAAAACTCGATTTGGTTTATAATCCCTCTGGGGCTTTTCTTCCTGGAGATCAAACGGCTCTAGAGCACGATTTTAAAAAAGCACTTCAGGAAGATTTTGGTATCGTTTTCAATCAACTCTTTGCCTTGACCAACCTCCCGATTAGTCGGTTTTTGGACTATCTTATAGCT